>ENA-OQDM01000936-OQDM01000936.1-human-gut-metagenome-genome-assembly--contig:-NODE-936-length-13602-cov-2.079926_pt1 | contig 13602 bp, 13 predicted proteins | sample MGYA00242772_ERZ504605 | MGnify/ENA primary metagenome ERZ504605 (study PRJEB26092, sample SAMD00036348) | human gut metagenome | host: Homo sapiens | study: EMG produced TPA metagenomics assembly of... | reverse complement strand
CAGGAAAACCAGTTAACAGCAATCCGTAACTTCATCCAGCAGGAAGTTGATACATCGTACTTGCTCCTGTAACAGAGACAGGTTGGGATACAGTTCTCCAGGAAGCAAAAGACGCAGGAATCCCTGTAATTATCGTAGACCGTATGGTTGATGTATCTGATGACAGCCTTTACACTGCATGGGTTGGATCAAACTTCAAACTTGAAGGCCAGAAAGCTATGGCATGGCTGGATGCATATCTGGAAGCAAAGGGACGTGGAGATGAAGAAATCAATCTTGTTGATATTCAGGGAACTATCGGTGCATCTGCTCAGATCGGACGTACACAGGGATTTGACGATGCAGTAGAGGCTCATGACAACTGGACAACACTTGCACAGCAGTCAGGTGAATTTACACAGGCCAAAGGTCAGGAAGTTATGGAATCTATCCTGAAACAGAGCGGTGATGACATTGATGTTGTTTACTGTGAGAATGATAACGAGGCATTTGGTGCAATTGATGCGATCGAAGCAGCAGGCTACGAAGTTGGTGGAGAAGAAGGCCAGATCCTTGTAATGTCCTCGATACAACAAACGCTGGTCTTACAGATACATTAAGCGGAAAGATCACACTGGATACAGAGTGTAACCCATTACACGGACCACGTGTACAGGAAATCATCGAGAAACTTGAAGCTGGCGAAGAGGTTGACAAACAGGCTTATGTAGATGAAGAAATGTTTGCAGCTGATGATACAGTTACATCTATCAAAGTTGACGACGCTGACTATGAAGTAACAACTATTACACAGGACATCATTGATGGACGTGCATACTAATTATTAGTGTAAATCCGGAGCGTGGTTCATAATTCGGAGAAACCCGGGTTGCGGACCACGCTACCTTTATGCCATGAATTAACCCGCTTTGCTGAAAAAAATTCAGCGATGAGGGGTAAAAACCAGTATAGAAAGCAGGTGGAAAGATTATGGAACAAAATGTAGTATTGGAGATGCGCGATATTTCCAAAAATTTCACTGGCGTTCGTGCCCTTTCCCATGTGGACTTTACCCTTCGTAAAGGTGAAATCCACGCACTGATGGGTGAGAACGGTGCAGGTAAATCAACTCTGATCAAGGTGCTGACCGGTGTTCACGAATTTGAAAGCGGTTCTATTCATATGGCCGGAAACAGCAATGCAATTGTAAATCATTCTCCGCAGGAGGCACAGGCAAACGGTATCAGTACAGTGTACCAGGAAGTAAACCTTTGCCCGAACCTGACCGTAGCCGAGAATTTATTTATCGGTAGAGAGCCGAGAAAGATGGGAATGATTGATTGGAAGCAGATGAATGAGCGTTCAGGAAAGCTTCTTGAGAGCCTGGACATTCATGTGCCGCCAACACAGATGCTGGAAGAATGTTCCATCGCTATTCAGCAGATGATCGCAATTGCACGTGCAGTTGATATGAAATGCCGTGTGCTGATCCTGGATGAGCCAACCTCATCACTGGATGACGATGAAGTTGAGAAGCTGTTTGTACTTATGAGAAGACTTCGTGACGAAGGAGTAGGTATTATCTTTGTCACCCATTTCCTTGAACAGGTATATGCAGTCTGCGACAGAATTACAGTTCTTCGTAACGGCGAACTGGTAGGAGAATATGAGACAAAGGATCTTCCGAGAGTTATGCTGGTTGCCAAGATGATGGGTAAAGATTTTGATGATCTTGCTGATATTAAAGGCGAGCACAAAGATAAGAAAAAAGCAAAACCTGAACCTGTTATCGAAGCAAAAGGAATCTCCCACAAGGGAACAATTAAGCCATTTGACCTTACCATTAATAAAGGAGAGGTTATCGGTCTTACCGGACTTCTCGGTTCCGGACGTTCTGAACTTGTACGTGCCATTTACGGTGCAGACAAGGCTGAGACTGGAACCCTTAAGGTAAAAGGCAAAGAAGCAAAGATCAACAGTCCTCTAGATGCTATGAAGCTTGGTATGGCGTACCTTCCGGAAGACAGAAAAGCAGAAGGTATCATTGCAGATCTTTCTGTAAGAGAAAATATTATTATAGCGCTCCAGGCTAAACGCGGTATGTTCCATCCATTAAGCAAGAAAGAAATGGAGGATGCTGCTGATAAGTATATTAAATTACTGCAGATTAAGACAGCAAGTCGTGAAACCCCGATTAAGAGTCTGTCCGGTGGTAACCAGCAGAAGGTTATCCTTGGAAGATGGCTTCTGACTAATCCGGATTATCTGATTCTGGATGAGCCGACCAGAGGTATTGATATCGGTACTAAGACAGAGATTCAGAAACTGGTTCTTGATCTTGCGGATCAGGGAATGGCAGTTACATTTATCTCCTCAGAGGTTGAGGAAATGCTCCGCACCTGCTCCCGTATGGCAGTTCTTCGTGACGGTCAGAAGGTAGGCGAGCTGGAAGAGAATGAACTTTCCCAGAGCGGAGTTATGAAAGCTATTGCCGGAGGTGACGATAAATAATGAATAAGAGTAAATTAAAGAAAATAACAAGTGCGCGTCTGTTTCTTCCCATCGTGTGTCTCATCGCCGTACTTTTGCTCAATGTGATCAAGACACCGGACTTCTTTAATGTATCGATCCGAAACGGCGTACTTTACGGTTATATCATTGATGTTATCAATCGTGCTTCAGAGTTGGTTATCCTTGCAATCGGTATGACACTGGTAACAGCGGCATCTGGTGGACAGGATATCAGTGTGGGTGCGGTTATGGCTGTAGCAGCTGCTGTTTGCTGTCAGATCCTTTCCGGTGGACAGGTTTCTGTAAATGAGTATCAGAATTCTATTATTATTGCAGTGATTGCAGCGCTTCTTGCATCTGCATTATGTGGTGCATTCAATGGATTTCTGGTTGCCAGGCTGAATATTCAGCCGATGGTTGCAACTCTGATCCTTTACACAGCCGGACGTGGTATCGCACAGCTTGTAACAAATGGACAGATTACTTATATTCGTGTGGATTCTTTTAAGATGGCAGGTGGTTACATTGGAAAGTGTCCGATCCCAACTCCTATTTTCTTTGCGATCATCACAGTTTTAATTGTTTACCTGATTCTGAAGAAAACAGCACTTGGCCTTTACATTGAAAGCGTTGGTATTAATGGAAAAGCAGCCCGCCTTGTTGGATTAAATTCCACAATGATCAAATTCCTTACTTATGTTATTTGTGGTGTGCTGGCTGGTATTGCCGGAATCGTGGCATCCAGCCGTATCTATTCCGCAGATGCAAACAACATCGGTCTTAACCTGGAAATGGATGCCATCCTTGCAGTAGCACTTGGCGGAAACTTCCTTGGCGGTGGTAAATTCAGTCTGATCGGTTCCGTAATCGGTGCTTATACGATTCAGGCTCTGACCACAACACTTTATGCAATGAACGTAAAGGCTGACCAGCTTCCTGTTTATAAGGCAATCGTGGTAGTCATTATCGTTACTCTGCAGAGTGATGTATTTAAAAAATATATTGCCGGCTTAAAAGCTAAAAAGAGTGTGGCAGCAGAAGGAGGTCAGAAGTAATGAAAGCAAATGGAATGCAGAAAAAGAAAATGACAGGAAACGGCTTCCTGCTTCTGATAACAATCGCTTTATTTGCAGTTATGTATATTGCAGGTATGATTATTTTTGCTGATAAAGGTTTTGCAAAACCGCAGATGTTTTTGAATCTGTTTGTATCTAATGCAGGACTTCTGGTTATCGCATGTGGACTTACCATTGTAATGATCACCGGAGGTATTGATATTTCCGTTGGTTCTGTAACAGCTCTTGTTTGCATGGTTCTTGCAGATCTGATGGAGAACAAGGGTGTAAATACATATGTGGCAGTTTTGATCGCACTGCTCATTGGTGTTGCATTTGGTATTGTTCAGGGCTTTCTGGTAGCTTACCTTGATATTCAGCCGTTTATCGTTACTCTGGCTGGTATGTTCTTTGGACGTGGCATGACAGCTATCATCAGTACTGATATGATTTCTATTAAGAATGAGTTATTCCTGAAGTGGGCAAACTTCCGTTTTTATATGCCTTTTGGTTCTACGAATAAGAAGGGAAAATTCATTCCGGCTTATATTCCTCCTACAGTAGTGATTGCGGTGATCGTTGTTATTATCATTGCAGTTCTTCTGAAATACCGTAAATTCGGACGTAAGCTGTATGCGATCGGCGGCAACCGTCAGAGTGCATTAATGATGGGCCTGAATGTTAAGAGAACAATGTTCCAGGCTTATGTGCTGGATGGCTTTCTTGCTGGACTTGGTGGTTTCCTGTTTTGCTTAAACAGCTGTGCTGGTTTCGTTGAGCAGGCGAAAGGTCTTGAGATGGATGCGATTTCTTCAGCAGTTATCGGTGGTACACTTCTTTCTGGTGGTGTTGGTACACCGATTGGTACTTTGTTTGGTGTTCTGATCAAGGGTACCATTTCCAGTTTGATTACTACTCAGGGTACGTTATCAAGCTGGTGGGTAAGAATTATTCTTTCACTGTTACTGTGTTTCTTTATTGTAATTCAGTCAGTGATTGCTTCTATGAAGAAGAAAGCGAAATAAGTGATTGTATTATGAAACAAGCTGGGACTTGGATGGGTTCTGGCTTGTTTTTTGTTCTTACAGAGGGGACGCGCGAAACAGCATCTCTCTGTGGGTTCAGTTCCGGGAGCTAAGTAACTCTAAGGTGGAGGAAATCCGCTAAAAGCATGAAGAAAAACGCAAAACTCGCTCCGCCTCCGACTTCGCTCAGACAGGTTGCTGTTTTTCTTCATAACGCGGATTTTCTCCGCCTAAGAGTTACTAAGCCCCCTCCAGATTCACCCACAGAGAGATGCTGTTTCGCGCTGGGTACTGGTTATGAGTTAAGTTGAACGTGAACAGTAAACTTTATTTGTTTATAACTGTGAATTATGATGGTTTGCTTGCCATGGGGTGAGTTTTATTTTATACTTTAAACAATGAATGATGTTGAGGTTAAAGGGGATTTTAATCTTGATATTATTGAAGTTATGTGAGAAATATGGCTTTACTAATGGTTGGATGTGTAGTACAATCGTAACTTATTATGCGTTTATTTTAGGAGGATTATGATACGATGTGGATCGCAGATGGATGGAAAGATTATGAGGTTATTGATACTTCCTGTGGGGAGAAGCTGGAGCGTTGGGGGGATTATCTTCTGGTGAGACCGGATCCGCAGGTTATATGGGATACGCCGAAGGTGAATAAGGGCTGGAAGCATATGAACGGGCATTATCACAGAAGTAAGAAGGGCGGCGGTGAATGGGAGTTTTTTGATCTGCCCGAGCAGTGGGATATTCATTATAAGGGACTTACCTTTAATTTGAAACCATTTAGTTTTAAGCATACCGGGCTTTTTCCGGAGCAGGCGGTGAATTGGGACTGGTTTGGCAATAAGATCCGCAATGCGGGACGTCCGGTGAAGGTACTGAATCTTTTTGCATATACAGGTGGTGCGACTTTGGCAGCAGCAGCAGCGGGAGCTTCTGTTACTCATGTGGATGCTTCTAAGGGTATGGTTACCTGGGCGAAGGAGAATGCGGTTGCTTCCGGACTGGGAGATGCACCGATACGATGGCTGGTAGATGACTGTGTGAAGTTTGTTGAGCGTGAGATCCGCAGAGGGAATCATTATGATGCAATCATTATGGATCCGCCTTCTTATGGACGTGGACCGAAGGGGGAAATCTGGAAGATAGAGGACTGTATCCATGATCTGATCAAACTGTGCACAAAGATCCTCAGTGATGAGCCTCTGTTTTTCCTGATCAATTCCTATACAACAGGTCTGGCACCTGCAGTTCTTACCTATATGCTTTCTACTGAGCTCAAGAAGTTTGGTGGACATGTAGACTCTCAGGAAATCGGGCTTCCTGTAAGTTCTAACGGGCTGGTTCTGCCTTGTGGTGCTTCTGGAAGATGGGAGGCGTAGAAAGGTTTCCTTTTGTTTGTCATTGACGGAAAACTGCTTTTTAGCCGAATCAGTTAAGTCTCCTGCAGAGATTGTGAAAAGCAATTTCACATGAGTTCAATTTGAACTGTTTGGCGAGATGGGAGGAAACGTGATTATGAAGGAACTTAATTTAAAACATGAAGCCAAGCGTTACGGCTGTGCGGTTCTGGCTGCAACGATCATGGCGTTGAATATTAAGACATTTGTTCGTGCAGGCGGTCTTTTTCCGGGAGGATTTACAGGACTTACTCTGCTGCTCCAGAACATTTTTCAGACATTTATGGGGATTGCAGTTCCGTATACGCTGATTAATGTACTGCTGAACTCTATTCCTGTATTTATTGGTCTGAAATTTATCGGAAAGAAATTTACCATCAGTTCTGTCTGTGTGATCGTGCTTTCCGGTCTGCTTACAGATATTATTCCCAGTCAGCCGATCACTTATGATACATTGCTGATCAGTATCTTTGGTGGTCTGATCAATGGCTTCTGCATCAGTCTCTGTCTGATCGGTAATACCAGTACAGGTGGAACTGACTTTATTGCGATTTATTTTTCCGAGAAAAATGGCAGGGATATCTGGAATTATATTCTGTGTGGAAATGCAGTGATCCTGACTGTGGCAGGTTTACTTTTTGGATGGGACAGGGCACTTTACTCTATTATCTTTCAGTTTACCTCTACTCAGGTGATTCAGATGCTGCATCAGAGATATAAGAGCATACGCTGTTTATTATCACGAAGGAGCCGTATCAGATTTATGAAGAGATTTTCAAGCTTACCAACCATACGGCAACACGTTTCGAAGGTATTGGATGTTATACAGATGAGAAGACCAGTATGATCTATTCTGTAGTCTCTACAGAAGAAGCGAAATATCTGGTAAAGAAGGTACATGAGATCGATCCGAAGGCTTTTGTAAATATTATCAAAACCGATTACATAAACGGAAGATTTTACCAGAAAACAGATTATTAATTACTTGTATTCCCTTTCTGTGAGCGTATAATACAGGATATAAGGAATCTGTTCGTTCATGGAGTTTGTATTTAAAATTGGATGAACAGTAACCGGCACACAAGGAGGGTGATATATATGGGTAATGCAACAGAAAGCACACTTCCTCACGGCAATACCTCAGGCTATGACCGCAAAGCCTGCAGGACATGCGCCTGTTCCACCTGTTATGAGCAGGAGTTCTGCGACAGATGCAGTTCCTGTCAGAATCAGTCACGGAAATTAGACAGGTGTAATGCTTACGAGGGGGCATATAACTATTAACCTCAACATATCCCTATCTGCTGCAAAATAATAAACAGTGGATGGGGATTTCTTTATAAAAAACAGTTATTATATTATAAGTATAAGCAATGTTTTCTATAGCAAGCCTCTTAATCAATATGCATTATTTACGGGGGTTGCTATAAGTTTACAGATTCATAAGATGTATCTGATATAATAATTCTGTTACTTACTGATATAAACTTTCCGTAAGTTCTTTTGCTGATGAACTTTGCTATAGAATTTTTTTGGGGATGGCAGAATGTTGAATGGTTACAAAAGAACAATTATTTACAGGAGAAGAAAAATATGATCGTATATCACTATTGCAGTTTAGAATCATTGAATTCTATTTTGAAAAATCGTTCCCTCCGTCTGACAAATATCCTGAAATCCAATGATTCCATGGAGATCAGCTGGATCTGCAGGTATTATGACGCAGAGTTTAAAAGAGCTTATGAAAATGCTTCAGATTTATTCAGATCAAAGATTTCATCAGAGAGATTGATGGGCTATGTGAAGCTGTTTACAGATGAATTTTTCAATGAAAATCATGCAGACTTCAGATATTATGTAACCTGTTTTTCGTATCAGAATGATCTGCTTAGTCAGTGGCGGGGATATGCGGATGACGGGCGCGGAGCTGCCATCGGATTTGACCTGGATGTATTAAAAGAAGTTGTAACGGTTTCTCCGGAGATTTCAAAGCCGTCAATTGTGTCATTACATAAGATCAGTTATTCTGAAACAGAGCAGAGAGAAGTTGTACATCAGATAGTGCATGAATTGGTTGATGAAATCGAGAAGATATTACAGAAAGAAGAACAATGTCGGGAAAGCATTGAGGAAAAGCAAGATTATGAAATAGAAGTACTGGATAAAGTCATGAACTGTTTTGAGAAAAAGTTTTTGAAATTATTTCAGGAATCTGTTTACATGAAAAATCCGTTCTTCAGAGAGGAAGCGAAATCCGATTGTGCGAGTTTTCGCCGAAACAGTTTCTGATGGGAAGAGAAGTTGAACTTTCTCTCGGTGCACGTTTATATAACTATTCCTACTATGTAAAAGAAAGTCAGCTGATATCTTATGTGGATTTTGATTTTTCAGATTGCCTTGACCAGCTGATAAAGGAACTCGTTATAGGGCCAAAGTGTCTGATGTCAGAGAGAGACATGGAATATTATCTGACAACGCTCGGTCTGTCGAATTGTCGGGTAAAGAAATCGCAGGGGACATATCGGTAATATATTTATAGCAATTCCCTTATATGGGCATATCAGACATCATGGAAAGGCAGATGAAAGACATGAAAAGAAAATTATCATTCAGAAAAGTGGCGGTATTTCTGATACTGGCATTATTTCTGACAGCAGGCATCAGTATGCGTGCAGTTACCGTAAATGCAGCCACATATGTGAAACAGAACAGAACCTCCGTCAATATAACATCGAAGAAAACAGGATGGCAGAAAATAAACGGAGACTACTATTTTTATAATTCAAAGGGCCGTCTGATTTGCGGTTCTTTTAAGTACAAAGGCTATTATTACTACAGTATTGCCAACGGCAAACGTTTCACCGGATGGATGAAACGTTCCGGTAACAAGTACTATTACAATCGCAAAAATGGTGCCATGTTCCGTAATCGCTGGGCTACAGGAGATAAATACACCTATTACTTTAATAAATCCGGCGTGGCGATCGCCAGTCAATGGCTCAACCAGGATGGAAAAAAGTATTATTTCCTCAGCAATTCCACAATGGCAAAAGGCTGGCAGAAAATAGGTGGATATTATTACTATTTCAGCAAAAAAACAGGAGTGCTTGCGACAAATACCTGGGTTGGCAACTATTATGTCAACAGCAAAGGCCAGCGCGTGAAAGCATCAGACTCCAAACCAACAGTCAGCCAGAGCGGAAACACCTATACATACAAAAGCAGCACCTTAAATATTAAACTCTCCCGCAGATCAGTCCATGGAATTTCCTACTGGGTAGCGCATATAAAGACATCCAGTGCCAAACAGCTGAAATCCGCCCTCTCCAACGGAACTTATGGCGGATCTCGACAGACAACTTCTGATGCAGTATCCTCAAATGGAGGCATTATCGGAGTAAATGGCAGTGCTTTCGACTATGGTACAGGAAAACCATCCCCCCTTGGCATGTGCATCAAAAACGGGATTATCTATGGTGATTACATGACCAGTTATTCAGTCATGGCAGTAAAGAAAGACGGAACCATCTATACTCCGGCACAGGGACTTATGGGAAAAAATCTTCTTGCAGCCGGTGTAAAAGATACATATAATTTTGGTCCGGTTCTTATTAAAGATGGCGAAGCCCAGCTTCCATGGACTGAAACAGAAAAATATTATCCACGTACAGCGGTAGGAATGGTAAAGCCCAACGATTATGTACTCCTTGTAACAGATACCGGCAGCTATAATGGTCTTAATCACTGGGATATGGTGAATATTTTCAAATCCTACGGCTGTACTTATGCTTACAACCTGGATGGAGGCGGTTCTGCAACCCTGTACTTTAATGGAAAAGTAATGAATAAACTTATCGGCAATACTCAGCGTCCATGCGCAGACTTCCTTTATTTCACCCGATAATCCTTTTCCAGATAAGAATCCCGTCTGCTTGCACATGCTGCCAAAGCCCAGCACACAAGAATCAGCAGCCCGATCCCCATAGCCAGCACAGCAAGCAGGATTACGATAATTGCGTGGATAAACATAGACATGGATGACCTCCTTTCACAGTCATTCGGTTATGAACTGAGCAGCGAAGCAGATGATTTTATCCACCTGACTTGTCTCATTCACTGACTTGGATAAAAATGGATGTTGTATAAGAAGTAATAAAAAGATATCAGGATGACCTGACAAGAACAATTAAGACAGTTAAAAGATCTGTTAACTGATTTAAATATACGCTGTCACACTCAAAAAAGCAAGCCGAAACTTTCGAGGGATTTCGACTTGCTTTTTGGTTAATTATTTACGAGGCTTGTTATAAGTATCAGAGAAAGATGTTACGGCAATCCAGAATGAATTTGGGTTACGTTACTGAGAACAGAGGGAACAGTAACGATTGTTTTGGTAAAATATTAACAATTCCATAAAAACACTTGACAACCCTACTTTACCATACTAAAATGTAAAAAGCAAAAAAACTGTTGCCGCAGGAAAAACAAATGATTGCCCTATACGGAAAAAGGGACATCCTTCCATGGCAGAACAAGGAGGAATATTATGAAAAAATACAGCGACATGAGCAAAGAAGAACTGCTTACACTCAAAGCACAGCTGGATAAAGAGTACGCAGATATCAAAGCAAAGGGCTTAGCTCTCGATATGTCACGTGGAAAACCGTCAGCAGACCAGCTCGATCTCTCAATGGGATTAATGAACGTATTAAGCAGCGATTCAGACCTCAAGTGCGAAACAGGAGTAGACTGCCGTAACTACGGTGTTATCGACGGAATCCCGGAAGCTAAACGCCTCCTTGGAGAAATGTCCGAGGTAGATCCGGACCACATCATTATCTACGGAAACTCAAGCTTAAACGTTATGTTTGACAGCATTGCACGTTCTATGACACAGGGTGTAATGGGAAATACCCCATGGTGCAAACTTGATAAGGTAAAATTCCTCTGTCCTGTACCGGGATATGACCGCCATTTCAAGATCACAGAATTCTTCGGAATCGAAATGATCAACGTGCCAATGACACCACAGGGACCAGACATGGATATGGTAGAGAAGCTTGTCAGTGAAGACGCATCCATCAAAGGAATCTGGTGTGTGCCGAAATACTCCAACCCACAGGGATATACTTATTCAGCAGAAACAGTAGAGCGCTTTGCGCATCTGAAACCGGCAGCACCTGATTTCCGTATCTACTGGGATAACGCATACAGCATTCATCATCTCTATGATGACAATCAGGACTTCCTTGTAGAAATCCTTGAAGCATGTGCAAAAGCAGGAAATCCTGATCTTGTATATAAATTTACATCAACATCAAAAGTCAGCTTCCCGGGTTCCGGTATTGCAGCAGTTGCAGCTTCCAAAGCAAACCTGGAAGATTTCCGCAGCTACATGCAGATCCAGACAATCGGACATGACAAATTAAACCAGTTGCGCCATGTAAAATTCTTCAAAAATATCGACGGTCTTCATGAACATATGAGAAAACATGCAGCAATTCTCCGTCCGAAATTTGAAATGGTCCTTAACACACTGGACAGAGAACTTGGCGGTCTTGGAATCGGTGAGTGGACAAAACCACATGGCGGATACTTCATTTCCTTTGATTCAATGGAAGGATGTGCAAAAGCTATTGTTGCCAAGGCAAAAGAAGCAGGTGTTGTACTTACAGGAGCAGGTGCAACTTATCCATATGGAAAAGATCCGAAAGACTCCAATATCCGTATTGCACCAAGTTTCCCGACTCCTGAGGATCTTGGAAAAGCAGCAGAAGTGTTCGTACTCTGTGTTAAACTTACAAGTGTAGAGAAACTATTGGAAAATGCATAAAAATGCTAAAAGAGAATAATCGTATTTACTTTCTGGATAAATAATGTGATAATAAAACTGCCCGGCATAACTTTTTGCCGGGCGGTTGCTGTTTATAAAAAGAAAGGAGAAGATGTCGTGAGCAGCAGAAAGAAAATCATGGCCACCTTGATCATAATCTTACTCCTGCTGACTGCCGGAGTATATGGATATGGTGTATACTATTTCACAGAGCATTTCTTACCGGGGATCAATGGTAAACGGATTCAACTGTTCTTATATGACGGTGTCTCAGTCAGAAGAATTGCTTACGCAGAAGGTAGGAGCGTATGTTCTTACTATTGGCACCAGAAATAACGGACAGGAGAGTATCACAGCAAAACAGGCGGGACTTTCCTATGACTCAGATGGAAGTGTTGGTAAACTGATCAGGAATCAGGATCGTTTTACATGGTTTCTTGCTTTTAATCAGCACAGGAATTATGAAGTGTCCTCCTCCATTAAATATGATGAGCAGAAAACGGAGGCTGCCATTTCCGGACTGAAATGTATGCAGCAGGAGAATATGACAGAGCCTTCAGATGCTCATATAGAAGAGAAAGACGATAAGTTTGTAATTGTTCCTGAGCAGGAGGGAACTGCACTGAAACCAGAAAAAACAAGTCAGGATATTATAGATGCTCTTGTCACAGGACGAACGCCGGTTGATCTGGAAGCAGATGGATGCTACAAAGAACCGAAAGTTTATCAGAGTGATGAAACTCTGACGAAGAATTGTGAACTGATAAACAAACTTACGGATGTAGTGATAACCTATGATTTTGATGATCGCACAGAGACAGTAGACAGAGATATGATCAAAAACTGGCTCACAACAGATGAAAACGGTCTTTATACACTTGACAAAAAACAGATAGAAGCATATATCAGTGAACTGTCGGCTAAATATGATACGGTTGGAAGAGAGAGAACATTTAATACATATGATGGTCGTGAGATTACTGTCAGCGGAGGGAATTATGGCTGGCAGATCGATCAGAAAGCGGAGCTGAAAGAACTTACAGAACTGATAAAAAACGGAGAAACCCAGGTCAGAGAACCTGTTTATTCCCATGAAGGTCTGGTCAGGAAAACAAATGATATCGGATATACGTATATAGAGATTGACCTGACGGCCCAGAGAATGGTATTCTATAAAGATGGAACGCCGACTGCGGATGCGCAGATCGTATCCGGAAATCCATTCGTGCCCAACTGTGCAACTCCTGTGGGATGTTATACAACAGGTGAAATGAAGAGCGGATGTACAGTGAACGGAGAGGACTATCCTTCTGCTGTAAATTACTGGATCCCATTCGATGGAAATCTGGGGATCAGTGATGCTCCATGGAGAATGGATTTCGGAGGACAGCTTTATGAATTTGAAGGCACACATGGAAGCATCTGTGCACCATCCGATCAGGTGCAGATCATTTTCAGCAATGTTGAGAAGAACACACCGATTGTTATTTATGAATAAAGGAGAAAAATGATGAAGATTGTAGTATTAGCGGGGGGAACAAGTACAGAACGTACTGTCTCCATTACATCAGGAACAGGAATATGTAAGGCATTACGACAGAAAGGACATCAGGCGATTCTTGTGGATATTTTCTGCGGCATTTGAGAATGTGGACCGGGAGAATCCGTTTCCGTCAGAGTATGATGTGGACGCAGCATCAGAATATATGTCAGCATTTAAACGACAGGATTGAACAGATGAAAAAAGAGAGAAGGAAGCTTCTTCGGACCAAACGTGCTGAAACTCTG
>ENA-OQDM01000934-OQDM01000934.1-human-gut-metagenome-genome-assembly--contig:-NODE-934-length-13653-cov-4.788186_pt1 | contig 13653 bp, 13 predicted proteins | sample MGYA00242772_ERZ504605 | MGnify/ENA primary metagenome ERZ504605 (study PRJEB26092, sample SAMD00036348) | human gut metagenome | host: Homo sapiens | study: EMG produced TPA metagenomics assembly of... | reverse complement strand
GATGCAATCGGAGACCCTACAGTAGCAGATGCCATTATGGATCGTATTATACATACGGCGCACCGGATTGAGCTGACAGGAGAAAGTGTCCGTAAAATGGCTGCATACAGAGGGAAATAAACTAAAAATAATAATAACCCCATCGGTCAAGACTTTTTAAGGGGGCATTGTTGAATGTTTTAAGGGGGCAGAATCGCTTGGTTTTAGGGGGCAGCTTACACTGGATTTTCCAGGCAACAAGCTCAAGGGTTTCTACGTAGGTTTTCTTGGCTTCGCGATAACGGATAGGTTCGATGCGCCGGTCCCACTTCAGGCTGTTGTAGCCAAACAAGGACTGGCTGTATCCGATGTTGACGGGTGAAGTCTGCCAGGAATAGGTGTCACTGCTGAAAAGGTCGAGGCGCTGCGCAGCCGTTTCAATGAAAAAGGTTCCTCCGGTCCACGGCACGTTTTGTGTCAGGCTCAGTGTCAGGTCAGTGCTCAGCAGGTTCTGCTCTATGAACTTGACGTTGCCATCGCTTTGGGTCACTTTGTTGATAGCACGGTCCAGATAGGGATTGGAAGTAAGCTTGAGCGTCGGCAGGTAGTTGGCACAGTAGTATTTGTAGTTCCAATAAGCGGAACGGAAGCTATGGCGGGCATTTTGGGCGTCGGGCGACTGCTGGCGGGCCTGCTCGATGGTTTCTTCCAAAGTCAGCTCCAGCGTGTGCTCTTGAGCAACGGCACTCGACATCAGACTGAATGTAATAAGCAATAAAAATATATTCCGGTGCATAGTTGTTTTCTTTACTCTATAAAGTTCAAATTCTATGCCATAAGTATAAGTTGTTGTATTATAAGTGTTTGTTGTGGTTCGAAGCTTTCCAAACGTGTGCAGTTGCGCACAAAAATAGTGCGATAATGCACGCACAACACATGGATATTATACTTATCTTTGCCCGTACAAGAGATGTGGGATTGTGTAGGCCTTGCCTGCACGAAAAGAAAACAGATATGGAACAGTTTGGTAAAATATTGATTGTAGATGATAACGAGGATGTCCTTTTTGCGCTGAACCTTCTTCTCGAACCCTACGCCGAGAAGATAAAAGTGGCGGTGACTCCCGACCGCATCGAGCATTTTATGACCACTTTCCGTCCGGACATTATTCTGCTGGATATGAATTTCAGCCGTGATGCCATCAGTGGTCAGGAAGGTTTCGACAGTTTGAAGCAGATTCTCAGTATCGACCCGCAAGCAGTGGTCATCTTCATGACTGCCTACGCGGATACGGACAAGGCAGTGCGTGCCATCAAAGCAGGGGCTACGGATTTCATTCCCAAGCCGTGGGAGAAGGAGAAGTTGTTGGCGACCCTTTCTTCGGGCATGAAGCTGCGTCGTTCGCGGACTGAGATAAATCTGCTGAAGGAGCAGGTGGAAGTTCTGAGCAATGCCACAGCGGGAGGCTCCGAAGAGGTTATTGTCGGTGATTCTCTTGTCATGCAGCAAGTCTTCTCTACAGTGGAGAAGTTGCGCGATACGGATGCCAACATACTTATATTGGGTGAGAATGGAACCGGAAAGGATGTGATTGCCCGCCTGCTGTACCGCAATTCTCCCCGCTATGGAAAGCCGTTTGTTACGATAGACCTCGGCAGTATCCCCGAACAGTTGTTCGAAAGCGAGTTGTTCGGTTACGAAAAAGGCGCATTCACCGATGCGCGGAAAGCGAAAGCCGGACGTATGGAAGTGGCAACCGGCGGTACGCTTTTTCTGGACGAGATAGGTAATCTTTCTCTGCCCATGCAGGCCAAACTGCTGACTGCCATCGAAAGCGTTGTATCAGTCGTTTGGGAAGTACGCAGGCTACGCCCATTGATGTGCGGCTCATCTGCGCCACCAATGCAGACATCCGTCGGTTGGTGGACGAAGGAGACTTCCGCCAAGACCTGCTGTATCGCATCAATACCATCGAGCTCCATATCCCCCCTCTGCGAGAACGTGGAAACGACATCCTCCTGCTGGCAGAGCATTTCCTGCAACGCTATGCTCGCAAATATCAGAAAGAGATGCGTGGGCTGACCCGTGAGGCGAAGAACAAGTTGCTGAAATACGCCTGGCCGGGTAATGTACGCGAATTACAGCATACCATGGAACGTGCCGTGATACTGGGAGACGGCTCTTTACTTCGTCCGGAGAATTTTATGTTCCAAGCTTCTGTTTCCCGTCAGAAGAAGGAAGAAGAAGTCCTCAACCTGGAACAATTGGAACGGCAGGCGGTGGAACGTGCCATGCGGCTCAGCGAGGGAAATGTGACCCGTGCCGCCGAATACCTGGGCATTACCCGCTTTGCCTTGTACCGGAAACTTGAAAAATTAGGCTTATGAAACGATATTCATTGATTGTGGTACTGCACATCATCGGCATAGCCTTCCTTTCGGTCGGCGTTTATCTGCTGGTGGATGCCGGACTGTGGTTCAGTGCGCTGATGGCTTTCTTGATATTGTTGGCGATTGGCTCCCATCTGTACCGTTTGCAGATGATGCAGGTGCGCATGATGCGCCATCTGGCAGAGAGCCTGCGCTATGACGACATGATGCTGTCGTTCCGTTCTCCCTACAAGAACCGGTCTATGGAGGATATGGTGGACGAGCTTTCCGAAGCGATGAGGAATTTCCGTACCCGCGTGCTGGAACGCAATGAGATGGAAGCGTGGCAAAAGCTGATACGTGTGCTGACGCACGAAATAATGAATTCGATTACTCCTATCATCTCCCTCTCCGAAACCTTGAGCGAGCGGGAAGTGTCGGAAAAGAACTACCCCGTCATGCGGCAGGGAATGCAGACTATCTACCGCCGTAGCAAGGGTTTGCTGGAGTTTGTGGAGAATTACCGGAAGCTGACAAGACTTCCCGCCCCCGTTCGTCGTCCGGTCGCTGTCCGCGAGCTGTTGCAGGATTTGCAGAAGCTGTTTTCGGAAGAGTATATCCGGATAGAGCTTCCGGAGACCGACCGCATACTTCAAATAGACCGGACACAGATAGAACAAGTATTGATTAATCTGATTAAAAATGCCAAAGAAGCATGTAGCAGGAAAGAGCATCCCCGGATAGAAGTGAAGATGCTACCCGCCCTCTCGTGGCAATGCCTAATCACTGTCAGTGACAATGGTGAAGGCATTCTGCCGGAAGTGCAAGATAAGATTTTTGTACCGTTCTTCACCACCAAGCCTTCCGGTTCGGGCATCGGGCTCAGTTTATGTAAACAAGTGATGAACCGGCATGGAGGGAATATCACGGTGCAGTCTGCTGTGGGAAAAGGGAGTTGCTTTACGCTGCTATTTGGATAAGTGGGAAAGAGGGTATATACAAAAATAAGCTACTGAAAAATCAGTAGCTTATTAATTTCTGTCGGGGTAGCGGGATTCGAACCCACGACCCCCTGCTCCCAAAGCAGGTGCGCTAACCGGACTGCGCTACACCCCGAATACTTTACTTCTGAAAAGCGAGTGCAAAGGTAAAAACAATTCTGATACCAACCAAACATTTAGGCAAGTTTTATGCAATTAAAATTACATTTTCAGATAGAAATCTTTCGTTAAAGCTACATATTCAGGGGTAAACTCATTGTGATTCACCTCAATACAGAGTTTCTCTTCTCTACACTCTTTTGCTTCAAAACCAAAGTTCAGCAATACCCGTCTACACGGTTTTCCGGGCTTGGTGAAGACTTGCACACGATGCAATGGAAACAACTTATGGTTCCAAGCTGTATCCACAACCGTTTTTTCAGCTTCCGCTGGAATAATGATGCTTACGACTCCTTGCTCTTCAAGCAAAGATGCCGAACGATGAAACAGTAAATCGTAATTCAAATTGCCCGCATGCCGTGCTGTGCACCTTTGTTCGTCAGGACATTTCAACGCATCTATAAAATAGGGAGGATTGGAAACGATGAGGTCAAATCTGTTTTCCGGCTGATAATCTCGGAAATCATGACATATGACCTCTACTCTATCGGCCCATGGAGAGTGAGATACATTTTCTGTGGCTTGTCCGGCTGCAGCCGCATCTATCTCGATTGCAGTAATCCGGGCATGCGGATTCCTTTGCGCTAACTGTAAGGCTATTAATCCGGTACCGGTTCCAACGTCCAGTATACGCTTTGCTTTGTCTGCCGGGGCCCATGCCCCAAGTAGTACACCATCTGTGCCGACCTTCATGGCGCATTTATCATGAAATATGGTAAATTGTTTAAACTTAAAAGATGATTTTGGCATGTTTATCTTCTTTAATTGGGCTCAAAAATAATCAAAGCCTGCATATTTGTCATAAAATTGGCACTGTTTTTGTCTTTTTAAAGGGTGAAGAACGTTTATTTATGAAGAAATAGCTTAACTTTGCAGGCGCTTTATTGGCCTGCCAATATGACATAAACTAAAAAGAAAGAAATGAAGAAAAGAAATTACCTGAGTGATGTCGAAGATAGAAGCGGAAACGCTTTCTCTGTAATTGCTGATTTTGAGGGGAATGAAGAACAATTGATGGACATTGAGGTAGAAGAGGTTTTACCGATATTGCCTCTCCGAAATATGGTATTGTTCCCTGGGGTGTTTATGCCGGTATCTGTAGGAAGAAAATCTTCCCTCAAATTGGTGCGTGAAGCAGAAAAGAAAAATTCTTATATAGCTGTTGTATGCCAAAAGGTGGCTGAAACAGAGACACCTCTGTTTGAGGATTTACATACCATCGGTACAGTTGCCAAGATAGTACGTGTGCTTGAAATGCCAGACCAGACAACTACAGTCATTCTGCAAGGCTCCAAACGTATGGAACTGAAGGAGATTACGGATACGACTCCTTATCTGAAGGGACGGATAGCTACGCTGAATGAAGAACTTCCGGAGAAGAATGACAAGGAATTCCATGCATTGGTAGAGGCGTGTAAAGACTTGACAGTACGCTACATCAAGTCATCCGATATGTTTCCGCAGGATTCGGCATTTGCCATCAAGAACATTACCAATCCAATGTTTTTGGTAGACTTTATCTGTACGAACCTGCCACTCAAGAAAGACGAAAAGATAGAACTGCTCCGTATCGACTCTTTGCGGGCGCGTACCTACCGCCTGCTTGAGATTCTGAATCGTGAAGTGCAGCTTGCCGAAATCAAAGAGTCTATCCAGATGCGTGCACGTGAGGATATAGACCAGCAGCAGCGTGAGTATTTCCTGCAGCAGCAGATTAAAACCATTCAGGATGAGCTGGGTGGCGGCGGTCAAGAGCAGGAAATAGAGGAGATGCGTAAGAAGGCGGAGACCATCAAATGGAATGATGAGGTGAAGGTTACGTTCCTGAAAGAGGTGGATAAGTTGGAACGTACCCATCCCCAGTCTCCCGACTATAGCGTGCAGCTGAACTATCTGCAGACGATGCTTAGTTTGCCGTGGGGCATTTATACGACGGATAATCTGAGCCTTGTCAATGCAGAAAAGACACTGAACAAAGACCATTATGGTTTGGAGAAGGTGAAGGAACGCATTCTGGAACATCTTGCTGTATTAAAGCTGAAGGGCGATATGAAGTCCCCCATCATCTGCCTGTATGGCCCTCCGGGTGTGGGAAAAACCTCTTTGGGGCGTTCCATTGCTGCAGCCTTGAAGCGTAAGTATATCCGTATGTCGCTGGGAGGCGTGCATGATGAAGCTGAGATTCGCGGTCATCGTAAAACCTATATCGGTGCCATGCCGGGACGGATTATCAAGAATCTGATAAAGGCAGGCTCCTCCAATCCGGTATTTATTCTGGATGAAATAGACAAGGTGAGTGCCGACCGCCAGGGAGACCCCTCCTCTGCCCTCCTCGAAGTGCTCGACCCGGAACAGAATACTACATTCCATGATAACTTTCTGGATGTGGACTATGATTTGTCCAAAGTGATGTTCATCGCTACTGCCAATAATCTGAATACCATCCCCGGACCGTTGCTGGACCGTATGGAGCTGATTGAGGTAAGCGGCTATATCACGGAAGAAAAGATTGAGATTGCCCGCCGCCATCTGGTTCCGAAGGAATTGGAGGCAAACGGTATGAAAAAGAATGATATCAAGATTCCGAAGAACACACTGGAAGCCATTATAGAGAATTATACCCGTGAGAGCGGCGTGCGCGAACTGGAAAAGAAAATCGGAAAGATACTCCGTAAATCTGCACGCCAATATGCTACGGACGGTTATTTTGCGAAGACCGAAATAAAACCGGGAGACTTGTATGAATTCCTGGGTGCACCCGAATATACCCGGGACAAGTATCAGGGTAATGAGTATGCAGGGGTGGTGACCGGTCTGGCGTGGACTGCCGTAGGTGGTGAAATACTTTTCGTGGAAACCAGCCTGAGCCGTGGCAAGGGTGGACGTTTGACATTGACCGGCAATTTGGGTGATGTAATGAAAGAGTCGGCCATGCTGGCATTGGAATACATCAAGGCGCATGCCTCCCTGCTGAATCTTGACGAAGAGATTTTTGATAACTGGAACATCCATGTCCATGTGCCCGAAGGCGCCATTCCGAAAGACGGTCCGTCTGCCGGTATCACGATGGCTACCTCCCTCGCTTCTGCCCTCACCCAGAAAAAGGTGAAGGCCAATCTTGCCATGACGGGAGAGATAACACTTCGCGGTAAGGTACTTCCGGTAGGAGGCATCAAGGAGAAGATACTGGCTGCCAAGCGTGCCGGTATCAAGGAGATTATCTTGAGCGACGAGAACCGCAAGAATATAGAAGAGATACAGGATATATATCTGAAAGGACTGACTTTCCACTATGTGAAAGATATTAAGGAAGTGTTTGCCATTGCGCTGACTGATGAAAAAGTAGCCGATGCCATCGACTTGTCCGTAAAGAAAGAAAAGACCGAAAAGAAAGAGGAATGACATTCGAGTTACAATATACAGACAGCAAGACCAATGCACGTGCCGGACTGATTACTACTGACCACGGGCAGATTGAGACACCTATCTTTATGCCGGTAGGTACAGTGGGAACAGTGAAAGGCGTGCATCTGCCTGAGCTGAAAGAGGATATAAAGGCGCAGATTATATTGGGTAATACCTATCATCTTTATCTGCGTCCGGGACTGGAAGTGATAGAGAAAGCCGGTGGACTGCATAAGTTCAACGGCTTTGACCGTCCTATGCTGACAGACAGCGGCGGTTTCCAGGTATTCTCGTTGTCCGGTATCCGCAAGTTACGCGAAGAAGGTGCGGAATTCCGTTCGCACATCGACGGCAGCAAGCATATCTTTACGCCGGAGAAGGTGATGGATATAGAACGTACTATCGGTGCAGATATCATGATGGCCTTTGATGAATGTCCTCCAGGGGATTCGGACTACGAATATGCCAAAAAATCACTGGGATTGACACATCGCTGGCTGGACCGCTGTATCAAGCGTTTCAATGAAACGGAACCTAAGTACGGCTACCAGCAATCCTTATTCCCTATTGTGCAGGGTTGTGTCTATCGCGACCTCCGTGAGCAGTCGGCAGAGTTTGTTGCCTCCAAAGGTGCTGACGGTAATGCCATTGGCGGTCTGGCTGTGGGCGAGCCCGTAGACAAGATGTACGAGATGATTGAGCTGGTGAACGGTATTCTTCCCAAAGACAAGCCTCGCTATCTGATGGGAGTCGGGACTCCGGTAAACATCCTGGAAGGCATTGAACGCGGTGTCGATATGTTCGACTGTGTGATGCCTACCCGAAACGGACGCAACGGGATGTTGTTTACCAAAGACGGCATCATGAACATGCGCAACAAGAAATGGGAGATGGATTTCTCTCCCATTGAAGCGGATGGCGCCTCCTACGTGGATACCATGTACAGCAAGGCGTATTTGCGCCATCTGTTCCATGCACAAGAGCTGCTTGCCATGCAGATAGCATCTATCCACAACTTGGCTTTCTATCTGTGGCTGGCAGGCGAGGCACGTAAGCATATCATTGCAGGCGACTTTGCTACCTGGAAACCGATGATGGTGAAACGCGTATCGACAAGATTATGAGAAAAATGAACTGGAGGATATGGAAGAATATAAAGCTGCCGAGAGGTAAATTCCTGAAGCGGCTGGACTGGTACATTATTAAGAAGTTCCTGGGTACATATGTCTTTGCCATCGCATTGATTATCTCCATTGCGGTGGTGTTCGACTTCAACGAGAAGATGGACCGCTTCATGTCTCATGAAGCGCCGTGGAATGCTATTGTCTTTGATTATTATCTGAACTTCATCCCCTACTTTGCCAATCTGTTCAGTCCGCTGTTCGTGTTTATCGCAGTAATCTTCTTTACTTCCAAACTGGCGGAGAACTCGGAAATTATTGCCATGTTCTCTACGGGAATGAGCTTCAAGCGTATGTTGCGTCCTTATATGGTATCTGCGGCAATCATTGCGGTAGTGACGTTCTGCCTCGGGTCTTATGTCATTCCCAAAGGCAGTGTGACACGTATCAATTTTGAGGACAAGTACTACAAACCCCGTAAGGCGAATACGGCACGGAACATCCAGCTGGAAGTGGATTCGGGGGTAATTGCCTATATCGAACGTTTTGAAGACTACAGCAAGACCGGTTATCGCTTTTCTTTGGACAAGTTCAATGACAAGCAACTGGTCTCCCACCTTACAGCCCGTTCCATTACCTACGACACGACGGCCGTGCATAAGTGGAAAATCAAGGATTATATGATTCGCCAGATGGATGGCATGAAGGAGAGTATCACGAAGGGTGACCGCATAGACACTACCCTTTTTATGGAGCCTGCCGACTTCCTGATTATGAAGAACCAGCAGGAGATGTTGACCAGCCCTCAGCTAAGCGAGTACATCAACAGGCAGCGGCAACGCGGCTTTGCCAACATTAAGGAATTTGAGATAGAGTACCACAAACGCATTGCCATGTCGTTTGCCTCCTTTATCCTGACGCTGATTGGAGTGTCTTTGTCTTCCAAGAAAACGAAAGGTGGAATGGGATTGCATTTAGGTATAGGCTTGGCATTGAGTTTCTCTTATATTCTGTTTCAGACCATTGCTTCCACATTTGCCGTGAACGGCAACATGCCTCCGGTCATCGCTGTGTGGATACCGAATATAATGTATGCCTTCATTGCATTCTATCTATATAGGAAAGCGCCGAAATAAGCATTCTAAACCTCTACTTCAGCTTGCTCAAGTTGAGGTTTGGCGTACTAAAGCAGAGGTTTAGGATGTTTGTCTCTGGAAGCCCATTAAAATAAGAAGCCCCTCCCACTTTTGCGTTGTACAAGTGCGGGAGGGGCTTTTTGTTGTATTCATTTTCCTCTTTTGTTCTGTTCCCTTTTTTGCCGGAAAGAGACGTCGGTTTCCGGGGAACACCCTCACTTTCGTCTTACAGGTTCTTTAAGTTGCTGTTGCATGCACCGGGCATCAGCAAGCTTAATTCAAGTAAGCGGAAAGTTCTGCAGCAGAGATGTTTTTGGCAATAATTACACCATTATCATCCAGTAAATAGTTAGTGAATCCGCGACCCAAGCGATATTTCTTAAAGAGGCCGGAATATTCGCCTTTAGTTTCCACGAAACAAGTGGGCGTAACTATTTGGTCCTTACGGATGGTTTCTTCAAAGATTGACTGATACTCATCGAATGAAACTGAAACCATCTTCACATTGTTGCGGGCAGTAGAGCGAAGCGCATTGCTCAAACTTGCGTTTTGCATCCGGGACTGCGCGTCGTAACTTGCCCAAAAACTGAGCAATACATACTTTCCTTTCAAGTCTGAAAGTTCGGTTTGGGATTGCTCTGCCGACATGGTTTGGATTTTGAAATCCGGGGCCATGTCACCCACATTCAAACCTCCGGTAGGTTTGTCTTTTTCTACAAAAGAAGTCAAGGAACTTATTAGTAATACAACAAAAATCCATTTTGCATATTTCATGCGGCACGGTTTTGGTTAATACTATCCGGGACTGTCCTTCAACAGTGATTTCTTCCCGGAACATCGTCTTGTCAAAGCCTTGAATAGTGATAAATACACTGATAATCAAAGCTTTTAATTGTGAAATCGGGTGCAAAGGTAAGTAATTCCTAAACAAACTTCCAAATAAACAAGCATTTTTCTCACTTTTTAGAGGCATATTTTTATGTTATTTAGCATAAATAGTGGGAATTTTCCTTACTTTTGTAGCCTATTATTCTATCAAAAAGATGACTTATGCAACCATTGAACACTGAACTCATCCTAATACGTATTACGGGTGAAGACCGTCCGGGACTGACAGCTTCCGTGACGGAAATTCTGGCGAAATATGATGCTACCATTCTGGATATTGGCCAGGCAGATATTCACAATACTCTTTCGTTGGGCATTTTGTGCAAGACGGAAGAACAACACTCGGGGTTCATTATGAAGGAACTGCTTTTCAAGGCTTCCTCCCTGGGCGTGACTGTCCGTTTCTACCCCATTACTACCAAAGAGTACGAGGATTGGGTGAATATGCAGGGAAAGAACCGCTATATTCTTACTTTATTGGGGCGTAAGTTGTCTGCCCGTCAAATATCTGCCGTTACCCGTATTCTTGCAGAGCAAGGCATGAATATCGATGCCATCAAGCGCCTTACAGGACGTATCCCGCTGGACGAATGCGAATCGCGTACACGCGCCTGCATCGAATTTTCCGTTCGTGGCACTCCGAAAGACCGTATTGCCATGCAAGAACAGTTGATGAAACTGGCAACCGAACTGGAAATGGATTTCTCTTTCCAGTTGGACAATATGTACCGCCGGATGCGCCGCCTCATTTGCTTCGATATGGACTCTACGCTGATTGAAACAGAAGTGATTGATGAATTGGCCATACGTGCGGGTGTGGGCGACCAGGTAAAGGCCATTACCGAACGCGCCATGCGTGGTGAGATAGATTTCATTGAGAGCTTTCGCGAACGAGTGGCTTTATTGAAAGGATTGGATGAGTCCGTGATGCAGGAGATTGCAGAAAATCTTCCCATTACGGAAGGTGTGGATCGCCTGATGTATGTTTTGAAGAAATACGGTTACAAGATAGCTATTCTTTCGGGAGGGTTTACCTACTTCGGGCAGTACCTCCAGAAGAAGTACGGTATAGACTATGTGTATGCCAACGAGTTGGAAATAGAGGATGGCAAACTGACCGGCCGCTATCTCGGTGATGTAGTCGACGGTAAGCGTAAGGCAGAGTTGCTGCGTTTGATAGCTCAGGTGGAGAAAGTGGATATTGCGCAGACTATTGCTGTGGGCGACGGTGCCAACGACCTGCCCATGCTGGGAATTGCCGGCCTTGGAATCGCTTTCCATGCAAAGCCCAAAGTAGTTGCCAATGCCAAGCAATCCATCAACACCATTGGTTTGGACGGGGTACTTTACTTCTTAGGTTTCAAGGATTCATACATTGATATCCATTAATTCATTAGTACATTCAAAAAAAAGTCCTATCTTTGTGCTCAAATTTAAAAGAGATACATGAAGTTTTCAGAACTACATTTGAATGGCAATGTGCTGGAGGCACTGGATGCCATGCGCTTTGAAGAGTGCACCCCCATACAAGAACAATCAATTCCCGTTATACTTGAAGGCCGAGATTTAATAGCGGTGGCACAAACCGGAACGGGAAAAACAGCTGCATATTTGTTGCCTATATTGAACAAGCTTTCAGAAGGTGGACACCCTGCCGATGCTATCAATTGCATTGTCATGGCTCCTACCCGTGAGTTGGCACAACAGATAGACCAGCAGATGGAGGGCTTCTCCTACTTCATGCCGGTTTCCAGTGTGGCAGTGTATGGCGGTAATGACGGAGTTCTGTTCGAACAGCAGAAAAGAGGTTTGACATTGGGTGCAGATGTTGTCATTGCCACTCCGGGACGTCTGATAGCCCACCTCAGTCTTGGCTATGTAGACCTTTCGCGTGTCTCTTATTTTATTTTGGATGAAGCAGACCGGATGCTGGATATGGGATTCTATGATGACATTATGCAGATTGTCAAGTTTCTCCCTAAAGAGCGGCAGACCATTATGTTCTCTGCTACCATGCCTGCCAAGATACAACAGTTGGCTGGCAACATTCTGAACAATCCCGCCGAAGTGAAGTTGGCGGTTTCCAAACCAGCGGAAAAGATTGTGCAGGCAGCCTATGTCTGCTACGAGAATCAGAAGCTGGGCATCATCCGTAGCCTCTTTGCAGAGGAGACGCCGGAACGCGTCATCATCTTTGCTTCTTCCAAACTGAAAGTGAAGGAAGTGACCAAAGCCTTGAAGCAGATGAAACTGAACGTTGGTGAAATGCACTCCGATTTAGAGCAGGCACAGCGCGAAGAAGTGATGTACGAATTCAAGGCAGGACGTATCAATATCCTGGTAGCTACAGATATCGTTGCGAGAGGTATTGATATCGATGACATCCGTCTGGTGATAAACTATGACGTTCCCCACGACAGTGAAGATTATGTGCACCGCATCGGACGTACGGCGCGTGCCAATAATGACGGCGTAGCCATCACTTTCGTTTCCGAAAAGGAGCAGGGGAACTTTAAGAATATCGAAAAATTCCTGGATAGGGACATCTATAAAATACCGGTTCCCGAGGAGCTGGGCGAAGCCCCCGAATACAAGCCGAGAGCATTTGACGGAGGAAGACGGGGCGGCCGTGGAAACGGACGTAAGCCAGGAGAAAACAAGAACGGCCGTAACAATAGTAAAGGTGGAAAGCCCAGAGCCAAACGTCCACAGAATGGCGGCGAGAAGAAATAAACATTGTGGTGAAGAAAAGAAATAGAAAAAGCGGATTTATTCCGCTTTTTCTATGTTCATTGTATTGTCAAAACCAATAATCATATTTACCAAATTGTATACGGAACTTTCGGGTATGCCGAGGGTTGCCTGATAATGGTACCCCTTACTATCCACACCCATGAAATTCATATCGGCAAGAATGGCCTGGTCCAGCATTTCGGCAGGGAATATATCCGCAAACATCTTTTTAGTGATGTCCTGGCCATAAAGCATCTTCTTCCCTTCGTATACACAGATGTGGATTACATTATCATAATACACATTGTCCACACTGATTCCATTTTCAGAATAGGAAGTCTTGAAAACCTTCATCTTTGAAGGGTTGATATATACATATCCCCTATATCTTGTATTCTTGTATGTTACGATACTGTCTTTCTTTATCACTTCCGGAGTAGTAGAAATGACCTCCACTTCTCGACTGGTGAAAACCAAAGAATCTTCCGCATTCTCTGATTTATGCAGTTTAATTACTTCGTCGGCCAGCGAGTGGAACCAGAAGCTGTATTCCGTTTGACGGTCTATCTTATAGGCCACCGGTTCATTGCTGTATATGTAGATTGTATCGTGAACAACCTTGAAAGGTACGGGAGCGCTTTGCGGGTTGGCATAATATACCGTATCCCCTTCGATGCGCATCAACGGCATTTCTGTTTCATCGTTCACCCAGATGCCTTGTAACAGTTGTTTTGCAATGAGGTCTTCCTTTACGGAAACCTCTCCTGTTTGTCTGTTGCTGCATGAGGCCAATGAGACAACAAGTACAATGAGAATCGCACTTCCTTTTATTGTCATAACGTCCCTATTTATTTCTTTTCTT
>ENA-OQDM01000933-OQDM01000933.1-human-gut-metagenome-genome-assembly--contig:-NODE-933-length-13661-cov-3.432836_pt1 | contig 13661 bp, 15 predicted proteins | sample MGYA00242772_ERZ504605 | MGnify/ENA primary metagenome ERZ504605 (study PRJEB26092, sample SAMD00036348) | human gut metagenome | host: Homo sapiens | study: EMG produced TPA metagenomics assembly of... | reverse complement strand
CGCTTGAACTTTGGGAGGCGGCACCTCGGCAAAGTCCTCGTTCTCGATCCACAGCTCGCGGGTAAAGGCCACCTTGCGGGTGGTGGTGTCGTTGGCCTCGCGGTTGGGATTGTTGGCCACGTCAAAGTACTCGGTCTTGTCCTCCGGGTAGTTGTCCACGATCAGCTTGACCGGGTCCAGCACGGCGATGCGGCGCTGTGCGGTCAGGTCCAGCTCGCTGCGGATGCAGGCCTCCAGCTGGCGCATGTCGATCAGGTTGTCGGACTTGGAGATGCCGGCCTCCCGCACAAAGGTGAAAATGGAGGTGGGGGTGTAGCCGCGGCGGCGCAAGCCGCACAGGGTGGGCATGCGGGGATCGTCCCAGCCGTCCACGATGCCCATTTCCACCAGCTCACGCAGGTAGCGCTTGCTCATGACCGTGTTGGTCATATTCAGGCGGGCAAACTCGCGCTGCTTGGGGAAGGCGGTGCCAAAGATGTTCTCAATGACCCAGTTGTACAGCGGGCGGTGGTTCTCGAACTCCAGGCTGCACATGCTGTGGGTGATGCCCTCGATGGCATCCTGGATGGGGTGGGCAAAATCGTACATCGGGTAGATGCACCACTTGTTGCCCTGCCGATGATGCTCGGCGTACTTGATGCGGTAGATGGCCGGGTCGCGCAGGTTCATGTTGGGGCTGGCCAGGTCGATCTTGGCACGCAGGGTCTTTTCGCCCTCCTGGAACTCCCCGGCACGCATGCGGCGGAACAGGTCCAGGTTCTCCTCCGGGGTGCGGTCGCGGTACGGAGACGGACGGGACGGCTTACCGGCATCGGCACCGCGGTACTCGCGCATCTCCTCACGGCTCAGGTCGTCCACATAGGCCTTGCCCTCTTTGATGAGCTTTTCGGCGTACTCGTAACACTGGTCAAAGTAGTCGCTGCCGTAGAAGATGCCGCCGTTGGGGTCGGCACCCAGCCAGTGCAGGTCCTCGATGATGCTGTTGACGTACTCCTCGCCTTCGCGGGCGGGGTTGGTGTCATCCAGACGCAGGTTGAACTTGCCGCCGTACTGGTTGGCAATGGACCAGTTGATGTAGATGGCCTTGGCACTGCCGATGTGCAGATAGCCGTTGGGCTCGGGCGGGAAGCGGGTATGGATCTCGCGGATCTTGCCCTCGGCAAGGTCGGCATCAATGATATCCGTCAGAAAGTTTTTATCAGCCATGAAGTTTCCCCCTGTCAGGGCAGCAGTGTGCCCTCTTCTCATATATGGTATATAATACACTATTTCCGTGATTTCTTCAAGAGAAAGCATCAAAAGGTGCTTTCTGCCGGCATTTTTGGCAACTTTGGCCGCATCCCTTGACAGTATCGGAGAAGGAGAGTATATTTTTGCGTGGTGCACGGTCAATTTTGCATCATTTCATATAGGAGGAACCCCATGAACAGTTTAAAAGAAGCCTTCAGCATGCAGAATCTGCTGAAGAATTTAAATTTCTTTGGCGAGCTCAACCTCGGCCTGATCCTCACCGCCGTGGGCATCGTCTATTTCAAGAACCCCAACCATTTCGCCTTTGGCGGCACATCCGGCCTGTCCATCCTGCTGGCCGACCTGTTCCCCAAGATCAATGTGGGCGGCTTTATGTGGATCATCAACCTGGTGCTGGTGGTGCTGGGGTTCGTGTTCCTCGGCGTAAAGTGCATGGGCTGGACCATCTATTCGTCCTTTGCCCTGTCCTTTTTCGTGTCGGTGTGCGAGTGGCTGTACCCCTCGGGTGTGTCCATGAGCGGCGATGCCATGCTGGACCTGGTGTTTGCGGTGTTCCTGCCCGCGCTGGGTGCGGCCATCGTGTTTGACATCGGTGCATCCACCGGCGGCACCGACATTGTGGCCCTGATCCTGGCCAAATATACCTCCATGGAGATCGGCAAGGCCCTGATGGCCAGCGACATCCTCATCGTGCTGGCCGCCGCCTGGCGCTTCGGCATGGGCACCGGCCTGTACTGCATCCTGGGCCTGATCGGCAAGAGCTTTGTGGTGGACGGTGCCATTGAAAACATCCGCCTGCGCAAGGTGTGCACCATCATGACGTCCAACCCCCAGCCCATTCTGGACTTCATCATCAAGGAGATGAACCGTTCTGCCACGGTGGAAAAGGCCTACGGTGCCTACACCCACCACGAGCTCAGCGTACTGGTCACCGTGCTCACCCGTCGGCAGGCTCTGCAGCTGCGCAACTTCCTGCGTGAGAACGACCCCCACAGCTTCATCACCATCGTCAATTCCAGCGAGATCATCGGCAAGGGCTTCCGCTCCTTCAACTGATCCGCAGGGAACCGAAACCGGGAGTTTTTTATGCAGTATTATGCCGCCCCCATGGAGGGGCTTACCGACCGGGTCTGGCGTCAGGCCCAGCAGAAGTGGTTCGGGCCGGAAGGCACCGCCCACCGCTACTACGCACCCTTCCTCTCCCCACCGGAGAACCGGGTGCTCATCAAAAAGAAGATGGCGGAGCTTGCCCCCGCCGCAAACCCCGGTGCGCCGGTGATCCCGCAGCTGCTGGCCAAGGACGGCGAGCTGGCTGCCTGGATGATCGGTGAGCTGCGTGCCCTGGGTTACACCGAAGTGAACCTGAACCTCGGCTGCCCCTCCGGCACCGTGACCGCCAAGGGCAAAGGCTCCGGCATGCTGCGGGACCCCGCCGTGCTGGACGCCTTTCTGGATGCGGTATTCTCCCATGCGGAAGGGCCTGTTTCGGTCAAGACCCGGCTGGGCGTCAGCAGCCCAGACGAGTTTGCCGCCATTCTGGACATCTATGACCGTTACCCCATCTGTGAACTGACCATCCACCCCCGCGTGATGCGGCAGCTGTACCGCGGCCAGGCCGACCGGGCCGCCTTTGCCGAAGCGCTGCCCCGGTGCACCATGCCGGTGTGCTACAACGGCGACGTGACCACCCCGGAGGAACTGCACGCACTGGAAACACAGTTCCCGCAGCTGTCCGGCATCATGATCGGGCGGGGCTTCATCGCAGACCCGGCCCTGCTGCGGCGGGCCCGCGGCGGGACCGGTGCCTCCCGCGAGGAACTGCGGGGCTATCTGGACGACCTGTACCACGGCTACACGGAGCTGTTCGGCAGCGCCGGCTGTGCCGTGAGCCGCATGAAAGCCCACTGGTTCTACCTCATCCACCGCTTTGCCGGGTCGGAAAAGCTGGAAAAACAGCTGCGCAAGGTCCGGGAGCCCTGGGAGTACGAGGTGCTGGTGAACCAGATCTTCACCCTGCCCATGCTCTGAGCTTTTGCACGGGACGGGCAGGCGGGGGAGTTTCTCCGTCGAACGTCCTGGAGGTGGGGCCCCGGCGCGCAGCGTTGGGGCGGGACTGGAGTCCCGGGCTGTTCGCGGAGAAAGCTCCCCCACCCACCCACATCCACCAATAAACAAAAAACTCCGCCGCCCTTGTACGGGCAGCGGAGCTGAAAAAGCCGGAAACGTCAAACGTTGAGATAATTGCGCAACATGGCCTGCAGCAGATCATCGCGATCCACCTTGCGGATCAACGCGCGGGCGTTCTTATAGGTCGTGATGTAGGTAGGGTCTTCCGACAGGATATAGCCCACCAGCTGGTTGACCGGATTGTAGCCTTTTTCCTTTAATGCATCGTACACCTGCTGTACGATCTCGTGGATCTCATAGTCCTTGCGATCGTGGATCGAAAAAATAGTAGTTGCTTCGCCCACGGAATACACCCCCTTCGGATGAACTATAATTCATTGTACACGAAATGCGCCGAAACTTCAAGACGAACCCGGTGGATTTGCACATATTGCCCAGAATTTCCAGTTACTTTCATGCAACATGAAAAAAGCCGCCGCCCAAAATGCGCGGCAGAAAGGAGCCCTGCATGATCTTTGGCATCGGCTGCGACGTCTGCGCCCTCGATCATCTGGAAAAAAGCCTCTCCGGCCCCCATGCCGCCGCCTTTGTGCGGCGGGTGTACGGCCCGGCGGAATGCACAGCGCTGGCGCTGGACACACCCCTGCCCGCCGGGCACAGCGGTGCCCACCGGCTGGCCAGCGCGGCAGCGGATTTTGCCGCCAAGGAGGCGTTCCTGAAAGCGGCAGGCACCGGTCTGCGGGAGCCCTTTGCCCTGCGGGAGATCGAGGCCGTGCGGCTGGAAAGCGGTGCCCCGGCCTACCGGTTCTCCGGGGCCACGGCCCGCTGGGTGGCCGACCACGGCCTGACCGCCCACCTCTCGCTGAGCCACGACGGCGGCATGGCGCTGGCTTTCTGCATTCTGGAGACGGCTCCGGAAACCTGACCGCACTTTGTGCATACAATGGAATACGCCCCGCTGCATAACCCGCCCCGGCCCTGCTCATACTGAAAGTGCACGGGCGGAGGCCATCCCCCGCAGCACACAGGGAGGGAGATTCCATGGAAGTACACAGAGGAGAAGTATTCTACGCCGACCTGTCGCCGGTGGTCGGCTCCGAGCAAGGCGGCGTGCGCCCGGTGCTGATCGTGCAGAACGAGATCGGCAACCGGCACAGCCCCACCGTGATCGCGGCGGCCATTACATCCCGGCTGGACAAAGCCCGTCTGCCCACCCACATCAACATCCGGGCAGCGGACACCGGCCTTGCCAAGGACAGCGTCGTGCTGCTGGAGCAGATCCGCACGCTGGACAAACACCGCCTGCGGGAACGAGCCGGGCAGATCACCCCCGCCGACCAGAAGCGGGTGGATCAGGCCCTGGACGTCAGTCTGGGGCTGAACTCGTACTGACGCAAACGCCCCTGCCGCTGGCTGCGGCAGGGGCGTTTTGTACCCGGCAGGTAAAAAACAAAAAGCAGGCAGCACCGTGGAAAGGAGGAGGAAAGCGGTGCTGCCTGCTGTATGGAAACCCCTGAACAGTTGCGGCCCGTCAGGAGGGTGTTGGTAGTCTGTTCGCCGTCTCTGGCAGTTGCCATGGCATGGAACGGGGAACAGTTTTTTGTTAGGACCTGCTGTGCGCTGCGTCTGCAGCCGCACCCGCAGGAGAATGCCGACTCTGGCATGTTCCGTGGAGGGAAGCGGAGGCTTTGGGGGGACGTCTCTGTGTTCCCTCCCGGACTGTGACTACAGTATACCGGACAATCGTGGCAAATCTTTGTGGACTTTTTGAACAATTTGCAAATTGCACGCTGTCCGTCAAAAAAAGAAGCCCGCCGCCGGGCAGAACGTCCGACAGAGGGCTTCTCCGTTCTTATTTTGCAGAGGATCAGTTGCCGCAGCTCTCGCAGTGGTCGCAGTCCTCTTCCAGCTTGCCCACGATGGGTTCCGGATCAATGCCCTGACGGCGGTAGTAGTCAGACAGGGCAGCCTTGACAGCCTGCTCTGCCAGGACCGAGCAGTGCACCTTGATGGGAGGCAGGCCTTCCAGAGCCTCGACCACGGCCTTGTTGGTCAGCTTCAGGGCCTCGTCGATGGTCTTGCCCTTGATCAGGTCGGTGGCCATACTGCTGGTCGCGATGGCGGCGCCGCAGCCAAAGGTGAGGAACTTGACGTCCACGATCACGTTGTTCTCGATCTTCAGGTACATGCGCATGATATCGCCGCACTTGGGGTTGCCGACTTCACCCACACCGTTTGCGTCGGGGATCTCACCCACATTGTGCGGATTTGCGAAATGCTCCATGACCTTTGCACTGTACATGCTTGCCATAATTACTGTTCTCCCTTCAGGCTGAAATGACGGGCCGTGTTCTGGCCCTGCAGCCACATACAACTCATAGCGCGGCGGCGGGGGATGACCTCCTCCAGCACGTCACACAGATATTTTGCTTCTTCCATGGTGTTCTGCGGGCCAAAGGTGAACCGCATGGAACCATGACCGATCTCCTCGGGCACGCCAATGCTCAGCAGAACATGGCTGGGATCCAGGCTGTCGGAGTTGCAGGCCGAGCCGGTGGAGGCGCAGATGCCGTGCATATCCAGATCCAGCAGGATGGTCTCACCCTCCAGGCCCGGGAAGCTGATGTTGACATTGTTGGGCAGGCGATGCTCCGTGCCGCCATTCAGGCGTGCTTCGGGGATGTTCTTCAGCACGCGGTCGATGACGTAGTCCCGCAGCTCGGTCTCGTGGGCCATGCGCTCGTCCAGATGGGTGGTGGCGATCTCCAGGGCCTTGCCCATGGCGGCGATGCCGGCCACATTCTCGGTGCCTGCGCGGTGGCGGGCCTCCTGGCTGCCGCCGTCGATCAGGTTCTGGGGCCACACGCCCTTACGGCAGTACAGGGCACCCATGCCCTTGGGGCCGTTGAACTTGTGGGCACTCATGGACAGCATATCCACGCCCAGATCCTTCACATCCACCGGGATGGCACCCACGGCCTGCACGGCGTCGGTGTGCATCCACACGCCATGCTTGTGGGCAATGGCGGCGATCTCCTTGATGGGCTGGATGGTGCCGATCTCGTTGTTGGCCATCATGATGCTGATGAGGGCCGTGTCGGGGCGGATGGCAGCCTCCACGTCCTCGGGGCGGATGTAGCCTCGGTGGTGGGCTTGATATAGGTGACCTCAAAGCCCATGCGCTCCAGCGCAGCCATGCTGTGCATGATGGCGTGGTGCTCAAAGGCACTGGTGATCAGGTGCTTCTTGTTCTGGCGGGCCTTGGTAAAGGCGGTGCCCTTCACAGCCCAGTTGTCGGCCTCCGAGCCGCAGCTGGTGAAGAAGATCTCGGCCGGAGCCGCGTTGATGGCCTTTGCCACCTGGGCACGGCCGGTGTCCACGAGCTCCTTGGCCTCATAACCCACACTGTAATGGCTGCTGGGGTTGCCGCAGGCACCGCTCAGGGCCTTGACCATCATTTCCAGCGCTTCCGGAGCGCAGGCCGTGGTAGCGGCATTGTCCAGATAAACCACTTTTTCCATGTTTTCCATAGGAATGATCCTTTCTTATGAATGCGCAGACCGGCGGCTGCACACAGCCGCACGCACGCGCGGAATCCTTTCAACGGATAAGTTATACCATATCATTCCCTAGTGTGTCAATAGGAATACTGGAAATTCATACTTCCGTTACGATTTGCGGCCCTTGCCGGTCAGCCTGCCCAGCAGCACCTTCCATTTGGGGTAGCCCCAGCGTTTGTCCTCAGCAAAATCGTCGGCCAGCTCCATGGAAAGACCCCGCCGTCAAAATAGAGGTTCCCGGCTTCGTCCACCCGGTCCAGCTTTTTGGGCAGGTAGTCCTCGTCGTAGTAGCTCTTGCGCCGGTCCGGCAGCACCCAGTGCAGGGTGCCGTCCGGGTCCATATGGTCGGCCCACACTCCGAACACAAAGGTCGCTGCCTCGCCGTAGCAGTGCTGCTCAAAGCGGATGGCCCCGTCGTAGTAGAACTTGATGACCTCCAGCGTACCGGATTCCTTTTTGCCATCCCGCCCCAGGGTAGGGCGGTAGTCCTGCTGGTAGCGGCAGCCGCAGTGGCTGCCGGCGAAATCTTTCGGGTCAAACGACATGGTGTTTTCCTTTCCTTTATTAGAAATGCCCCTCAAAGTCGCCCTCGATCTCATAGGGCCAGCTCAGGATGCCGCCCAGGTCCCGCAGATTGGTATAGCCCAGGCTCTCCAGCTTCTGCACCGCGTCGGCGCTGCGGCGGCCGGTGCGGCAGTACACCAGCCACACGGCGTTCTTGTCCGGCAGCACTTCCGCTGCGCGGGTCAGCACCTGACCCAGCGGCAGCAGCTTTGCGCCCGGGATGTGTCCCACGGCATACTCGTCCGGCTCCCGCACATCCACTGCCACGGCCTCGTGGGCATCCAGCAGACGGATGGCGTCGGCAGGGTTGATCTTCTCAGTCATACGCTCACTCCTTCTATCTCTTCTCATCCATCCTATGATAGCAGACCTTTTTTGTTTGCACAAGAGGTTTATCTTTGCAAAATCCGAGCAACGTGCTATACTATAAGCAGCAATAAGGAGAGAAGCAGCATGAAATTTTCCACCAAGAGCCGCTATGCCCTGCGCCTGATGGCCGAGCTTGCCCGCTACGCACCGGGCACCACCGTCTCACTCAAGGAGATCAGTGAGCGGCAGAACCTCAGCCTGAAATATCTGGAACAGATCGTCACCCCGCTGGCACGGGTGGGGCTGGTCAAGAGCGAGCGGGGCAGCCAGGGCGGCTACCGCCTGACCAAGGCTCCCGCCGACTACACCGCCGGTGAGATCCTGCGGGCCATTGAGGGCAGCGTGGCCCCCATCCCCTGCCTGGGCAGCCAGACCAACGAGTGCCCCATGTCGGACCAGTGCTTCACCCTACCTTTCTGGGCGGGGCTGGATGAGGTGATCAACCAGTACATCGACAGCGTGACGCTGGAGCAGCTGGCCAGCCAGCTGCCCGCCGTGGCCGCCGGAAAAAGCGAAGGCTGCTGCAGCTGCGGCACGAAAAATGAAAAATAATGCTTGACATTCGCGTCTGCATCGGCTATAATAAGCAGGCATTCAGCGAATGTACATAGGGGTATAGCTCAGTTGGTAGAGCAGCGGTCTCCAAAACCGCGTGCCGTGAGTTCGAGACTTACTACCCCTGCCACAAACGCACAGGTTCTTCGGAGCCTGTGCGTTTTGTTTTTGTGATTTGGAATTGGCTCCGCTTCGCTCTGCCAATATCAGAGGTATTCTTATTTTATATTTGCAATTCCGGCAGGGCTGCGGCCCTGCCGGAATTGCTTTTTTCACGGAAGGGATCGTTCCGGGGAGCAATACTTTTTATTTACAGTACCTGTTACGGGCAAGGTCGTTCCGGGAAGCAGCATTTTTATTTGCGGCACCTGCCATGGCTGGGGCTGCCGAACTCCTTTCGTCAACTGCAGCGCGAAGGCTCCCTCTCCGAGGGAGCTGGCACGGCGCAAGCCGTGACTGAGGGAGTTTCCTCACATTTTTTCAGATTTCTGAAATATATGCTTGACAAGTGCGGGGTTTTTCGATATAATAAAGCACGTTCCGGCGGTAAGCGCCGCGCGAAACTTGAGCGATCATGGCCCGGTAGCTCAGTTGGTTAGAGCACCAGCCTGTCACGCTGGGGGTCGTCGGTTCGAGCCCGATTCGGGTCGCCATTTGCTGCTATAGCTCAGTTGGTAGAGCGCATCCTTGGTAAGGATGAGGTCTCCAGTTCGAATCTGGATAGCAGCTCCAAAGACAAGCACCTCGAAGTCTTAGGACTTCGGGGTGTTTTTTGTTTTCTCCACAGGTGCAGCGGTCTGTTGCATCCTTCTGGTTGTTCACTCTGTCCAATTTTTGCGGAAACTTTCTTCCGGTCCGTCAATTGATGTTCTCTTCTCTTTGTTATACAATTAACGTAGTAGAATCAACAGGGGTGTGTGTCCCCTGTTTCTGAGAGAGTATGAGAACTTTGGAGGTAACAACTATGGCTCGTTTTACTCTTCCCCGTGATCTGTACCACGGCAAGGGCGCTCTGGAAGCGCTGAAATCCTTCACCGGCAAGAAAGCCATGATCTGTGTGGGCGGCGGCTCCATGAAGCGGTTCGGCTTCCTGGACCGTGCCGTGGCTTACCTGAAAGAAGCCGGCATGGAAGTGGAACTGTTTGAGGGCATCGAGCCCGATCCCTCTGTGGAGACGGTCATGCGCGGTGCCGAAGCCATGCTGAAGTTTGAGCCCGACTGGATCATCGCCATGGGCGGCGGCTCCCCCATCGACGCCGCCAAGGCCATGTGGATCAAGTACGAGTACCCCGACATCACCTTTGAGGAGATGTGCAAGGTGTTCGGCATCCCGCCGCTGCGCCGCAAGGCTCACTTCTGCGCCATCTCCTCCACCTCCGGCACTGCCACCGAGGTGACCGCCTTCTCCATCATCACCGATTACCAGAAGGGCATCAAGTACCCCATCGCCGACTTCGAGATCACCCCGGACGTGGCCATCGTGGACCCCGACCTGGCCGAGACCATGCCCAAGAAGCTGGTGGCCCACACCGGTATGGACGCCATGACCCACGCCATTGAGGCCTATGTGTCCACCGCCCACTGTGACTACACCGACCCGCTGGCCATCTTTGCCATCCGCATGATCCAAGGCGACCTGGTGGACAGCTACAACGGCGATATGTCCAAGCGTGACTCCATGCACAACGCCCAGTGCCTGGCCGGTATGGCCTTCTCCAACGCACTGCTGGGCATCGTGCACTCCATGGCCCATAAGACCGGCGCAGCCTTTGCGGACTACGGTGCCCACATCATCCACGGCGCAGCCAACGCCATGTACCTGCCCAAGGTCATCGCCTTCAACGCCAAGGACCCCGAGGCCAAGAAGCGCTACGGCGTCATCGCCGACGAGATGAAGCTGGGCGGCACCACCGATGACGAGAAGGTCAAGCTGCTCATCGAGTATCTGCGCGGCATGAACGACGCGCTGAACATCCCCCACTGCATCCAGCACTACGGCCCGGACTCCTACCCCGCCGAGCAGGGCTTTGTGCCGGAGAACGTGTTCCTGGAGCGTCTGCCGGAGATCGCCAAAAACGCCATTGCCGATGCCTGCACCGGCTCCAACCCCCGTCAGCCCAGCCAGGAAGAGATGGAAAAGCTGCTCAAGTGCTGCTACTACGACACCGACGTGGATTTCTGATCCCGCTGACCGCCTGACGGCAAAAACCGCATAACACCTCCCGGCCGGCTGCCGCGCTCCCCCCCTCTTTCCGGAAGCGGCAGTCGGCTTTTTGCTGCCCATTTGCAGCAGAAAAGCGCCCCGGCGGGAAATTCCCGCCGGGGCGCTTCTGATTCTGTGCTTACTGATAGATCGTAAAGGTGCGGCTGATCTCGCTGCAGGAGTAGTTGCCGCTGACCTTGGCCACCTGCGTATAGGTGCCGGGTTTCGTGGGCAGGCCGTCACAGGTCTTATCCCACAGGAAGCCTTTCTTTTTATAGGTGTAGCTGATGTTCACGCCCTCGCCGCTGCGTGCCTGCCCGTCGGCTTCCAGCACCGCGTTGCGGTTGGCGTTCCGCAGCTCTTCGGCTGTCAGGGAGCCGGGCAGATCCCCGGCCCAGTACAGCCGCACATTGCTGGTCTGGGGCTTGATCTTGAACATGGCCACACCGGCCGAGTTGATGTCGCCGCTTTCCAGCGCCACCGCACCGGCCACATAGCCGCCGGCATCCACCGGCTGTTCATCCAGGTAAATGCGGGTGAAAGCACTCTCCGGCAGATACTTGCGGATGAGGTCCAGTGCCAGCTTCAGGCCGTTGGAAACATTCTGGATGGTTTTGACGTAGGCTGAGGGCAGATAGAAGTTGATGATGTTCAGCACCGACACGGCTTCGTCGCCCACCCGCAGCAGCACACTGACGTCATTGCCGTCAATGAGCTGTTTGAGGTAGCTGTACACGTTGAACTCTTCGGTCTGGTCCGGGGTGGCGGACATCTTTTTGGGCAGGGGGATCAGCTTAAGCAGGATGCGGATCTTTTCCGACAGCACCAGCGTCACATAGCCGGTAGCCTGCCCGCTGGTGCCCATGACCACGCCGATGTACTGGGCATCGGCCGGGGTAGTCTGGATCTCCAGCTTGTGGTCCGCACCGTAGGTCAGCTCACCGGATGCCTTGATGCGCACCGAGATGATATCATTTTCTTCTGCATCCACGGTCTGTGCCTGCGCTGCCGGTCCCGGCTGTGCTGCGGCGGCACCGGCCGGAACGGCCAGCGTGCCGAACAGGAACACGGCTGCCAACAAAAGGGCAATGCCTCGTTTCAGTTTCATAGGGTCTTGAACCTCCTTTTCTGCAGCCGTGCACCCGGCACGCTGCCTGTGGGGAAAAGGCCGCCGCTGCGGCCTGTTTTGTACCCTGATTTTACCGCAAAACCCTCAGTGGGTCAATAACGGGATTCAACCGCCGCGTGTACAAAAAAAAACGTGCAGGCTCTGCTGCACGTTCAAAGTCCTTTTGATTCACGGCTCCAGGCCGTCGGTAAAGTAATCCGGATGCAGGCGCTGGACCTCCTCCACCGTCTGCTTGTAGCGGCTCAGGTGGCTTTCCAGCGCACGGCTCAGCTCCTGGGTATCGTTCTGCACCATGGCATCCAGGATGCGGGTATGGGCCGCGCATACGGCCTTGTTCTCGTTGGTCTGCAGGCTGAACTTGCGGATGCGCTCCACATGCTGCAGGCTGGCCAGCATGTGGTCAAAATGGTGCTCCATGCCGCACAGCTCAAAGGCGCGGCGGTGGAATGCATTGTCCAGCTCCAGCAGCCGCATCTCGCGGTCAGGCTCCTCCGGGGAGGCCTCCAGCACCCGGTAGGCCTCGATGAGCTGGCGGTAGCCCGCCTCCTGCTCCGGGGTCAGGCGGCCGCACATCCGGGTCAGGATCTCCTTTTCCAGCGTGTAGCGTGAAAACTGTTCCAGCTCCATCAGATGCAGGTCGATGGGTGCCACATGGGTGCCGCTCTGGGGCTTGATGGCCACCATATGCGCATTGTTCAGCAGGATCAGCGCTTCCCGCATGGGGGTGCGGCTGATGCCCAGCTCCTCGGCCAGCTCCCGGTCGTTCAGCGGGTCGCCGGGCTTGAGCTCCATGGTGATGATGCGGCTGCGCACCGTGTGATACGCCAGATCCCGCGCGTTGCGTGCGGACATTGCGCTTTCCCCCTTCCGGAACGCTGCGAGTGATATATCAGTGTTCCTCTTTTCCATATTACCCAACCGCCGGGCCGCTGTCAAGGGAAACCGGACGTTTTGGCCGGTTCTTTCCTCAACTGTTTTTCCTGTGCGGACGGTACAGCACCGGCACCCAGACAAAGGCCACGGCAAGGCCGCACACCACATCCACGATGGAGTGCTGCTTGGTGAACACCGTGGACGCACAGATGAGCGCGGCCCACACCCAGGCCAGCACCTTCAGGCCCGGGCGCTTCTCGGTGAGGATGCTGCTGCTGAAGGCCAGCGCCATGCAGGCCGAGCTCTGGCAGTGGATGGACGGGCAGACGTTGACCGAGGCGTCCGCGCTCCACAGCAGCTGCATGATGCGCATGGCAATGTTGCTGCGCCCGACTGCTTCTGCTGTGGGGCGGATGTCCAGGCCGTTGGGCAGCACCATGTAGACGATCAGACAGAAGGTCATGCCCGCAAACATGCTCAGGCAGAGCTTGTCGTAGCTGGCGGTGTCGTACCACCACAGCAGCGCCGTGACCCCCGCCAGCAGCAAAAACCAGCTGCAATAGGGGAACACGAACCACTCGTTGAAGGGGATGCTGTCATCCAGCGGGCTGTGGATGATGTATTTCGGGTTTTTGATCGTAAGGTCCAGCCAGAAGAACCAGACGAGGTAGACCACCCAGTACAGCTGGAACCACAGGTGCGGTTTGCAGCGGCTGCGCAATTGGGACAGATTCATAGCAAGTCTCCTATATTTTATAATGAAAAGACGCATTATTATAGCACATTCCGTCCACTTGCGCAAACCCTGCCGGTGTTATAAAATAAAGACAGTATCCGGTTCTGCCGCACCCCGGCCCAAAACGCCGGGGTGCCCTGTTGATAAAAGGAGTTTTTATGTCGCAAATGTTTCCCCCTGTACGCCTTGCCGCCCTGGACCTGGACGGCACCCTGCTGAACCACGAAGGGCAGGTCACGCCCCGTACCCGGGCCGCCCTGCAGGCCGCCTCCGACCGGGGCGTGGTCATCGTGC
>ENA-OQDM01000932-OQDM01000932.1-human-gut-metagenome-genome-assembly--contig:-NODE-932-length-13674-cov-1.077286_pt1 | contig 13674 bp, 16 predicted proteins | sample MGYA00242772_ERZ504605 | MGnify/ENA primary metagenome ERZ504605 (study PRJEB26092, sample SAMD00036348) | human gut metagenome | host: Homo sapiens | study: EMG produced TPA metagenomics assembly of... | reverse complement strand
CAGATGAACAACGAAAAAGGCAGTAGCGACAATTCTTCAACAAATAATTAATATAAGAGTTTGAAATTTGGAGATGTTACCGTACTTTTGTTCTGAAAAGAGTTATTTGACAGCACAGCACCGCAAAACGCTGAAATCGCACGGTTGCCAATCGTTACTGTTATTTCTCAAATACTCCGTTAAATGTTTATTCCTCAAACGGTTGTATCAAACCGTTGAAAATCTAAAATAAATCCATCGGTATCCCAATGAAGTATTTTTACCAGGTCCCTTTTTTTATTAAAAAACAGATATACATCCCCGTTCAGGGGATCGGCTCCCATCTGGGAACGAATAAGCTCATAAAGGCATTCAATCCCTTTGCCCGCTGTGATATAACGGGGATAGAGATAGTAAACGAGGGATTCATTTAGGCTGAACATGGTTACGGTCATTTAGTTTGTTGTAGGAATCGATGAGTTTGGTAAGCTCGGAAGCGGTAGTCTGACGGATGTTAATCACAATACCATCAGGGAATGTGATACAAATGCCTTTTATCGCTTGCGGTGAGGAAGATGTATAAGTATGGGTTTTACCTGTATGGCTGGAAACATTCTTTCTACTTCCGGTCGGGGAGGGAAGTATGAAGTCAGGGTCAGAGTTGTACTTCTCCAGTAGTACGCTATAATAGAAGGTACTGACTGTTAGACCATGACGCCACATCCACTGGCGGATATTTTTTACACGGATGTGATAGGGAGCACAAAATGCCTCGAAACTTAAATAATTGTCATAGGATTCACGCAAGTGATTTTTATAATCTTCTATTATGCGAGAAAAGAGTAAGTTGCTGTCCATTTTTTTTGAGCACAAAGGTAGGATATGGATAATTATGAAAAAAGACGGCATCGCGGAGACACTTACTGAAAAAGCGTAAGTGATTGTAGATAGGATCGGATTATTGTAGATGTTTTTTTATCTGCAATCATGGGTTAAACATCATATAACCAGATGTCTATATGCGAAGTTGTAGATGTTGTAGATGTTTTTGATTATTTATAGGAAAGGATAGGGTGGTAAATGAATAGTGAGTGGGACGAGGGCGTTTTTAAGCAGATAGCCTTAGGGCAATTTATATAAAGGTATTTGCACGATGCGATGTGCAATTTTGTATGAAAATTGCACATCGCATCGTGCAATTTTGTATATTTGTCCTTTAAACATAAATCAATATGGAGACCTTATTTCGTTCCTTTAGAACTCAATTAGAGCATACTTCGACAGAAGTCGTGCGTTTTCTTCACGATCAGATCGCATGGGATAGCCGATTGGTTGCGATTTTAGGTGCTCGTGGTGTTGGGAAGACTACCCTATTGTTGCAGCATATCAAATTGTATGATCGTGAGGATGAGTCTTTGTATGTTACGGCAGATGATTTCTATTTTACCAAGTATCGGTTATTCGACATGGCTTATCAATTTTATAATCTGGGTGGGAAAAAACTTTATATTGACGAGATTCATAAATACAAGGATTGGTCTAGGGAGGTGAAGAATATATACGATCAAATTCCTGGTCTTCAAGTTATCTATACAGGTTCGTCTATTCTTGATCTGGAGAAAGGTGGTGCGGATTTAAGTCGCAGGAAGGTAGAGTATAGATTACCCGGACTTTCTTTTCGGGAATATTTGAATATATCGCAGGGGTGGCAGCTTCCATCGTATTCGTTGGAAGAGATTCTTGCTGGGAAGGTTGAGTTCCCTTATAAGGAAGCTCGTCCACTCAAATTATTTAATGATTATTTATCGACAGGTTATTATCCATTTTTTCAAGATACGGAATATCTCTTGCGTCTGCGTAGCGTGATTAACCAAATGGTGGAATCTGATATTCCGATTTTTGCGGATATGACGGTGGCTTCTGCCGTAAAGTTGAAGAAATTATTATATGTATTAGCTCAAAGTGTCCCTTTCAAACCAAATTATACGAAGTTGGCGAGAGATTTGGATATCAGCCGGAATGTGTTGCCCGACTACATGAGTTATTTGGAGAAGGCAGGTCTGGTTAATTTACTGCGAGAAAAAGCGCAGGGCTTGAAATTATTGGAGAAAGTAGAGAAGATCTATCTGAATAATACGAATCTGGCTTATGCGTTGTCGGAGCAGGTACCGGATATCGGTTCCGTGCGTGAGACGGTTTTTCTATCTTGGATGCGAGTCGTATGCTTCGTTACTTCTTCTGCGATTTCAGACTTTGAGATAGATGGCCGAACCTTTGAGATTGGGGGAAAGAATAAGACGCGGCAACAGATCAAGCAAGCGGCGGATGGGTATGTGGTGAAAGATGACATAGAGTATGCTTTCCGCAATATGATTCCTTTATGGATGTTTGGCTTTATCTATTGAATATCTATTAGGAAATCCACTGGAATAAGGCTTGTCTGTGCTTGCTGTAATATGCTGATATGCAGTCTGTATTTATCTCCGGCCGTGTCGAGAAACTAGATCGAAACGAATAAAACTTAATATATCGTCGTTGAAATCGGGGTTCATGAAATGGCTGTTACATATGTAAAGGCCATCGGGTAAAACTAATAATTGTCTTGAATTGTACGTGTAATTAGGGAAAAGAGTCTCTCCTAGCTTGTTTAACTCTTTGTCAAGAATTATGATTGAAAAGGTCTTTCGTCCATATTCTATAAGTTCCATAGCTTTTACCCCTTTCTCGATCGTGGTGGATGGATAAGCGATCCGATAAAAAACTTCTCGGTAAGGATCGTATATCAGGTCTCCATACATCGCGTTTTGACAGAAATCAATCGCTTGGGCAGTTAGCTCGTCTGGCAATTGCACTTGGTCGATGTACTCGCTTTTCACGGATACCTTGCGGATGGAGTCATGTGCGATATTCGCCACATAGACAGATTCATCGTAAATGAAAGAGTATACAAACCGTTGCCCATCAAAAGAACGGCTATAGCTACCCTCTAGCCCATATCGTTTCAATTTGACCGAAGAGCCGGGATAGTCCGGATAAACAAAAGGTAATGCTCTGATCTCCTTCGTGTCGAGATTGATAGTAGCGGAGACATAATCATTCTCTATCAAACGGTTGGGATCTGAATAGATATATAGATCCCGCCCTATCAGGGTGGCGGTTCTGAAACTTAGGAAACAACTATTGTAAAGTCTTGTGCCATCGTTTGCTTCCTCATAATTTATTTTTTCTTGTATTTGGCAATCCTTATTGATGCGTATGATCTCTGGTTCAAATAAGCTAGTGAGATATAAGCTGTCCCAATTCTGTATATAGCATCCTAATACACGACCTACTCCATTCGGACCCTCGGTCTCCGGTTCTATCTTGAACGCTAGTTCTTGACTATCCTTATCATAAAAATAGAATTTATTGCTACGGGACTGCATGGAGTAAGATTGTAACACAATATATTCCTTTCCCTTTTTATCACGATAGTACGATAAGAAAGGGGTTACGTTTTTGTCTTATCATCCAAGGTGAAAGCCAAGGTCTGATCGGATCTTACTAATTGATAAGACTTACTTTCTCTGCTTGCTCACAAGAAGAGAGGATAAAGAGCAAGAGTGATAGGAATAAGAAAATGGTTGTAGTTCATTCGTTTATTGTATTTAAAATGAATGCATATATTTTATTCTAAATTTAAATAAGCAAACTGAATCTCATCCTCCATGCTCATAATGATCCGCTCGTTTCCTTTGTCATAGCGAAGATTGATGATGTTATATCCTATATCTAAAGTATAGAGATAATTTGCGTTTAGGTCAAAGACACGAATTTGAGTGCAAGGAGTCGGGAGGAGGTTCCCGCTTTTATCTTTGAGGAAGTTATCTCGTCCGGAATAACAAGCGAATATCTTATCACCACAAAATACGATGGAGCGATAATATTCTATCTTGTTAGTTTTCCGGTTGTCCCATCTAGGGCCATATAAGTTATATTTTAGATTACCATCTAAATCGCATATCGTGATCAAATCGTGGTAATTGTAAGCTTCCACATATATATTATGCTCCATGGAAGCATCGCATACTATACGCTTTTTCTCTATTTCCGGGTGTTCGTATTTCATGATTTGGATATCTCCGGTTACCATATTCCATTTACCGATGCTGGGCTTGAAATCATTAGTCCCTATAGGCTGTATGATCCTGCCTATGCATAATGTATCATTTATATATTGATAATCGCTAGGGAATCTTTCGATGTCGATATTCATTTTTACGTAAGGTATGTAAGTGGGATCGGCTAGAACACTATCCAAATCGAAACTAAAGATTTTCTGTTTGCCATGATCCGTTACATAGAATTTCCGGCGGACTTCATCAATACCTATGTCTCCCATATTTGCGATTTCGGAGGGACCTTCTCCTTTCTGTCCTGTACTGGCTAAGAATTTGAAGGTGTTCTTGTCAAAGATATAGATGAGGTTGTCATAAGCCTTATAATCCTGTATGATTAAATAATTATCCATCAGGTAAATCCGGGGATATCGATTGATCATAATCTCTCCGGTACTTATTTCTTTTACGTTATGCTTTACATCGACAATGTTGTCCATGCTACTTATATGTTTCTCTGTTGTGGAATTTTGTGTACAGCTTAAACATATAATGAAAAAGGATAGGTATAATAATGTTCTCATGATCTGCTATCTTTAGGTTGTTTATTGATTGAATATCCAATTAGGGTCTTGCCACGATCATTACATAATCCCTCTCGAACACTTTAGGATCGTCTAAGAATTTGATCAGGTCTTTTTGGCGGGAGGAGCCTGTGCGTTTAACGGTCTCACGCATTTCGGTGACGGTACGAATCATATAAACACAGTCATCGGTTTGTCCGTCTGGCCAGAACGGAAGTCCATCATCTATATCATTGATAAATCCTCCGGAGCTTTTGGGTAAGGCGTATGTTTTCTTCTCTTTCTTGAGATAGACTACTCGATGGGTGATAACCGGTTTGTAATCGTCCAGCCATCCCAGCCAATTATAGATGGCGGGAGAACCTTTTTGAAAGACTCCCATAAATAGCCCATTCGGATTCTCCAAGAAAGAACGAAGACCGGTCGGTTTATCTTGATTGTCTTTATGAAGCGCATATAAAGGGGTGATCGAGTGGGAACTTGAAAGCTGGTATACCGTATCGCGATAAGGAATCAAGAAATTCATTCGGTCTTGATCCGTATTCCAATAAAAGGTTTGAAATCGGGTGATCGTATCCGGAGAGACGTTAATATCCTTGGCATCCGCAAGGATGAATTTGCAAAGCGTATCTCCTCGAAGGTTGAATGTCGTTATTCCTTTCGGGATTTTAGAGCCTTCCGCGTAATCACAAAGCATATATCCCGAGGAGGAGAAGCCTACTATTTGACTGGCATCCGCATTTATCGAATATTTGTAGGCAGGTTTCGGGGAATATATAATTCTGAATGGTCAGCATCGTATCTAATGTGGGTAATTCCCCGATACATGGCCTTATATCGTTGAATGTGGTCGAATCTTTTTTATTGTCTTGGTCGAGGCCGCTCAAGGCGCAGTACATACGGGTTGTTTTCCTGTCGTAAAATAGATTAAGGCCGTTCATACCATGGTTCCATTTATAATCCAAGGCCTTAAATCCATATCGTTTGCTGGGAATGCCTTGCTTACGATAATAAATACGTGGGTTATTGAATGTGATAAAAGCGTCGCTATCCGGAATAGCGATCGCTTGTGTTACCGTGTAACGAGCGTCTCCAACATTATAATATTCCAGCTTAGAGGCTATTTGACTCAGTTTCAACATCGCCGGATGGTCCAGCGCCTTTTCTATATCAATGAGGGCCGGAGTCGTCGAACGATTATACTCCGCTTCATATTGGGGAGAGGTGGGTTGATTCCTTTGTTGGCAACTATTCAAGAGCAATGCAAGGAACAATAAGCCTGTTGAGAACTTGGTGATCATGATTGGATACGTATTGTTTCTCGCAAACATATGTAAAATAATTGATTGTAACAAATGATTTTACGAATTTATCATAGATTTGCGATAGCCCCGTTAGAATAGTATCTAGAAATGATGCCTGTATATGATTTTATGATTTAGCGTTCTTTTTCTTAAGCGGAAGCCTTGGGAAAAGCTTTCGAAAACGAACTAGGTGGCTTGTTACGTTACTTCCTGCGATAATGAGGGTAACGGCTAGGATGATCAGGATGATTCCGCAACACAATCGTAACGTTAATGATTCACCGAAGACAGTCACTCCGAAGAATACGGCGGTCAACGGTTCCAAGGCTCCGAGGATCGCCGTCGGGGTGGAGCCGATATATTGGACCGCCAGTGTCGTGCAAAGGAAAGAGATAGCGGTTGGGAATATGGCTAGAGCGATCAGGTTACCCCATAAATACCAATCATGGACAATGTGAAGGCTCCTGCCGAAATCTATACGGACTAAAAACAAGGTCATTCCGAAAAGCAAGACATAGAACGTAAGTTTCAACGTAGCGATATTCTTCAATAGCGGACGATTTGCGCCTACGATATAAATAGCATAGGAAAGAGCGGAAGCCATGACCAACAGGACACCGGTTAAACTAAGAGTCGTTCCGTCGCCACTTTTATAAAGTAAGCCGATACCGCCTAATGCCAGCAAGATACAAAAGATGGTTTGTAACGTTAATTTCTCCTTGAAGACAAACGCCATGATCAGCGCCACTAAGATCGGATAGACAAACAGCAAAGTCGAGGCGATGCCTGCTTCCATATAATTATAGCTTTGGAATAACGCTAGGGAAGAGAAGGAAACCAACAGCCCCATGAGGATTAAAGGAACGATCTCGTTGGGTTTCAACTTAAAGTTCCGCCCTCTCGCTTTGATCATGATACCTAATACCGGGATCGCGAATAAATATCTGAAAAACAGGACTGAATCCGGATTCATACCGGCTTTATACAAGGGTAGGGCGAACAAGGGGTTCATTCCATAAGTCGCGGCGGCGATAGCCCCTAGAACATATCCTTTTGCTTTTGCATTCATGATTAAAAATATTAGCGCGCAAAAGTAGTATATTCATGATAAATATTATATATTTGTAGATTATCATTTCAATAAATCGTTAACTAAAAAGTAATAAATATGCCTCCAGCAGCAAGATTGACAGATATGCATACATGTCCTATGCAAACCCCGGCTTGGCCATCACCGATACCCCATGTAGGCGGTCCTATCGTAGGGCCGGGAGCGGCGACTGTTCTAATCGGCAAGCTACCGGCGGCGGTAATGGGAGATAATTGCGTTTGTGTAGGCCCTCCGGATACGATCATTAAAGGATCTTCCACCGTGATGATCTGCGGTAAACCTGCCGCCAGAATGGGAGATACGACAGCTCACGGAGGGCAAATCGTATTGGGATGTCCCACCGTTATAATAGGTGGTTAGGAGGATCTGCGGCATATAATATATGTATATTGTGAGAATATTACTATCTTTGCCGCCACTTGAAAACTAAAAATAACAAGACATGGAAACAGTAGTAAGTGGAATCAGACCAACAGGTAATCTGCATCTAGGCAATTACTTTGGCGCGGTAAAGAGTTTCTTGCGGATGCAAGATGAGTATAATTGCTTCTTCTTTATCGCTGATTGGCATTCGTTGACTACTCACCCGCATCCTGACAATATACGAAATAGCGTAAAGACGATCCTCTCGGAATATCTGGCTTGTGGTATCGATCCGGAAAAAGCTACCATTTATATTCAGAGCGATGTGCCGGAGGTGGTAGAGTTGTATCTATATTTGAATATGAACGCCGGTATCGGCGAGTTGATGCGTACGGCTTCCTTTAAGGATAAGGCCCGTCAGCAGTTGCATATCAGCCGGGAAGGATGTGAAGGCGATGTAGAGAAAGAGATTTTTAATGAAGGTAATAACATAGCGTAAGCGCTGGTTTGTTGACTTACCCGACCTTGATGGCCGCCGATATTATTATCCATAAGGCGTTGAAGGTTCCTGTAGGTAAGGATCAGGAGCAGAATATGGAAATGGCTCGTCGTTTTCGCCCGCCGTTTCAATTCTACCTATGGAGTAGATTTCTTCCCGGAACCAGCTTCGTTCCATTTGGGCGATAAGTCCGTGAAAGTACCGGGCTTGGATGGCTCCGGTAAGATGGGCAAGAGTGAGGGTAACGCGATCTATTTGATAGATGATGAGAAAACAATCAAGAAGAAGGTTATGAAAGCGGTTTCCGATGCGGGACCAACCGAGCCGAATAGCGTGAAGCCCGAGCCGATCGCCAATTTATTCACGATGATGGAAATTGTCTCCGAGAAAGAGACCTATGATTTCTTTAATGAGAAATACAACAATTGCGAGATCCGTTACGGCGATATGAAAAAGCAGTTGGCCGAGGATATCAATAAGTTCTGCGCTCCGATCCGTGAGCGTATCTTGGATATGGCCGCCAATACGGAATATCTGGATAAGGTAGCCCGTATGGGTGCGGAGAAAGCTCGTGAGAGCGCTTCTAAGACTTTAAATGAGGTACGCCAGATTATCGGTTTTCGTCCATATTGATGCTTATTAATTAAAAATAAGAAAAAGCGTTTAGGGATAAGTCCTTAACGCTTTCTTTTTATTAAAACCATTATAAAGAACCTGAAAAGCGATTTGTTAAAAAGAAAAAGGTTGTTACTTTGCGGTGAATAGTTACAGATAACAAACGTATGGCTGCTATTACCACCCAAGAATTTGAACATCATTTCAAGAGTTTATATAAGCCCTTGTGTTTGTTTTGCGCTTCGTTATACCGATCAGGTGGACGATGCCGAGGATATCGTGCAACAGGCCTCGCGGATGTATGGGATAAGAACCGGGCTGGTAATGTGATCGGGAATCTCAAGGCTTATTTATATCAAGCGGTGAGGAACCGTTCTCTTTCATTTACCTCACAACCCGTAAACGCTGAGGCCACCGAGCAGTTACCCGACGTAGAAGATACCTCGGAAGAGGAAGACATCCTGCGATCGGAGCGTGACGCCCGCCCTGTGGGACGCTATCGATCGGTTACCTCCCGAACGGAAGAAGATTTTCTTGTTATCCAAACGGGATGGCTTGAAATACCAAGAGATCGCAGAGGAATTGAATTTATCGGTAAAAACGGTTGAGAACCAGATGAGCAAGGCATTGAAAGCTTTGCGAGAGACCGCTATCCGTGTTTATATGTTCTTTTTCGGATAAATTTTATAGAAAGGAATAGGGGTTTTTCATATTTCTCTGTCTTAGAGATAAAGGTTACTTGTTTATTTCATTAAAGCATGGAGAGTGTATGAGGAAGTTGGTGGTATTTGTGATGTTGATGTCGTGCGTGATCTCGGCCCAAGCGCAATGGAAAGTGACGCCGGAAGCCGGTATGAACGTGACAAAGTATAAGGGAGATGTCGCTAAGGTAGGCTTTAAGGCTGGGGCTGCGGTCTCTTATACATTCGGATCGGGCTGGTTCTCGCTTCAATCCGGTTTGTATTATGTGCGACGGGGGAAGGGGCTGTCTTCTTATAGTGAGATTTATGGAACTAGTGAGAGTCCATATGGGGGACGGGAAGGTACGAGTATATTTCTCTATCCCGTTTCCAGTGATTATTTGAATCTGTGGGGATACGGTTATGGTAATGGTTACGGCTTTACGGGCTTCTATTATGATACCTATGGAATTAAGGATTTTGATGTAGAAGGTATAAGGCATCGCAGCCAGAAGGAGCATCGTGAATATATCCAATTACCGATCTTGGCTCGTTTCGATTGGCAGGTAAGTAAGGATGTTCGGTTACATTTGGCGGTCGGTCCCTATTTGGCGGTTGGCTTGGGAGGAAAAGTGACGTATGAGGAAAGTGATTATTCTTTAAAAGGAAAGCTGCCCTATAATAAGGAAATATCATATAACCCGTTTAATCCCGGCCAAGGATATGCGGTAGCGCCTCGTTTTGACTGGGGAGCTACCATAGAGGCTGGTATAGAGGTGAAACGGGTCGCTTTTAAGGTTGGCTATGATCTGGGTATAGATAAGCAATACAAGGGATATGCTTATAACATAGGTCTGAACTATCATACGGCTAGTTTTACCTTGGGATACACATTTTAAAGAGAAAATAGGATGAAAGCGATGGTTTGTATAAAGTGGGTATTTATATTCGCGGTGTCGATGATGATTTTCTCATCTTGCGTATCGTCTAGGATCTCGCCGAGTATGAGCGTGGGAGTTCCATTGAAGAAGGGGCAGGCCCCAAATGTCGGATTCCAATGGTATGAGACTGGAAGGACTTATTAAATAGAAGGAATAGTTATGAATAATAACGAGCATGACAATAAATTGGAACAACGCATCCGTTTCGTAGCGAAACGCTATCGGGAAGGAAGCCTTGACCCGGATAAGGCATGGCAGAAGTTCGCTTCTGAGCATGCGATTAGCCGGAAGGTCTCGTTTCGCCGGTATTGGATCGGGGCGGCCGCTGTCGTGTTAGTGCTCGTAGGTCTGGGGACATGGTTTACGGTAGAGAGAAACGCCCCGGATTGGGTTGCGATTACTACCGCCCCCGGACAAATGAAAGATGTTTACCTTCCGGATAGTACCTTGGTCGCTTTGGCCGGCGATTCATGGATCCGGTATGACGCGAAGAGATATGATAAAGAGAGGCGTGCCGTGGAGATGAATGGAAAGGCCTTTTCCAAGTGACGAGGAACGAGGCACGCCCTTTCTCAGTGAAAACGAGCCAAACGGAAGTTACGGTGCTGGGAACAAGTTTCCAGATAGATGAGAAGCCTACCGTTACGGAAGTCAATGTAGTTACCGGCAAGGTATGTTTTACCGCCGGGGAGAAAAGGAGAATGTGATACTTACCGCTGGAATGTCGGCTCAGTATTCTATGGAGAACAAGGAGATAACGGTAGTGACGGAAGAAGACGTGAACAAGTTAGCTTGGAGGACAGGGCAACTTCGTTTTATGGAGACACCGCTGGATAAGGTGATTGAGGACTTGAGTGATTATTATCAAGTCAAGATTGCGAACCAGACAAAGAATGAGGGAGCGAGATTGACCGCTACTTTTAATAATCTGCCTTTGGAGGATGTCTTGCAGGTTGTTAACCAGACATTGGACGCACGTTTGGTTTCCACTTCGAAGAAATAAAATCAGATCATTTATGAGATCTATTGTTGTATGGCTGATAGGGATTCTTTTGCTTCCCGGTTGGATGGGACATCTATATGCGCAGATGCCCGAACCTACGCCGACGGTTACGTTGGATATGCGGCAGGTTCCCCTGTTGGATATATTGATGGAGCTTGAGAAACAAACCGGATTGTTCTTCTCGTACGAGTCCTCTCTGCTGAAAGAGCTGCCAGAGGTTTCCCTGTCGGTCCGGGATGAATCCTTGTCGTACTGCTTGAAGCGCTTATTTTCCCCATTACCGATTATCTATCGGGTTACGGGGCAATATATCATCTTAAAGCGAAAGCCCCGTCAATATACGATCAGCGGATTCGTCAGGGATTCAGCCTCGTATGAGAGTTTGTTGGGGGCCTCGGTTCTGGTGAAAAGTTCGAGGGGAGGGACGATGTCTAATAATTACGGCTTTTACAGCTTGATACTTCCACCCGGTAAGGTTCGCCTTAGGGCCTCGTATGTGGGCTTTAAGGCGATGGAGATAGAGATCGATTTGCAAAGGGATACGATGATCGACTTCCCGTTGAGGTCATTGGCCTCGTTAGGCGAGGTCGTTATTCGGGGGACCCGGCCTCGCTACGAGATATTGAGTAGCCGTGCGGGGGTGATCGACGTACCTGCCGAGCGGGTGAAGTCGATGCCCGCTTTGCTGGGGGAGGCGGATCTGGTGAAGACCTTTACAGCAGTTGCCGGGCGTGGCGGTAGGCACCGAGGGAATGACCGGCTTGTATGTGCGTGGGGCGGGCCGATGAGAATTTGTATCTGCTGGATGGAAATCCGGTCTATCATGTGAACCATTGTTGGGGTTTTTCTCGGCGTTCAACCCGGACGCGATAAAGAATACCCGGTTTTATAAAGGGAGCTTTCCGGCGGAATATGGCGGAAGGCTCTCGTCGGTTGTAGATGTCCGTATGAATGACGGTAACCGGCAGGAGTATCACGGGAATATCTCCGTGGGTTTGCTTTCCGCACGGGCGAATCTGGAGGGGCCGATTGTTAAGGATCGCTCCTCGTTTAATGTCTCGGTACGCCGTACGTGGTTGGATTTGATAACAGGGACGGCTTTGGCGATCATTAATAAGAACAGTGATACCAAGGAGAGTTTCGGTTATCACTTTTTTGATATAAACGCGAAGGTGAACCATTCTTTCTCGGAACGTAGCCGGGCCTATTTGAGCTTTTATATGGGGCAAGATGCTTTTCGGCAGGGAAGCAAGGAGAAGCATGAGGATTCGGATGATATGTTTCTCTGGCGTTGGGGAAACTTGATCGGCTCCGCAGGGTGGAACTACGTGTTCGGGCAAAAGCTGTTTGGTAATCTAATGGTGGGCTACAGCCGTTTTCGCTCGCATATCCGGCAAGAGGCGAAGGGGTATGAAATCGAAGGAAATAGGGCAGAGCGGACAATCAATTAAGCGGGATAGCCGTTATAAATCGGAGATGGAGGATCTGAGCGTACGGCTGTCAGTGGATTACAGTCCTTCAATGAATCACCGGATACGAATGGGCACGGATTACCTGTATCATAATTTTCGCCCGGAGAATAGCCAGCAACGGTCTTGGGTGAACGATTCGTTAGTAAATCCCGTATATGAGCTTTTGTATGATTATTCCTTGATAAAAGGGCATGAGTTCTCTTTGTTTGCCGAGGATGAGATGCGGGTCACGGATCGCTTGCGGGTGAATGCCGGATTGCGGTATACCTTGTTTCATGTAGAGAATGAGATCTATCATTCTTTTCAGCCTCGTTTGTCGGCACGTTATTTACTTCGTCCGGATCTATCGGCGAAGATATCCTACAGTAAGATGAACCAATATGTCCACTTATTATCGAATACCTATGTGAACCAGCCTACGGATATTTGGGTCCCGGTGACGGAGCAAGTCCCTCCGATGAGTTCTCACCAGATTACCGCCGGGCTTTATTATAATCTGAAACGGATGTATGATTTCTCGATCGAGGGGTATTATAAACGGTTGAATAACTTGATTGATTATAAGGATCATTGGCCGGTTGAGACACATTTCTCCGGTTGGGAAGACCGGGTCGGTTTGGGAAAGGGTAAGACCTATGGTGTGGAGTTTATGGCGCAAAAGACAAATGGGAAGACAACCGGATGGATCGGGTATACGCTCTCTTGGTCGGATCGGTGGTTTCCGGATGGTTCCGTGAATAAGGGGCGTCATTTCCCGTTTTCGCTTCGACAACCGGCATAAGGTGAATGTGGTCGTTTCTCGTAAGTTATCCCGGAAGGTGGAGTTAACGGGAGCTTGGGTGTTCGCCTCAGGAAACCATATTAGCTTGCCGGAGTATAAATATCTGTCTCCGATTTATCAGAAAGAGAACGGGTATGCCGGAGTAGATTCATACAGACCGATGAATTCAGGTTTGAGCGCTCGTAATAATTATCAATTGTCTCCTTATCACCGTTTGGATCTGGGCGTGAATTTTTTATCGATAT
>ENA-OQDM01000931-OQDM01000931.1-human-gut-metagenome-genome-assembly--contig:-NODE-931-length-13679-cov-1.039256_pt1 | contig 13679 bp, 15 predicted proteins | sample MGYA00242772_ERZ504605 | MGnify/ENA primary metagenome ERZ504605 (study PRJEB26092, sample SAMD00036348) | human gut metagenome | host: Homo sapiens | study: EMG produced TPA metagenomics assembly of... | reverse complement strand
ATCTGCTTTCCGGAATACCAAAATGCTTGCCAAGTCTGCTTTTAGCGTGTATAATTCAAAAGAAAGTTAGTTCTGTAGGGATTTTATGACCTCACGGCTTTTCGTGAAGATGAAAAGCCGCTCTGGAGGAATGCCACTCAAAGAGAGGTACAGACAGGGAATAGAATGGGGGAAGAAAGTGCAGGAGCGTACCTTTTTGAGCTTGCCCGTGTCATGCAGGAAAAGGGAATTGATCCGGAACTTTCGTTACACTCTTTTTGTGTGAATCTCATGCGGCGCTTCAGCGAATTTGAGGACGGTATCAGAGGATGCGGATCTTTTGATGCCTTGTCTCAGGAGAGGCTGGAAGAACTGTGGCGGGAATTCAATGCGAAGGTGTAAGTTAATCCATCGGGACTACAGCGGGATTTTCCGCAGAGTTAATTAAAGGAGGATGTTTAGTTATGAACAAGACAGAACTCATCAGTGCAGTTGCCCAGACGGCAGAAATGACAAAGAAAGATTCCGAAAAAGCAGTTAAAGCGGTAATCGATGTTATTTCCCAGGCTCTTGTAAAGGGAGATAAGGTTCAGCTTATCGGTTTCGGTACATTCGAAGTCCGCCAGCGCAAAGCCCGTGAAGGCCACAACCCGGCGACCCAGAAAGCTATTAAGATTCCGGCTTCCAAGAGCCCGGCTTGGAGAGTTTCCAAACAGCTGAAAGAAAGAGTAAACTCTAAGAAAGCTGCTAAGAAAGCAAAGAAAATAATTCAGCCCAAAAGCTGTGTCGAAAGAGACTGCAATCCCTCTTTCGACACGGCTTTTTGCTTGGAAGAAATAAAGATGCAGAAATACTCGAAAGGGAACCAGTTTTTCTGTGAATGATGAATAGAAGCATTATTTTACTTAAAGAAAGAGGCAGCCATTCTGTTTTCCATCCGTTTCAGCCCATGATAAATTTCATTTTGGGGAGTTGTCGCTTATCATTCCGCAAACAGAAGGAGAGAGGTGGTTTTATTCAGTAAATGTCGATAGTACAGGTGCATTTTATTGTTTTTTTTGCTATACTGGACATAAGTATATATTTCTGTAAGTAATCGTATATTTCGGAAATTTTCTGTATACAATCTTTCTGTATGAAAGGTGTGGGGGCCATGCAGGAGCATTTAAAGATAGCTTACTCGAGAAAAGCGTTGGAAACTTTCGGCGCGGTAGAGAAAAGGGATATTGCAGATGTATTTCAAACGGATTTTACCGATGTGGCCGCTGTGGTGGTGACTGATGAGGACGGGGATGCACTACGAAATCCGCGGATCCATGCTTTTGAGATTCCTGTGTTTCTGATCCTGTCGGCTGCAGGTAAAAAACATGATGAATTGATCGGGCAGGTATACAGTATTATCGATCCTACCGATGGGGATCACCATTTATATGCGCGGCAGATTGAGGCGCTGCAGATCGATACGAGAGCGGGCTGCTGCCTCCTTTTTTCAAACAACTGATGGAATATGTGGAGCGGGGAAATACGCAGTTTGACTGTCCCGGGCATCAGGGGGGAGCTTATTTCAGAAAACATCCTGCGGGAAGAATATTCTATAATTTTTACGGCGAGAATACCTTTCGTGCCGATCTCTGCAATGCAGATGTGGCTATGGGGGATCTTCTCATTCATGAGGGCCCGGCGTTAGAGGCCCAGCGTCACGCGGCGCGTGTTTTCCATGCGGATAAGACATATTTCGTCCTTACCGGTACATCGGGGGCCAATAAGGTCGTTCTGGATGCTCTTTTAGCGCCGGGAGATATTGTTCTTTATGAAAGAAATAACCATAAATCTATCAGCTATGGCGCATTGATACAAGCAGGTGCTGTTCCGGTCTATTTAGAGACGGCGCGGAACCCCTTTGGCTCAATTGGCGGTATCTTAGAACATTGTTTCAATGAAGAATATATCCGCATGGTCATCGCGGAAAAAGATAAAAAGAAGGCGAAGGCAAAACGGCCTGTCAGAGTGGCGGTCATACAGTTGGGAAATTATGACGGCTGCATTTATAATGCCCGTCAGATTGTAGAAAAGATCGGCCATCTCTGCGATTATATCTATTTTGATTCCGCCTGGGTAGGGTATGAGCAGTTCATCCCTATGCTCCGTGACTGCAGTCCGCTGCTTTTGAATCTTGGGCCGGATGATCCGGGAATCATCGTATCCCAGTCCGTCCACAAGCATCAGGCGGGGTTTTCCATGTCATCCCAGATTCATAAAAAAGATGCGCATATTAAAGGACAGGAACGGTACTTGCCTCATAAACGCTTGAATAATTCTTTCATGGTGAATGCGTCTACATCTCCTTTTTATCAGGTCTTTGCATCGCTGGACATGAATGCCCGTATACAGGAGGGAGAAGGCGGAGCGCTTTTGTGGAAAGAATGTATGGAGCTTTCCGTGGAAGCGAGAAAGGCAGTTATCCGCAACTGCAAGTATCTGAAGCCTCTCGTTCCTCCTGTGGTTCACGGCAAGAATTGGGAAGAATGGGATACGGAAGAAATTATTAATGATATTGCTTATTTTACTTTTGAACCGGGCGGGAAATGGCATTCTTTCCAAGGATACGGGAAAGGACAGTATTTTATTGATCCTATGAAACTTCTCTTTACTACGCCGGGAATCAATGTGGAAACCGGACGGTATGAAAAGTTTGGTATTCCCGGGATCGTGCTTGCTAATTATCTCAGGGAAAATGCCGTGATTCCCGAAAAGTGCGATTTAAATGATATTCTCTTTATCATAACGCCGGCGGAAACTAAGGCGAAGATTAATAACCTGATTTCAAGGATTCTCCATTTTGAAGCGTTTGTAGATAATGATGCCCCTATGGCAAAGGTTCTTCCCAATATTTATCATACGTATCAGGATAAGTATGCAGGATATACGATCCGACGGCTTTGCCAGGAAATGCATGATTTTTATAAGGAACGTAAGGTCAATGTCCTCCAAAAACATTTATTTCTGAAAAACTATTTTCCCATATACAGTATGAGCCCGCAGGAAGCGAATTATGAGCTTGTCCGCGGACATGGCGAGCTGATCGATTTAGCAGAAGCGGAGGGGCGCGTGGCATTGGAAGGGGGAGTTCCTTATCCGCCGGGGGTTCCTTGCATTCAGCCGGGGGAAAAATGGTCGAAGACGGCTATTGCTTATTTCATGGCACTGGCAGAAGTATTCAATCTTTTTCCGGGTTTCACTCCGGAACTGCAGGGGGTATATATGGAGCGGGCAGCTGATGGGAAGTTCCATGTGTATGCCCAGGTACTAAAAAAGGAGTATGAAAAAATCTTATAATGGAAAAGTGAAAGACAGGCTGCATGCCGGAACTTTTTGCTGAATAGCTTTTCCCATTGAAAACCACCGGAACACGAAGCCCGGTGGTTTTCAGTGGGAAATATATCAATTTAATGGGAGATGATCAGCTTTAAGCTATTTTGCTGTTATCTTCTTTTGCTTTTTCCAAATCAAATTTGTCAGAAGCAAATCCGTAGAGGGTCCAGCCTAAGAAGGTAACGATCGCACCGTAAGTCATTGCTTCAAATCCGGAAGCATAGCATGCATAGAGACTGTAGATGGAAGCAATGAAAGCAATGAAGGTCGTTGTCTTTAATTCGCTTCCCTCGTGGCCGGCGGCTTTCATGATAACGATAATGGCGGCCATGCAGAGAAGGTAAGGAATAATATTGGTAATTGTTGCCAAATTGACCAATGTTTCAAACTGTTCATTCAGGGAAGGGCTGATAGTCATGAGGCCAAAGAGAGACTGGATGCAGGTAATTGTAACCATACCCACGATCGGTGCGCCTTTGGATGTAATCTTCTGCAGGAATGCAGGGAAGTAGCCTTCATCAGCACCGGCTTTGAATACGTTGGCGATGGTAAACTGCCAGCCAAGGAGGGAACCGAAGCAGGAGAGAACCATGAGTCCCATGATGATGTGTCCTACTGTGCCGCCGAACATGTGGGCAAATACCATTCCGAAAGGCGCGGTGGATTTCAGAAGTTCAGATGCGGGAACGATTCCGAACATGATATTTGTGGAAACGATGTAGCAGGCTGCCGCAAGGAGTGTGCCGCCAAGAACGGCTTTCGGCACATTAACTTCCGGATTGTCAACAGCATCGGCGTTGGCACAGGCGGATTCCATACCGAGGAATGCCCAAAGGGTCATGGTAATGGAGTTTGTGGCCGCTTCGCCGAAAGCCATATTATTCACATTCCAGTTGGCTATATACATATCGGTTGAGAACCAGCCCCAGCCGATAACAGCAAGTCCGATACATGGGATAATGACGCCCCATACGGTAATGGAGGAAACGCCGCCGGTATATTTCGGACCGCCGAAGTTTAGGACGGTAGCCAGCCAAAGTACGCCTATTGTGGCGATAGCCGTGAAGAGCGGATTAAGCGTGGTGCCGAGAAATCCGCAGGCGTAACCTACAGCAGAAATGGCGATCGCAGTATTTGCGAAAACCAGAGAAACGCCGTAGGTGTAATTAGCCATGAAGTTACCGGCTTTTCCAAAAGAATATTCCGCATAGCCGCCCATGCCGCCGCCTTTTTTACTGTACATGCCGCATTTGGCAAATACATAAGCCAGGCACATGGAGCCCACTGCGGTAACCAGCCAGGATACGATAGAAAGCGCGCCTACCTGGGCCAGTTTGGTGGGGAGCATGATAATGCCGGAACCCATCATGTTCACTGCTGTCAGGATGGTGAGTTGCATAACGCTCATTTTATTGCTTTGACTCATAATATTATAATCTCCTTTTATGATTTCAGGATTTGGACCGGCATGGGCAGGAACTCTTTAATCGGGTTCCTGCCTGTCGGTTCGGTATATCTTGTATAAATCGTAAACTTGCTTTCTTACTTCTTATCAAATTCCTTCTTCATGACGTAGCCGTAAGCATGTTTCTTGCCGTCTTCCGCTTCCTGGACATAAACGCCCTGGATTTCCGGAGCAAAGCCGGGGAGCTGATTAATGCCTTCTACAAGGTCAAGGAAGTATTTAACGGCAGTTTTGGACCATCTTTCACCCGGGTGGATGCAGAGTACACCTGGCGGATAGGGAAGTGCACCTTCCAGCGCGAGGCGGCCTTCCGCCTGTTCCAAGTCCACCAGTTCGCCATGTCCGCGCATGAATTCATACTGGGCTTCCTGCGGATTAATGACGTATTCCGGCAGGTAGTCATGCAGGAAGAGGTTTTTCTGAAGGGTAAAGACTTTTCTATCCTTATAAAAATCATGCATTTCCTGGCAAAGCTGGCGGATCGTATATCCTTTGTATTTGTCTTCGTAGGCTTTATAGATGGACGGAAGCACTTCAGCCATCGGAGCATCTTCATCAATCAACTTTTCAAAACGGATCAGTTTGGCAACGAGATCGTCCATCTTAGTTTTGCTTTCCGCCGGAGTCATGAGGAAAAGGATATCGTTTAAATCGCATTTTTCCGGAATGATTCCGTTTTCGCGGAGATAGTTTGCCAGGATATTGCCCGGAATACCGAATTCTTCATAGCCGCCGTTTTCAATGTCAATACCACAGGTTACGAATTGGAGTTTCATCGGGTCGATGAAATACTGTCCTTTGCCGTATCCTTCAAAGCCATGCCACTTGGCGCCCGGTTCAAATGCCCAGTAATCCATATCGTTTGCCATCTTTTCCGTATCGCCGTCTTCCCATTTTTTGCCGTTTACAACAGGCGGAACGAGAGGACGGATATAGTGGCAGTTGCGGAGAATCTGCTTACGTGTTTCGATAACGGTTTTAACAGCTTCTACCCACAGTTTTTTACCTGCTTCGCCTTCATGCATTTTTGCATTTACGTCAAGTGCGGCAAAGAGCTGGTACAGCGGAGATGTAGAGGCATGCATCATGAATGCGTTGTTCACCCGTTTATGCGGTACATAACGATCTTGTCCTTTAATGTGGGAGTCTTTCTTGTGTACCTGGGAAGTCATGGAGAAACCTGCCTGCTGTTTGTGGACGGACTGGGTAACGAAAATCCCCGGATCTTCCGGTCCAAGCTCTAAAAGCAGCGGACTGCAGTCTTTCATCATCGGAATGAACTGCTCATACCCTACCCAGGCGGAATCGAAGAATATGTAGTCGCAGAGATGGCCGATTTTGTCGACAACCTGACGGGCATTATAAATGCAGCCGTCATATGTGCCGAGCTGGATGACCGCCATGCGGATCGGACGTTTTGCTTTCGCTTTTACGGGATCTTTTTCGGCAACGAGTTTGCGGATATATTCTTCGTCAAAGCAGTGTTCAAGAATGCCGCCGATAGAACCGAAAGCGTTTCGTGCCGTTTCCAGATATACCGGGGTGGCGCCGGCGAGAACAAGAGCACCATGGTCTATAGATTTGTGGTTATTTCTGTCGAAGAGGACAATATCACCAGGAGCGAGAACCGCATTTAAAACAACTTTATTGGAGGTAGATGTCCCGTTCAGTACGAAATATGTTTTGTCGGCATTGTATACACGGGCTGCATGTTTTTGTGCGGACAGAGCAGGACCTTCATGAATGAGGAGATCACCCAATGCGACATCCGCATTGCAGAGATCGGCGCGGAATGTATTCTCACCGAAGAAATCGTAAAAAGCGCGGCCTGCCGGATGTTTACGAAAGAAAGCACCGCCTTGGTGGCCGGGGCAGTCGAACTGGGAATATCCGTTTTCAACATACTTCTCTAAGTCTTTAAAAAAGGGGAGGAAGTACATTTTCTTCATAATGGGCTGCAGCGCTTTCGATCTGGCGGGAATAAAAATCGTGATCAGTCTCATTTAAATCAATGACGCGGTATACCTGTTTGATTATTTTCATCGCTTACGTGGCTGTCTGCATCTTTAATAAGCATGACAGGAATTTTAAAAGCGCCAATCATTTCATTTTTCAGCACATCAGAATCTTGTTCGGTAATGACAACAGCAGCCACGTCAGTGTAGTCTGTGTTGTTTACATCGATGATTTCGCGGCCACCAATGGCGCCGAAAGCTTGGAGAGCATTTTCCGAATAAGCGATCTTTAGTTTTTTCACAGTAATAACCTCCTAAACAAATAACTTAGAAACACAGATCCGCAATGTACTCGTCCGTGTGCACTTCGGTGAGTCACTCTGCGGTTATGCCCTTCTGGGGAGCATGTGTTTTCGACATCTTCATCATAGGATAGATTTTAATACTATTCCAATACCATTTTATAAGGAAAATATCCATATGGTACATCTAATATCATAAAAGATATTTATAAACAATAAATTATAAAATAATATATAAAAAGTTATTATTAAACATTCAATAAATTAAATATTATTCCAAAACATATATTTTCGCCTTGAAAGAATTTTTTCTTTATATTACTAATAAGAACAGGATAAAAGGAGTTGTATATTAAATAAAACCTTAAGGAAAGATCGAAAGTAAAAATATAAAAATGTATATTATTAAAATAATAAAAGGAATTAACTAATATGCTTCCAAAAGAATAAATATATTTATTTTGATATGACAAAGAGAAATAATGGGATTTTTGAGTAAAATCATAGAAGGGAAAATGCCAAATCTCTCCAAATTATTTGATATATATATCAAAATAATATGAATGATTGAAGGATATATGTATAAAGAAAAAGCTTATCCGATAATCCTGATGAATAAATGAATAAAACGAACATTTAATAACAATAATAATATCAAATTATATCTATAGTGATATAGTTTGATCAAAATAAAAAGACGCCCGATGAAAGGCGTCGATTTAATTCGATCTAATTAAAATTTAAAGAAGGGGAGAGTTGTAACTTGCCGCGTTTTGAACAAATTCCCAAAAATTATCAATGATATATTCTTGGAGCAGAACCGCTACGAGAGATAATTGAGAATCCGTGTGCCATGAAAGATTCAGGTGACGGTAGCATTTGTCATCAGTAAGGAATGCCATCTTTATGTGTTCTCCGCGGGCAGCGTACCAGGTGAGCTGCGGGATAACGGCGATACCGAGACCCGCATGGATAAATTCACGGACGGTATTGGGATTATCGCTTTCCATGACTACATTTGCTTCAAATCCTGCAGAAGCGCAAAGATCATCAATTGTTTTTCTAAGCCACATTCCTTTCGGCGGAGCAATGAATTTGGCAGTTGCCAGATCCGATAGAGAGAGGCGGCTTCCGTTTGCGTAAGTGCTGTCTTTCGGCATGATTACAATGAGGTTTTCCTTGAAAAGCGTTACCGTGTGGGGACTGTCGATTGGCTCATTGCTTGAAAAAAGGGTCAGATCCATTTCTTGAGAATGGAGATGATGCAGAGAACGATTGCGGATATCCAGAATGGCTTCCGGATGTTCCTGACGAAATTTCATGAGAAAGACGGGGATCAGTTGGGCAGCGGATTCTATATTAAGCGTAACTGTCATCTGCTGAAGATTTTTTGATTCATTCAGATCTGTTTTAAGCTGATCCAGTTCCGCAAGAAAACTTTTTGCATGCTTTAAAAGAATTTCTCCGTCTCGTGTCAGTTTAATATTCCTTCCTTTCCGTTCAAACAGTGCGACACCCAGTTCTTTCTCTATGCCGCTGATCATTCTGGAGAGGGCCGGCTGGGCGACATGAGGCTTTCGGCGGCGTTTGTGAGATGCTGCATTTCTGCAGTTCTTTGAAAATAGAGCAGTGAGGTGAAATTCAGTTTCATATTTTCTCCGGTTTTTATCAGTGCAATATATGCAACGATATAAAGTATAACAATTGAATCATGAAATATATATCAAAAACAGTATATCATAAAGTGGGGATGCGGAAAATGGGTTACCCGGAAGCGGGGATAAAGTGGAAATGGTCAGGAAACAAGAATTTCTGAGGGATATTTCCATTTAACAGAAATGCGGACTCATCGAGTAAAGAATCGCCTATAACTTGTAAAAACTTGATTTTTAAGTGTTATAGTTATATACTATAAATGGGTATTGAATATACCTTTAATAATATTTGCAAAAATTTATCAGGGAAGGAGATGAGAGTATGGCATCCTCTGTGGATATGGAATTGGGAGATATGATGTATGAACTTTGCCTAATGGCGCTTTTCTTTGTAGAAGGAGCAAATCTGCTTGTGCCTTTTCGTGAAAATTTCAATTTCAAACGAATTGTGGCCAGATTCTCTTCTTTCTTCAAAGGGTTCATCGGCGCAGGGGGATGGGGGCTGAAAGCCCAAAAACCGTTGGGCACGGTAAAAATACATACACGGGCTGTCGTTTTGAATGACAGAAGGATATGGCTCTTTACAGGGACATATCTACAAAAGCGTCTGCGTGAAATCATTCACTGCGGAAATATATTGATCATAGCCGGGTCAGTGCTGACCTGTTTGTTATTTAAAAGCAGAAAGGTTGGCTGATCTTGCAAAAGATGCACTTTGCTGTATTGGCAGTCAACTTTCAAAGAAAATCTTCTTGATTGACCATGCTTGTCCGACATATAGGACAGGAAGCCTGTATTAAAAGAGAAGTACAGGAAATCAATATGGAGGGTTCCACCAGTTTCAGGAATCCAAAATCAGACGCTCGGCGTCTTTTTTGATGGTGATTTAAGGAGAGAAAAATGAAAACCGGATTATATAGTGATATGAAAAAGCTGCTTTCAGTCACATTTCCTATCTTAGTAGCGCAGCTTCCACCATGGGAATCAATTTTATAAATACGACAATGGCAGGCCATGCGGGAGCAGATGATTTGGCCGGGGTTTCAGTAGGGACAGGGATTTTCTTTCCTTTTGAAGGTGCGGCTATCGGGCTTCTGATGGCAGGAACGCCTATAATTGCCCAATTAATTGGGAAGAATGAAAAATCATCCATTCCTTTCGTGGTGCGTACAGGCATATACATAGCACTTGCACTGAGCATGCTGTTTTTTGCAGGATATTTCTTTTTTGCTGATGAGGTTGTCAGCAGCATGGGACTCACGGCTGAAGTGGAATATATTGCAAAGAATTATATTTTTGCCATGGTAGTGGCAGTGGTATTTATTTCTCTTATTATTCCGCTTCGCTCTTTGACGGATGTGGCAGGAAGCACGGCTACCTCTATGAAACTTTTTCTTTCCGCGCTTCCTATCAATGCTGTTTTGAATTATTTTCTGATTTATGGTCATGGCGGGCTGCCTCGCCTTGGCGGTATCGGTGCAGGCGTTTCGGCGGCAATTACGTACTTTTTCGTACTGCTGATGTTCCTTTATGTGATTCATAGTGACGAAAGATTTATGGGAAAGGAAATATTCGCTTCCGGCAAGAGCCGTTTTTGTGACTGGAAAGAATATATGAGTGTGGGGATTCCGAGCGGACTATCCGTTTTCATGGAAATGGGACTTTTTGGGGCGATTATTATTTTCATGGCGCGGTTTGGCACGGAAACACTTGCAGCATATCAGGTCGCCGATAATTTTGCGAATATGGCATACATGGTACCACTGTCCTGTTCCATGGCGCTCACCATTTTAGTGGCTCGTGCCGCAGGCGCGAAAGATCATGCTCTTGCAAGGCGGTACGCCAAAGCAGGAATTCTTATGTCCGTGGGATTTTCTGCAGCGGAAGTCCTTTTGACGGCGATTTTCCGGGAGCAGATCGGACTGGTCTATACTGATGATGCCGCAGTTATTGCTATCGCATCGCAATTCCTGATTTTTGCTTCAGGGTTCCAGTTCTTTGATTCTATCTCTGCGCCGGTGCAGGGGATTCTTCGCGGATATAAAGATGCTAAAGTGCCTTTTATCCTTCTTTTGGCGGCTTACTGGGGAGCTTGTTTCCCTGTAGCCCTGTTCCTTGATCATCAGCTGGACATGGCTGCCGTTTCTTACTGGATTGGTCTTGATGTGGGTGTGGCGGCATCGGCGGTATTTATGGCTATCCGTCTTTTTACTTTGGAAAGCGGGTTTATGGAAAATACGGCAGCTGTATCCCTTCGCGGAAGGCTGTCTTTGGAACCGGCTTATGACAATGGAGTTTATAGAGTAAAGGCAGAAGTTTTGACGGGTATAAAAATTATATGGCAATACTGCAGGGAAATCGGAAATAATCTTTTTGTACCACAGGAAAAAAATTGTGGAAATACGCGGTCATGTGCTTACGGGTATCCAGCGCAAGCTCATAGGCCATGCTGCGCGGGCTTATGTGCCATAGCGCTGCTCCAGGATACAATGATTTCTTTAAGGCAAAAAATCGGAAGGCATATTTTCCTCTTTGGAGAATATGCCTTCCGATTTTTCATGTGAGCAGAAAGTCCTGCAAGTCATGAGGCGTTTTAAAAATAAAATCCGCCCCGGCATCGGCGAGTTCATCCAGGCTGCCGTAACCCCATGCTGCCCCGGCAGATGTGATTTTATTTGCTTTTGCGCCAAAGATGTCATAGTTTTTGTCACCGATCATAATCGTGGAGGAAAGGAATTTTTCATCGAGGGCGGGTGTCATTCCGATTTCCTTCAGTTTGATGAAAGTCTTTTTGATAATACGTGTTTTTTGGTCGAAATCTGCCTTGTTTTTCATTTCGTCGGAAGGATTGCTGCCGACAATCACATCAAAGTAAGAGGTAAAGGAAAAGTCTTTCAGTATTTTATGCACCAGCGGCCACGGTTTGCTGGAAGCGACGGCGGTGATCATGTTTCTTTGCTTCAAGGCGGATAAGAGTTCATTGATACCTTCGTAGGGGGCGGAATCAAAGATGCCTTTATTATCATACTGCTCGCGGAACTTCATAATGACCGCCAGTGTATCTTTTTCTGACAGGCCATAGATTTTTGTATTTGCACATTCAGCGGCGGACCGATGAATGATTTAAGTGTAGCAGGATCTGTTTCATTAATGCCTGCTGCTGTAAGCCCGTACTGCATGGCTTTTATGATGCCTGGACCGGAAGCAGAAATAGTGCCGTCTAAGTCGAAAAGAATATATTTATAAGTCATGTGATACTCCTTCTGATCAATTAAATTCAGTATATCAAAAAGAAGGAAAGACAGCGAGAGTAAGAAAAAAGGAAGAGCCTTATGTTTATTGTGGTCTCATGATTTTTTTGATATTCTTAAGGCAAAGAAAGGTTATATATTATGCAGGAGGGAATTATGTATATCGATGGAAAAGTTTGGATAGGGAATAATGATCAGGGGGAACGGATCGGCATCATTCCGAAGATGGTGAACCGTCACGGTCTTGTTGCCGGTGCAACAGGCACAGGCAAGACGGTTACGCTCAAAGTCATGGCGGAAACATTCAGCGATATGGGTATCCCTGTATTTATGGCGGATGTCAAAGGTGATATCGCAGGAATGATGAATCCCGGGACAGACAGCGAAGATATGCAGAAACGCATCGAGAAGTTCAATCTGACGAATGCGGGATTCGCCTACAAAGGATATCCTGTTACTTTATGGGATATTTACGGTGTAAAAGGAATCCAGCTCCGTACCACCATTTCTGAAATGGGACCGATGCTTCTTGCCCGTATCCTTGATTTGAATGATCTCCAAAGTGATATCCTCACGATAATATTTAAGATTGCCGATGATCGTAAGTGGTTCCTTATTGACACGAAAGATTTGAAGTCCGTCCTGAATTATGTGAGTGATCACCGTGGGCTTTTTGAAGGAGAATACGGGAAAATGAGTCCGGCCTCTATCAGCACGATCGTCCGTACGGTAGTGGCTCTTGAAGCAGCCGGCGGCGATGTGTTCTTCGGTGAACCGGCTCTCCGTGTTTCCGACTGGCTGACATTAGGTGACGGCGGCAAGGGGATGATCAATATTCTTGACAGTGAAAGTCTGATCAATAATGGCAAGATGTATTCCGCCTTTCTTCTCTGGATGCTGTCCGAACTCTTTGAAACACTTCCCGAGGTGGGTGATCTGCCTAAACCCAAGATGGTTTTCTTCTTCGATGAGGCTCATCTCCTGTTTAATGGAGCGCCCAAACAGCTTTTGGATAAAATTGAACAGGTGGTTAAGCTGATTCGGTCCAAAGGAGTGGGGGTATATTTCTGTACACAAAATCCGAAAGATATTCCCGACGGTGTTTTAGCGCAGTTGGGGAATAAAGTGCAGCACGGTCTTCACGCATATACGCCGTCTGACCAGAAAGCAGTCAAAGCGGCGGCTATGTCTTTCCGTGCGAATCCTGCATTTGATACGGAAGAAACGCTTACTTCTCTCGGGACGGGAAAGGCGGTTGTTTCTTTCCTTGGGGAAGACGGTGTCCCGGGCATGGCGCAGAAGGTATCTGTTCTTCCGCCGCAGTGCAGTATGGGCAGTATTGGGGACGGGCAGCGGGAGCAGTCCGTTAAGTCAAGTCTTTTTTACAGTAAATATGCGGAAGGGTATGATCCGGAATCGGCTTATGAGATCCTGATGCGTTTAGGGCAGGAGGAACAGGCAAGAGAGGAACAGGCAGCGGCAGAAGCGGCGCAGGTGAAAGAAGATGCGCGCCTGACAAAAGAACAGGCGAAGGCAGATGAGAAAGCGGCTCGTGAAGCGGAAAAAGAATCGGCGGCAAAGAACCGGGCCATAAAATCCGTGGGGAATTCCGTACTGGGGACAATCGGCCGTGCGGCGGGAAGATCGATCGGCGGCAGCGTAGGCGGAAGTCTGGGCAGGAGTGTGGGCGGAAATCTTGG
>ENA-OQDM01000926-OQDM01000926.1-human-gut-metagenome-genome-assembly--contig:-NODE-926-length-13724-cov-1.761639_pt1 | contig 13724 bp, 14 predicted proteins | sample MGYA00242772_ERZ504605 | MGnify/ENA primary metagenome ERZ504605 (study PRJEB26092, sample SAMD00036348) | human gut metagenome | host: Homo sapiens | study: EMG produced TPA metagenomics assembly of... | reverse complement strand
TAATTTTATTTTTATATTTGTAATTTATTTTTAATATAAAAATGGAAGTTTGATTCGAGCTCCCATTTTTACCATACTTTTATTTCTTTACAGACAGGTTATTATTTAATAGTTGTAACCTTTAAAGAATAATTTTTATCCAAATGCCATCCACTGTACCATTTATAGTCTTTTTTATTAAATGTAATCTTCTGCGTAGTCACTCCTGAAATCTTTAAATCATCCACATATACATATCCGCTGGTCTTTGAGCAGGTACCTGTGACACTGATCCCCTGCCCCAGGTTATATTTCGTTTTTGTGTTAATTTTCGATGTCTGTTCATCCTTATAAACAACATTTTCCAGCGGCATATCATTGATCGTGATCACATAATATTTTCCGGATTTTTTATAGCTGGCTGTTTTCCCAGGCTTACACTCTTTTTCCTTCGCCAGATCCCACAGTGCAACACGCATTTTTTTGCCATCTTTGATCAGCATTACCGTATATTTTGTACGGATATCCCCCAACATAATTACCGTTTTTACTATTTTCCAGACCTATCCACGCATCCACATGTACGGTATCTCCATTCTTTTTTAAGGCTGCTGCCGGAACATACACTTTTGCGGACATTTTCATATTTTTCTTTATTTTTGAAGCTTTTTTGTAACCTGCCTGCATAACATAATTGTTATTCATCCACGCTTCATCAGATTCTTTATCTCCATTGAATACAACTTTTGAACGAAGAGCCTTATTTGCGGCTGCAAATGTCTGCTCTGACGGAACAGATGCAAATACACCGATCAGCAATGCTAACACCAGCACTCTTGCCATTAACACAATACTTTTTTTCTGTTTTACCATACGCAAATCCTCCATTTCTCATTCTCCCAATTTCACGCACTGCACCTCATCTTCAAATACAATATCTGCCAATGAAAATAATTACTATCCAGACATGTAAATTATCAAAATCATCGTTATTTTTGATTATTTCATCTGTTTTCTGACCTTTTTGACAAGTTATTGTATTCAAATGAATTTATGCAATATTTATATATGTTTCATCATAATGTGTCAACAAATAAACATCCCAACAGCGTTGTTTTTATGCTAAAAATCCGTTATAATATCATTCTGCGGGAAATCCGTGGAAACACATTCCGAAAGGAGATCTAAAAATGGCTTTTGATGGATTAGTAATATCCAATCTTGTATATGAACTGAATCAAACAATTTTAAATGCAAAGATCAGCAAAATTGCCCAACCGGAAAACGACGAGCTTCTTTTTACCTTAAAAGGAAGTAACGGGCAGTTCCGTCTTGCCATGTCAGCGAGTGCTTCGCTGCCTTTTCTGTATCTGACAGAAACAAACAAACCAAGTCCGCTGACAGCACCAAATTTTTGTATGCTGTTACGCAAGCACATTGCAAACGGGCGGATCATAAAAATTTACCAGCCTCACATGGAACGTATCATTCGTTTTGATATCGAGCACCTCGATGAAATGGGTGATCTGTGCCAGAAAACACTGATCGTGGAACTGATGGGAAAACACAGTAACATTATTTTCTGCAGCTCCGACGGCACGATCATTGACAGCATCAAGCATGTATCCTCCATGATGAGTTCCGTGCGTGAGGTCCTTCCGGGACGGGCTTACTGCATTCCAGCCACGCAGGAGGACAAATTAAATCCGCTTGAAGTTACAGAAGAAGTTTTCATGGAATCTGTCATGAAAAAACCTGTTTCCATCACAAAGGCAATTTATGGCTCTTTTACCGGGATCAGCCCTGTGATTGCAAACGAGATCTGTTACCGTGCTTCGATCGACGGAGATATGCCGGTAGATTCGCTCGATGCAGACGGCAAAAAACATCTGTTCCATAACTTTTCATGGATGATGGATGATGTCAGAAATCACAATTACTGTCCAAACATCATCATGCGCGGCAGGGAACCGATCGATTTTTCCTGTTTTCGTCTGTCCGAATATGTGCACACTGCTCTGGATCAAAAAATTATGCAGAACACGGATCATGCTGACACGAATGCTTATACCATGACGGAATACGATTCGATTTCCAAAGTTCTGGAGGAATACTATGCTTCCAAAAATATTTACACGCGCATCCGCCAGAAATCTGTCGACTTAAGAAAAATTGTGTCCACTGCGTTAGAGCGTAACCGTAAAAAATACCAGCTCCAGCAGAAACAGTTAAAAGATACAGAAAAAAGGGATAAATACAAAGTATACGGTGAACTAATCCACACCTACGGTTACGATTTAGAGGAAGGTGCAAAACAACTGGAAGCGCTTAATTACTATACGAACGAAAACGTAAAGATTCCTCTTGACCCGACCTTAGACGCCAAAGCAAATGCACAGAAATATTTCGATAAATACGGAAAATTAAAACGTACTTACGAGGCACTGACCGACCTGATTGAAGAAACGAAATCTGAGATCGACCACTTAGAGAGCATTGCCACATCTCTTGATATCGCCCTGACCGAGGACGATCTGGTACAGATCAAGGAAGAACTGGTGGAATATGGCTACATTAAGCGGAAACGCACTGACAAAAAAGCAAAGATCAAAAGTAAACCGTTCCATTATATTTCCTCAGACGGCTATCATATGTATGTCGGAAAAAATAATTATCAGAATGAAGAACTGACATTTAAATTTGCAACTGGAAACGACTGGTGGTTCCATGCCAAAGGAATGCCGGGCTCCCACGTCGTTGTGAAAACAAATAACGAGACAGATCTGCCGGACCGTATGTTTGAGGAGGCAGGAAAACTTGCCGGTTATTATTCCAGCGGCAGAGACAGTGACAAGATCGAGATCGATTATCTCCAGAAGAAAAATGTGAAAAAGCCAAACGGAAGTGCTCCGGGTTTTGTGATATATTACACCAACTTCTCACTGACGGTACACCCGGATATCTCCGGTCTGACACTGGTGGAATAAATCAATAATCCAATACGCCATGACCTGCATGCAAAACACTATCATCGTAAGCAATAGAATACACGTTTCGCGAACCAAACCATTATCATGAAAAAAACGCAGCCGTGAATTTTTATACGATTCACGACTGCGTTTTTTTCGCTTACAATGATTGAGTAATTTACGCTTCTTTCCTTTTCTGCAGTAACAAAAATGCGATCACTGCAAAAATCAGGTACGCTGCTATGGAAATAACAGAAGATTCCACACCGAAATCTCCACCTGTCAACAGAAAAGAATCGGTATCAAGAACATAATTATACCAGACCGCACTATCTGCCGCAGATCCGATATGAATCAGTCCTCCGATCATCAGACAATTCCAGATTCCATGCATGAGTGCGGAATACCAGATCGTTCCGGTATAGCAGGTCACCAGAGAAAACAGGATTCCAACGAGACTTCCTGCTATCACTACCTGGATCATTCCGGGAATACTCATTCCTTCTTCAATATGCAGACAGCCAAACAGGACAGATGGAGCGATCACTGCAATTTTCCGGTTCCATGCATATTCCACCGAACTCATAATAATTCCGCGGAATACCGTTTCTTCCACGATTCCAGTTGCCAATCCTAAATATGCAACACTTCCGGCAACAAGCTGTTTTAATGTTTCTGCTTCTAAGGTTGATTGCTGCCACGTTCCTGCAAATAACTGGTATATCAGAATCACCAACAGTGGCATTGCAAAAGCGGCGATGATCCAAAACGGATACAGATCCGGTTTCCCGATCTTAAAATCTGCCATTGGTATTTTTAACATTTTTTTACAGATCAGAAAGACTCCTCCAAGTACCAGACCCACATATAAAATTCCAGTGAAAATATTTCCTGTCACCGCTGACATTCCGCCTGCCACCAGCATATTTCCGATCAGAAGTGCCAAAAGCTGCGAAAATGCCAGAAGACAAAGTGCAAGAATACTTATGCCTGCTGCCTTTGTTCCACTAAATTTTGTTTGTTTACTACTGCTCATATCTGCTCCTTTTTCCTTTGCCGGCAAATGTTCTGATTTATTTTACATTTCCAATCGTTTCATCTCTGTATAAGCAAGTAAAAACGGACCAACGCCCTTTGCGTCATCCTTAACGACCGGTTCGGACATATAATAATCAAAAGTTCCGGAACGTCTGTTCGCACCGCCTAGTCCTGCAACCAGACAGATTCCGTCTAAATGAAGTTCACCATTCTCATCTTCCGATAAGTACTTCTCACAAATACCGTGAAATGCCTTCTCGCCATAGGTACGATAACTTTCCGGAAGGAATCCAAGGCGCACACCTTTTAACAGTGCATATGCCATGATCGAGCTTCCGCTTGTCTCAAGATAATTGCGATCCATGCCGCCGACATTTACAACCTGATACCACATACCGCTCTCATCCTGATATTTTAACATAGAGTCCATCAGCTCCACAAAAATCTGTTTCATTTTCTCATATGGTTCCCCGACAGATGCATCCGCTTTGTCCAACGTGTCGAGCAGAGCCATGGAATACCATCCTAATGCGCGGAGCCAGAAATTCTGGCTGAGACCGGTTACCTTGTCACACCAGAACATTTCTCTTGAGGAATCATATGCGTGATAATAAAGTCCTGTTTTTGGATCGCGCATATTCTTTACCACATTAAAAAACTGTGAAAAAATATCGTCATATTTTTTTTTGTCATGAAAACGCGTCTCATATTCCATGTAAAACGGCTGGCACATATAAAGGCCGTCTAACCAGACCTGATTCGGATAAATATTTTTATGCCAGAAATTTCCTTCTTTTGTACGAGGCATTTTCTGGATCTGACTGTAAACAAGATCGATTGCCTTGCGGTATTTCTCTTTTCCTGTCAGGTCATAAAGTTCAAACAACGTCTTACCTGCGTTTACATTGTCAATATTTAATTCTTCCACCGAATATCCTTCGATCGAACCATCCTCCATGACCTTGCAGTCAATAAAATGATCCGCAAATGAAAAATATTTTTCATCTTTTGTGATGGCATACATCTCTAAAATTGCCTTGATCATACATCCATCGATGTAATTCCAGGTTGATTTTTTCCCCTGTAAAATCTTTTCAATGTTCCAGATTGGACGATCCGGCGTACTCTTTTCTAAAAGTTCATCGATGTATTTTTCAATCTTATCCATACTGTTTTCTCCTTCTCCCGTGTGTTTTGTCCCCTTGTATTATGAGCTGATTCACACAAATCACTTTACTCTTATCATAGCTTATATAATCCAGTTTGTAAATATTTTTTGTAAGCGCTTACAAACTTTATTATAATTCACTAAAATATTTTGTCGCAAACAGCCTTTTCATTCTGCACCGAAAATTTAAAGTTTATGTATCACTTGTTGCGGATATTACTTGCTTTTTTGACAAAAAATGCATGTTTAGCTGCTGTAATATTTCACATACTATCACTGAACAAAACAAAACGTGATCAAAAGCACCGCAGCAAAGTACAAACGCCGCGGAACCTATGATTAACGCGGCGTTTGTTCAAATCATACAAATGATACCTTATAAAACAAAAGATGTATCACACACTAAAGGAGGAAACTATTATGGCAAGTCGTTCATCTAACAGAGCAGCAGTTCCTGAAGCAAAAAGTGCATTAGACCGTTTCAAATATGAGGTAGCAAGCGAGATCGGCGTACCTTTAAAGGACGGTTACAACGGTGACCTTACTTCCAGACAGAACGGTTCTGTCGGCGGTTATATGGTTAAGAAAATGATCGAGGCGCAGGAGAGACAGATGTCAGGCAAATAATTTTGCCACAAATAATTTTGCCACAAATAATTTTGCTGCAAATAATTTTTGCTGTAAATGACGGTTCTTCGAGCCACTAAGATCTATGATCCGTAAGGATCTATGCCTTTGGGCACACAAAAACGGGAGCTTTCCTATGGAAAGCTCCCGTTTTTGTAACCGTATTATTATTTCCAATTTACAGGCAGTATGTAAATGAAATCTATCATGAAATCAATTTTTAAAGATTGAGCCTGCTCTTCTGATCTTCAAAGAAAATTTCCAGATAGTGCTGCAGGTTTATATTTTCTTCCTCGCATAGTTCCGGGTCTGTCGCAAGCAGATCCTGCACCTCCTCAGATGCCTGCTGTAATACAGACGCATCCTGATAGATATCCGCCAGTAAAAACTGCATCTCACCGGACTGGCGGATGCCAAAGAAATCTCCCGGTCCGCGGAGTTTTAAATCTTCGCTTGCAATCTTAAATCCATCGTTGGATTTATTTAAAATATCAAGCCGCTTCATGGAATTTTTGCTGTCTGAGGCATTGACCATAATACAATACGACTGGGCATCTCCTCTTCCGACACGTCCTCTTAGCTGGTGAAGCTGTGCAAGCCCGAACCGTTCTGCATTCTCGATCATCATGACCGTCGCATTCGGCACATTGACCCCGACCTCGACAACCGTTGTGGAAACAAGTACCTGGATCTCATTTTTTACAAACTGATCCATGATCTTATTTTTCTGCTCTGCTTTCATCTGCCCATGTAAAACGCCGATCACAATGTCTTCCGGCAGTTCTTCCCGCAGACGTTTTGCATAATCGGTGACATTTTCTGCTTCCATATTTTCACTCTCTTCCACTAACGGACAGATCACATATGCCTGATGTCCCGCCCGTATTTCATGTTCGATAAAAGCATATGCCTTGGGGCGGTATCTCCGGTCAACCACACAGTTTTTGATTGGAAGCCGTTTTGCCGGGACTTCATCAATCACAGAAATATCCAGATCACCGTAAATAATAATTGCCAAAGTACGCGGGATCGGTGTTGCACTCATGACAAGCACATGCGGTTCTGTTCCTTTTCCGGCAAAAGTCTCCCGCTGACGCACTCCAAAACGATGCTGTTCATCGGTGATCACGAGCGCAAGATTCTGATAGATTGCTTTCTCCTGAATCAGCGCATGTGTCCCAATGATCATAGCATTCGAATAAACCTCTAGTGCCTCATATGCACGGCGTTTCTGTTTTGCCGTCATGGAACCTGTCAGAAGCACGATCGGAATATGGAGTCCAAACTGTTCACACATGCTCTGATAGGACTCATAATGCTGTCTTGCAAGCACCTCCGTCGGTGCCATGATTGCAGACTGGTAGCCATTGTGGGCGGTATCTGCCATCGCAAGAAACGCAACGATCGTTTTACCGGAACCTACATCACCCTGGATCAGACGCTGCATGACCGTCTCGGAACGCATATCGCGTTTTACATCCGCAAGTGCCTTTTTCTGTGCGTTGGTAAGTTCATAAGGCAGCTGCTCTATCAGTTCATCTGTAAAATCATCTTCCGCAAAAACAAACTCGTTTTTTTCTTTAACGTGCTTTTCCTTCTGATACTGCATGCTTAGAATAAAAAGGAAAAATTCGTCAAACACAAGCCGCCTTCTCGCAGTAATGAGTGTCTCCATATCCTCCGGGAAATGGATCTGGCGGATGGCATAATTATACTCACAAAGACCGTATTTCTCGCGGATGGCATGCGGCACATAATCCATAAACAAATGTTCGTCTCCAAGTGCCGCACGCACCGTCTTTGTGACAAGGTTATTGGAAAGCCCATTTGTCAGTGTGTATACCGGCAAAAACACCTGTTCCATGGAAGCATACTGTTCTTCGGTAAACATTGCTGCCTGTTCCATGACAAGTATTCCATTCTTTTTATTGACTTTTCCATAAAAAATGTAAATACTGCCGACTTTTAAATTATTTTTCATATAAGGCATCCGGTACCATACCAGCTCTAAGGAGGCTCCCATCTCACTGATCGTCGTAACTGTGATCTGCATGGTGCGCACCTTCCGCACTACCGGTGTTCTTGTGATCCGTCCAAGAACCGCCGCCTGTTCCCCGTCGAGTACCTCATCCACATGTTTTGCCTGCGGATACTGTATATATGTCCGGGGATAATGAAGGAGTATATCACCTACGGTGTATACTCCTATCTTATGAAATAATTCTTCTGTTTTGGCGCCGACACCTTTAATTTCTCTTAAAGGGGAATTGCGATCCATTTTTACTCCATTCTTATTCTACTGAAATCACATAATAGTAGATCGGCTGTCCGCCATAGTGAACCTCGATCTCGACATCCGGGAATGCCTCTCCGATCTTCTCACCAAGTGCATTGGCGTCTTCTTCCTTCGTGTCCTCACCGTAATAAATGCTGACGATTGCAGAATCTTCATCGACTAACTGTTTCATCATATCCATAACCGTCGGCTCTAAATTCTGTCCTACGGAAAGAATACCGGAATCGCCGATACCCATAAAGTCATCCTGTTTGATCTCTTTGTCATCGATCACCGTATCACGGACTGCATAGGTAACCTGACCGGTCTTTACCATGGAGATTTCAGAACTCATGCGCTGCTCGTTATCTTCCGGTGTACTGTCAGGAATGTAATTGATCAGCGCAGTAATACCCTGTGGGATCGTCTTTGTCGGGATGACAATGATCTTTTTATCCTCCACAAGGGATGCTGCCTGATTTGCCGCAAGGATAATGTTCTTGTTGTTTGGCAAAATAAATACCGTCTTTGCATTTACTTTTTCAATGGCATTTAACATATCCTCGGTACTTGGGTTCATGGTCTGACCACCCTCAATGATGTAATCGACACCAAGACCTTTAAAGATCTCGTTGATTCCCTCACCGATGCTGACGGAAATAAATCCCATCTCTTTTGGAGGTTCTGCCGGTTTTTCCTCTTTTTCCTCCGGAATGCCGGCTGACTGCATCTCTTTTTCTTTCAGGGCGGAAATCTTCTCATCACGCTCTAACTTCATATTTTCAATGATGATTGTAGTCAGGGAGCCATAGGTCAGTCCTCTCTGCATCGCAAGTCCCGGATCGTTGGTATGTACATGTACCTTTACGATCTCATCATCTGCGACAACAACAATGGAATCACCGATCGTCTCCAGATAAGACTTAAACTCATTCTCCTGCTGCAGTGTGATCGGCGTATCAAGCATAATAAGGAACTGTGTACAATATGCAAATTTGATCTCCTGATTTGCCTGTGCTTCAATATTGTAGGATGTTCCTGTACTTTCCGGTGCCTTTTTCACCGCCTGAGTTTCCTCGATGGTGTAATCCACTTCTTTGCCGAGCAGTGCATCCATTGCACCTTTCATAACCTGCATCAGACCCTGTCCGCCGGAATCCACAACTCCCGCCTGTTTTAAAACAGGAAGCATCTCCGGTGTGAGATCTAACACGCGGTCACCTTCCTTGATGACTTCTTCACAGAAATATACCAGATCTTCTGTATCATCACAAAGTTCTAACGCACGGTCAGACATGCCTTTTGCCACAGTCAGGATTGTTCCCTCTTTTGGCTTCATAACAGCTTTGTATGCTGTCTCAACGGCCTTCTGGAAAGAATCTGATAAAATCTGTACGTTGATCTCATCATATTCTGCGATCACCTTTGTAAAACCACGGAACAACTGTGAAAGAATAACACCGGAGTTACCTCTCGCTCCTCTTAAAGAACCGGATGAAATAGCTTTTGCCAATGCTTTCATCTCTGGTTTTTCCAAAGCACTTACCTCTCTTGCCGCTGACATGATCGTCATTGACATATTTGTACCGGTATCACCATCCGGAACCGGGAATACGTTCAGCTCGTTGATCCATTCTTTCTTTGCATCCAGATTCTTTGCTCCGGCAAGAAACATCTTCGCCACAAGCTCAGTATTTATCGTAGTGATTTCCACCTTCTATGTCCTCCTTAATCAATTACACGCACGCCTTCAACGTAAATGTTAATTTTTTTGATTTCCAGTCCGGTAAACTCTTCTACTTTATATCTTACCGTCTCTATTAAATTATCGGAAACCGTACTGATGCTGACGCCGTAGGATACGATCACGTGAAAATCGATCGTAATCTTATTATCCTCGTCAATCGCTACATTAATACCATGTGTCAAATAATCTTTTTTCAGTAACTTCACCAGACCATCTTTCATGTTAACTGCAGCCATACCTACGATTCCAAAGCACTCTACAGCTACAGATCCTGCATAGGTTGCAATCACTTCCGGGTCTATTGAAACTCTTCCCAACTGGGTATCCATATGTCCATTCATATACGTTCCTGCTCCTTTCAAAGCCATATTAACGCTAGTTTATTGTCTATTATAACCGCTTTTTACCAAAATTCCTAGTCCTGTTTACTATTTTTAATATTTTTTTTAAAATTTGCTTGCAATATAAAAATGAATCTGTTAGAATAAACATGTTGTGAGTCTGATAGTACAGGCAGACTTAGTGAATTACAAGGAGGTGCAAAACTATGGCAAAATGTGCAGTTTGTGGAAAGGGCGCTCATTTCGGAAATAATGTCAGCCATTCTCATAGAAGATCAAATAGAATGTGGAAATCAAACATCAAGCGTGTGAGCTGTAAAGTAAACGGAACACCTAAGAAATTATATGTATGTGCTTCCTGTTTGAAATCCGGCAAAGTTGAAAGAGCTTAATTTTGAACACTGAAAAAACTGTCGTATCCGATTTGATATGGCAGTTTTTTTTGTGTCTGGATTTTCCACTGAAACAAAAAATCCAAAAGACCGAATCTGCATTCCAGTCTTTTGGATTTTTCCTTTTTCCTATTTTACCTTAACCTTCCATGTATAATATTGCGTATTCTTGAAAGTCTTTGATTTTTTATTTACCTTTACATTTTTACTTGCGTCAATTCTTACATAATAAGTTTTTCCGCTCTTTAATGCCTTTTTCCCGAATTTTCTGATAGTTGCACTTGTCTTTTTGCTGTTATAGGTTCCAACCTTTTTGTAACCAGAGTTCTGTTTATCGGAAATATATACCGTATAATTTGATGCGCCTTTCACTTTCTTCCAGTTTAACTGAATCTTTTTTTGGAAGTCTTTACAGACAGTTTGTAAGACGGATCCTTTGCAAAATACAGTACGTCAGACCATTCACCATATGCTTTCTTGTTATTGCTTAAGTTAACGTAACCTCTTACCTTGATCTGGTAAAACTGTTCTTTTTTTAATTTATTTGTAGAAACACGGAATGAGGCACTTGAAGTACGTGAGCCCGAATAAATTTTCTTTTTGGAATTGTCATAAATAATATATTCATAACCATTTGCAGCATTTGCTTTTTTCCATTCAAAATATGCAGCATTTGATGCCGGATAAAAAGCCGTGTTCTCTACACCTGTGATCTTAGTAGGTGTCACTGCTGAATTTGAATAATAACCACCGGAAGTTGCATATGCGGTATAACCTGTACTGCTTGTTCTTCCTGCATAAATATGTCCCTGATAACGACTGTTCTTCTTTAATCCTGTGATCTTGACACTGTTCTTTTTGGAAACAATCTCTGATGCATTGTTTTCGCTCGTTCCACTCTGATAACAGGTCAGTTTGTAACAGTTTGCCCCGGAAGCAGCCTGCCAGCTCAGCGAAATGGATGTCGTGCCTGCTCCGGTCTGTTTTACAGAATTCGATACCACCTGCTCCGGAACTGTCACAACTTCGATCGCTTTTGACCATGCAGTATCATCCGGTGCACTGGATGATTTTGTTGTAGATGTTCCGATCTGGACATAATAACTCTTTCCCGCAGAAAGACCGGAAATATAACTTTCGGATGCATTATAATTACGTTTGCTTCTGGTGGTATTGCTCTTAAAGCCTGCATCATCACTGACGCGGTAATAATAGCAGATATCATTCTGCATAACAGCGTTCCACTGCACTGTTACAGAACTGCTGCCCGCTTTTACCTGTTTCACGCCTGCCGGTGCAGCAGTCTGTGCATTCGCATCAACTCTTCCGACAAGAACTAATGTCAGCGCAAACAGCATAACAACTAAAATCTTTTTTGTCTGTTTTCTTAACATTTTTATTCTCCTCTTTTTTATATTATCAATTTTATTTTACATCTTATATCACAGGAATGCAATCCTACTTTCTTCCCAGCCTGATTTTTTCTAAAAAACTTCTTTTAAATCCGGCACGAATCATACAATCCCTGAATATATTCTTTAGACTGTACTGCATTCTCCGGCGTTGATTTTCAAGCGTCACATGTATATACGGCTTTCTCTCCTTAATGAAACGAATAATCTTCTCATAGTTCATCTCACCTGTTCCTGCAGCGACTGACACCAGTTTCCCATCCTGCACCACAAAATCTTTCATATGGACCATTGCAATATCATCTCCAAGCAGCTCTATCGCTTCTTCTATGATCACATCCCTGTTCTGATAATTGCTGATATCCAAAAGATTGACCGGATCAAAAATGATCTGAAGATTTGGAGACGCGATCTCATCAAGCACTTTCCGCGCTCTCTTCGGATTGCATACGATATGTTTCCACACCGGCTCGATTGCAAAAATAACGCCCATTTTTTCTGCATAGGAAATCACCGGTTTCACATTCTGTATAAAAATATCCAGCGCCTCATCCGAGTGATTTTTTTCCTCAAACTTATATGCCTCGTTGACAGCACCTGTCTCTGTTCCGACTACCCCGACGCCAAGCAGTGATGCAAACCGAATATGCGCCAGATAACGGTGTGTGATCTTTGCAAGCTGTCCTCATCTGGATTTGCAAGGTTTAAATAACATCCCAGTACGGCAATATCAAGATCGTTTTTGCAAATATTTTTTCAAGTACATTGCATACCCCGGAGTCAGTGCCCCATCATCCACCGGATATTCCGTGATTACTTTTGAGAGTGCCAGATGTCCGCACAAAAACCCCTGCTCCTTTGCGATTGCAAGGCGCTCCTCAAGTGGTGCTTTTTTGATATCATGTAAACGTATTCCTAACTGCATATGTTTTCCTCTTTCTGTTCTACTGCACGAAATGGTCAATTCCCTCTGTAACAAGAAGTTCTCCATCCTGTCCCTCTATTTCCACGTTTTCTAATACCAGTTCTTTGATGTTGCGCGCAAAGATTCCCTTCTTTGTACACTCTTCCACACCGGAAGACATGGCAGGAACGCCGGATTTCGGATTCTTAGCATATGTCACTGTAATATTTTTCATAATGATCTGCTCAATTTTCTGTTCCGGCAGTCCATCAAAATATGCAGCTGCCACATGACAGTTTTGGGCTTTAATATCTTCAAAATCAAGTCTTAAGATCGCAGGTGTACCATCATCTACCGGCATTTTTTCACGGCTCTGGACAAACTCGCTCTTGCCGTCCGGATCACAGAAATAAAAACAGTTTATCACAAACGGCGTCATAACCTGATCCATATCGATTTCCGGAAAATAATCTGATCTAAAACGGCATCTTTTCCCCGTCCTCCTGCGTGTCTTGATACGTAGTCCCCGGTCTGTATCGTAAAACCGGCATTCTTCCACGACCAGATTTTTGACACCGCCAGCCATCTCACTTCCGACTGTTACTGCACCATGACCATTTTCCATCAGGCATTGTCTGATATGGATATTTTCAGAAGGTGTCCTATATTTCTTTCCCATATAGATCTTACCAGACTTAACTGCTATGCAGTCATCTCCAAGTGAGAATTTCACACCGACAATATCTACATTTTTGCATGATTCAGGATCCAGGCCATCCGTATTTGGCGAATCGCTTGGATTGTTGATCGTAAGTCCGTAGAATTCAGGTTATCTGAAAAATACGGATGCAGTGTCCAGGACGGACTGTTCT
>ENA-OQDM01000925-OQDM01000925.1-human-gut-metagenome-genome-assembly--contig:-NODE-925-length-13739-cov-1.519468_pt1 | contig 13739 bp, 15 predicted proteins | sample MGYA00242772_ERZ504605 | MGnify/ENA primary metagenome ERZ504605 (study PRJEB26092, sample SAMD00036348) | human gut metagenome | host: Homo sapiens | study: EMG produced TPA metagenomics assembly of... | reverse complement strand
TGCATCTTTTAATTGAATAGGCTTGTACAAGAAATAAAAAACGCGATTTTTGCATACAAATGTACAATCAATAAAGAATAATCATATCCAACGAAGGGGCAAAAGAAGGGCTGATTATTTTTAATAAAAACAATCCGAAGTATGGGAAAGTATAATTTAACAGAAAAGAAAGAGAAGAATGCTGCCTATCGTTCGCTGGTAAGAGCCGAACTGGTAGACGAGTTGTATGAGAAAATCCTGAAAGTGTTCGTGGTGGACAAGAAGTATCGCGACCCAAGTTATTCTGCCAAGAAACTGGCCGAAGAGTTGAATACCAACACGCGTTACATCAGTGCCGTGGTCAATATCCGCTTCCATCAGAATTACTCCAGTCTGGTCAATGAGTACCGCATCAAAGACGCCCAGTATCTCCTGACGGACAAAAGATACATGGACAAGACGATGGAGGAAATTTCAGCTATGGTAGGATTTGCCAACCGTCAGTCTTTCTACGCAGCATTTTATAAAATCTTAGGTGTCACTTCCGCGCGGTTACCGCATGGAACATCTCGCCAAAGAAAAGGAAACGGCCAAGGCTTGACCAAACATGAACCAAATATGAAGGGATACATCTATCGGATATATCCCTTTTTTTCATTCATATACTCACATGCAAACAGAAACTTTTTCCTATAATGACGAGCAATTTGCAGATTTGCAGATGCTCCGTTACCGGGTGGACGGGTTCGACCGGCTGTCCATCGCCCGGAAAAAACTGATATATTATCTGTCCGAAGCGGCACTGGCAGGCCGTGACATCCTTTGGGATCAGAACGGAAAATACAACCTGCGAATACGGAAAACGTTGGAGACCCTCTACACCGACTATCCCGGCGACCGGGACAGCAAGGACTTCCGGGCACTCGCCGTCTACCTGAAACGCGTATGGTTCGCCAACGGCATACACCACCATTACGGCTGCGAGAAGTTCAAACCGGAATTCAGCGAGGCTTTCTTCCGGGAAGCCGTGCGGAACGTCCCTGCGGACAAGCTTCCGCTCGAAGAAGGACAGACGGCCGAGGAACTTTGCGAACTGCTCGCGCCCGTCATCTTCGACCCGGAAGTCATGCCCAAGCGTGTCAACCAGGCAAACGGGGACGACTTGGTCCGGACTTCCGCCTGTAACTATTACGGCGACGGGGTGACCCAGACGGAAGCGGAAACCTTCTACAACGCGATGAAGCAGGAGGGCGACCCGCACCCTGTCATGTACGGCATGAACAGCCGGCTGGTAAAGGCCGACGGGAATTTGCAGGAAAAAGTGTGGAAGTCGGGAGGCTTATACGGTGCGGCCATCGACCGCATCATCTATTGGCTGGAAAAAGCCACCGGCGTGGCAGAAAACGGGAAACAGGCCGAGGTGCTCCGCAAACTCATCGAATTTTACCGCACCGGCGACCTGAAGACATTCGACGAATACACCATCCTGTGGGTACAGGAGACCGAGGCGATGGTGGACTTCACCAACGGTTTCACGGAAACCTACGGCGACCCGTTGGGACTGAAAGCCAGTTGGGAAGGATACGCCAACTTCAAGGACTTGGAAGCCACGGCGCGTACGGAAAAACTGAGCGCCAACGCCCAATGGTTTGAAGACCACTCTCCCGTGGACGACCGTTTCAAGAAAGCGGAATGCCGGGGGGTGTCGGCCAAGGTCATCAAGGCGGCCATCCTCGGAGGCGACCTCTATCCGGCCTCGGCCATCGGCATCAACCTGCCCAACTCCAACTGGGTGCGGGCGGAATACGGCAGCAAAAGCGTGACCATCGGTAACCTGACAGACGCTTACAACAAGGCGGCGCACGGTAACGGTTTCTTGCAGGAGTTCGTCATCGACGACGAAACGCTCCGGCTGCTCGACCGTTACCAGGATACCTGCGACGACCTGCATACCGACCTGCACGAATGTCTCGGACATGGAAGCGGCAAACTCCTGCCGGGCGTGGATCCGGATGCCCTGAAAGCCTACGGGGCGACCATCGAAGAAGCACGGGCCGACTTGTTCGGACTATATTACCTGGCCGACGCCAAACTGGTTGAATTAGGACTGACACCCGATGCCGAAGCCTACAAGGCACAATATTACGGCTACATGATGAACGGGCTGCTGACCCAAATGGTACGCATCGAACCGGGACGGGACATCGAAGAAGCCCACATGCGCAACCGCGCCCTCATCGCCCGGTGGGCCTTCGGGCATGGCCGGGAAGAAGGGGTGACCGAACTTGTAAAACGTGACGGGAAACATACGTCCGCATCCGCGACTATGAGAGGCTTCGCGAGTTGTTCGGCCTTTTGCTCCGCGAGATACAGCGCATCAAAAGCGAAGGCGACTACGAAGCGGCACGCGACTTGGTGGAACGGTACGGCGTGAAAACCGACCCGGCCCTGCACGCGGAAATCCTGCAACGCTACCGGGCATTGCACCTCTCGCCCTACAAAGGCTTTATCAATCCGGTCTACACGCCGGTCTACGACGAACAAAAGGAAATCACCGACATCAGGGTGGAATACGGCGAAGCCTACGACGCACAAATGTTGCGCTACAGCCGGGACTATGCCACCCTGCCTTACTGTAACGAATAATGGACATACCCGCAACCATCCGAAAGATAAAAACAGAGCTGCGCCTCGCCATGAACGGCGTGGCTTCTGCCTACATGCGTGAAAACGGCATGAACTATAAACTGAACTTCGGGGTGGAACTTCCCCGACTCCGCGCCATCGCCGCCGAGTTTCCCGCAGACCACGACCTGGCCCAGGCCTTGTGGAAAGAAGACATCCGGGAATGCAAGCTGCTGGCCGCCATGCTCCAGCCCACCGACACGTTCTATCCCGAAATCGCCGACATTTGGGTGGAATCCATGCCCAATGCGGAAATCGCACAACATACCGTGCAGAACCTCTTCTGCCGCCTGCCCTACGCCTCGCAGAAAGCGTACGAATGGATAGCCTCGGAAGACGAGATGTTCCAGCAATGCGGCTACCTGATTCTGGCACGCCTGTTCATGCAGGGACTCCGTCCCAACGAACGCTCGGCCGACGAGTTTCTCGACCAAGCCCGCACGGCCCTGCATGCTTCCCCTCCCCGTGCGCCGCGCCGCCGTCTCGGCCTTACAGAAATACCAGACACTGGACGAAGCGGCACGAGAGGCCGGGGAAAAGATTCTCCGGGAAACCGGAATCTGAACTTTCCACAAAAATAGAGCGCGCATCGTTCTGATTTTAAAGAAAAAAAGATTAACTTTGCGCGGTTTGGTAAAACAAAAGCTTTTATAGGAATATGAAAAAAGGAAAAGTTGACGCCCTGTTAGGCATCGTTTTCGGAGACGAAGGCAAAGGAAAAGTGGTAGACGTGTTTACCCCGGAATATGACGTGGTGGCCCGCTTCGCAGGCGGCCCGAACGCCGGACACACCATCATTTTCGAAGGCCAGAAGTTCGTACTCCGCTCCATCCCCTCGGGCATCTTCGCAAAAGACAAAGTGAACATCATCGGCAACGGTTGCGTCATCGCTCCGGACTTGTTCATGGCCGAAGCCAAGGAACTGGAGGCCGCAGGATACGACCTGAAAGAACGTCTGCACATCAGCAAGCGCGCCCACCTGATCCTGCCTACCCACCGTGTCCTGGACCGTGCTTACGAAGCCGCCAAAGGCAAGGCCAAAGTAGGCACCACCGGCAAAGGAATCGGCCCCACTTACAGCGACAAAGCCGCACGCATCGGCTTACGCGTGGGTGACATCCTCGACCGCTTTGAAGAAAAATATGCGGCTCTGAAAGCCCGCCACGAGCAGATACTGAAAGACTTACACTATACGGACTACGACATCACGGACGAAGAAAAACTTTGGTTGGAGGGCGTGGAATACTTGCGCGGCTTCCACCTGACAGACACGGAAATCGAAATCAACCGTTACCTGAAAGAAGGCAAGAACGTGTTGGCCGAAGGCGCTCAAGGCACCATGCTCGACATCGACCACGGCACCTATCCTTTCGTCAGTTCTTCCAATACCACCAGCGGAGGCGTATGCACGGGACTGGGCGTAGGTCCGACGGACATCCGCGAAGTGTTCGGTATTTTTAAGGCATACAGCACACGCGTAGGCTCGGGACCGTTCCCCGTAGAGCTGTTCGACGAGACAGGCGACACGCTCCGCGAAGTAGGACACGAATACGGTGCCGTGACGGGACGCAACCGTCGTTGCGGCTGGGTGGATTTGGTGGCATTGAAATATGCCATCATGATCAACGGCGTGACGCAGCTCATCATGATGAAAAGCGACGTGCTTGACGGGTTCGATACCATCAAGGCATGCGTGGCCTATAAGAAAGACGGTGTGGTGATGGAAGACATGCCCTTCGAGACGGAAGGCTGCGAAGCCGTCTACAAGGAACTTCCGGGTTGGAAGGAAGACTTGTCGCACATGACGGACGAGAGCCAGTTCCCGCAAACTTTCAAGGACTACATCCGTTTCCTCGAAACGGAATTGGAGACTCCGATTACGATTCTGTCCGTAGGTCCCGACCGCGCACAGACCATCGTACGCAAAAAATAAAATCTGTTTCATAAGCAAATGCCTGAGCCAGCCCCTTAAGGCTCGGGCACAGCCCCGTCCTTTCGGCCTTTCCCGCCTATAGGACGGGGCTTCTTTCTGTACCCGGTGCGCTCTTTCCACCCACACCCCCGCAAAAGTTCGGACAAAAGAACAGAATGTTTTTGTTGGCACAGACCTCTTTTGTCCTTATGTTCTTCTGTCTAAGAAAACCGGCTTTCAAACCCGCCCCGGCCCTTGCTCGTTCGCTTCCAACACCGTGCTCCTCCTGACAAAATGTAAGCAATGCTTCCGTTTCAAGGATAACAAAATTAGAAATCCACGCGCACTCCATGTATTTTTCGCCTCCATGTATTTACATAAAAATACATTTGAGACTTAGTTTTAATGGTTTTTCACGCCAAAGGCGTTCCAATCTCAAGAGAATGATTTTTCGTTCGGCTGAAAAAACATTTTTTTTCTCCGGTTGTCGTGGCAAAGTCCTCCGCACAATGGCGGAACAGCCATCTGAAAACGAAATGAAAACATGCTGAAACGAGCGGTTTTCTCTCTATTTGAAGGACCGACGTTGTCAAAATCCGAAAGGCCACATGTCAGGCAAACAGCCCCTTATGCTTACACACGTTCCGGACATCTGCGCCGAACCGGCTTTCCGTCCGTTCAGAAAGGCAGCCGCATACGTGGAACAAGCAGTCAAAGTGTCACGGGGCAGCCTTCGCAAGACTCGCATATTTCCATCAGCGTCCACCCTCGGACCGAAATAACGCATTCTCGCAAGGGGTACTTTGACATTCTGACAAAAATGGTATCTTAGCCTGGATTTAAGAACCATTTGCTTCTTGTTTCAGTATTTACCTGACAGCCCTGCCTAACAGTTTTATTTCATTCGGTGTAGCCGGACAAACCACAAACGGCATTCCTTCTAATAATCTTTTCAATTCATATTTAAGATTATTGGCTTTCTTTTGGCTGGAATATGAACCGTCATAAAATCCCTGCCCCAAAATATCATTCAATTCCTCATACGACATAGAATGTTTATCGGAACGCTTTAAATGAATAACAATCTTTGTAATTTGAGGACGACATTTTACCTTCACTGCTCCATACGCTATCAAATTGTTTACCGTATCTACCCGTAACGAGTCAAACCCATCTTCTTCAGAAAGGTTACCTGCAACCTCGCATATATCACGTTCTTTTTTATTAGGCAACAACAACCAACATAAAAACAGTATTATTGACAAAGAACAAACCAATACTATAATGCCCCATATAAAAATATGCCCTAATAATCCCTCCATAATATCCTTATGAGCTGCGGAAAACACACCGCTATTAAGAAGCATTCTCCATTGCATGAATTGTTTAACGGCAAAAAGACCTACTACAAGTATCAAAACACTTATACTTGCAACAAGAGATAGAATTACGTTTTTCCTTTTCATATTAAATTTGTTTAATGATAGGTTTTTCTTTTGCGAATATAAAGAAAATCTAACATTCTCACAAAATAAACAATAATAAAAACATGACTTATGCCTTACAACATAATTTCCATAATACAGTTTACGCTATTTACCTATAATATATGATATATCAGATATAAAACATAAACCATTAGATATAAGCATCTTGACTAAAATTGACCATGGATTTGACCAAATTTGACCGACATTATTTCCTGCAATTCATGAAATTAGATTTTCTTTGCAATACATTTCATGGAGTGGAAGAAAGGCATGCAGCTTTCATTCATATGAAATAAATATCAATATTCACTAAAAACAAAGAAAATGAAAACGAACAAAAAGGTATGGGCAACGTCCCTTTGTGCAATCTTATTGGGAATTACTGTTTACAGTGGTTATCACACGTACAACAAATATCAAGAGATAAATGAAAGTCTCTTAACACTAAGGGACGTAGAAGCTATGGCAGGAGGCGAAACAGGAGGAGCAAACGGAAAGCAATATCATAAAGACAATCCCCTACCATGTACTATTACAGAATATTTTAATTGCCATATCGGAATCACAATTCCCGATTGGATTCCTTACATAGGAGGGACTTCTTGTGAAGCTGATTTTGCCATTCCTTACGACTCAAAAGGTATGGAAAACCATTGTGAGTATACCGGAAATGAACAACATTCCTGCGACTATTACAGATGTAGGAAAAACGGATAATCGAAACCATGAAAAGAATCTCATTTGCCATTCCCGTCCTTTGCATGGTCTTATTCGGTTGCCACCAGAAGAATGAATCAAGAATTTACATGTCAAACGACTCCTGTTTTCAAGTCATTTCATTTAATCCTGACTATCATTATACCAATCTCCGTTTTTTCAACCTGTCGGAAGTCGCTGATACCGTGGAATATATCCCCTTGCAAACCAATGAGGAAATTACCGTGGGAGAAGTGAGGAAATTATTAATAAGAAACGGACGCATGTATATTTGGGACAGGCTCTCGGAAAGTGTGTTCTGTTTCGACACGTCCGGCAATTACCTTTACCGCGTGCATGCACAAGGACAAGGGCCGGGAGAATACGGACGTACTTCCGACTTCTCTCTTGACATGAACAACGGCCATATCTGCATTTTCTCCGACGTGGACCGTGCCATATTTGAGTATGACGAGAATGGAAAGTTCTTGAAAGAAACCCCGTCACCTTACATCATCACTTCATTTGCCATTCGTGGAAACACAATTTATGCGTACACAGGAAGGATGCCCAATGAATATCCGGACATGGACGGTGAAAGCCAATTCCGTTTCAACGTAGTACAAGACGGGGAAGCCACACTCCACCAACTGCCTTTCCGGCACAACGAGAAATTGCACAAGATACCGTTATCCGACCGCAACTTTTCCATGTACAAGGATACGTTATTGCTATCTGAGGATTTATCCCCCCGAGTCTATACGGTAAACCGCGACGGGAAGCTTACGCCAAGGTATAAGATTGACTTCACGACCAACACTTACCATCCGTCCTTTGAAGACGGGGAACTTGATATTGACCGGATGCAACGCGAGGAAAGAGAAGGCAACCTGACCAAGATGAGTAATGGTTTCTACGAAAACGACCGATATGTCATTTTCAATTATGCGCGTGGCCTTATCGGCACAGCATACGTGGACAAACGGGACAGCACGGTACACAACATGGGTTATTTCAACATGGACGATTACAACCACAACCCACTCGCATCAGGCATAAAGTTTGTGGACGAAGAGTACATCTATAAGGTGGAAGAGCCTGGCATGCTTGTCCAGAACGGGAAGAAACAAGAATTTTCTCCCGCCTTGGCCCGTCAAGTAGCCGGAATGTCCGAAACCGACAACCCTGTCATTGTCAGAATACGTCTGAAATAAAATTTACGTAAAGATGAAGTATCCACTATTAACCTCCTTGTTCCTCCTGTGGACATCGGCATCCTGCCAGTCCCCACAGGAGAAACAAGGCAGTACGGACGAGAAACTCTTCAGGGAATATTGCCTGATGAACGCCACGGAAACATACGATTTCGCACTACCCGGAAGCCTGACGGTAGAAGATTTGCAAGGTACCCCCGTGAGAATAGACAGTCTGGCAAAAGAAGACAAACTGATATTAAGAATCAGGGGCAGCTTCTGCGAAGACTGCGTACTGGCAGAAATCAAACAGATAAACAGCTTGAAGGATTGTTCACATATAGCAATTATCGCCACCTATGACAATCTGCGGATGCTGAAAATTGCCGTAGAGAAGTACGGCATCAAAGTACCGGTCTACCACCTGACGAACGGCGTCGGACAGGAGTTATTCAGTCGCAACGACAAGAAAGGCATCCCCTACTTGTTCCTTTTACGCCACCAAACGCTGCAATGCGAATCCACCTTTTTCCCCTCCAAACTGTTTCCGGATTTCTCCGCCTCATATTATGAAACCATGACGGGATATCTGGCACGAGAAGACAAGAAACATACGCTATTCACCTTCACAAACAAAGACCTGGGAACGGTGGAAAGAGGTAAGACATACGAAGTGGAATTTGACTACCGGAACACAAAGGACAGCCTTTTGGTAATACACGATGTACGCCACTCTTGCGACTGTGTAGTCCCACAATGGAAAAACGCACCACTCCGCAAGGGGGAGAGTGGAAAACTGACCGTACGTTTCACGCCCAAGGGGCATGGCTACAGCATGCAGTCTGTCATGGTATACCACAACCAATCCCGCTACCCTTCACGGCTCACCATAAGGCTGAAGCGAAATAATAAATCAACTCATCTCAGTTCGTGCCGCATGGAAGCCACATCTTCGGGATTAGCTCCTAACTCCATGGCTTTGTCCAAATCGGCACGGGCTTCTTTCTTCCGCTTCGTCTCGATATAGAGCGCGGCACGGTTGAGCAAATAATCGATATTCTTCGGTTCCAAAGAAATCGCTTTCGTGAAATCCGCCTCGGCCGCTTCGTATTGCTTGCGCGTCTGTTCCAAACCGGCACGGACAGCATACAGGATGGCATGGTCCGGAGCGGCGGCCACCATGGCATTGATCTGCTCCATGGCCTCCCGCGGACGGTTGTCTTTCTCATTCAACAGCACCAGGCCGATACGAGCCTCTTCGTGTGCCGGATTCAGTTTGAGTAAAGCCTCGTAATCCGTACGCGCTTTCTTGTAGAGCCGTTGCTCGGTATAGATATACGCACGCATGAAAAGTGCTTCCTGCTCGTCAGCCTTCCAGTCCAACACATCGCTATAATCCACCAAAGCCTTCTCCTTGTTGCCTAACTGCATGTAGAGCTTGGCCCGGGCCATACGCAGCGGCAGGACATGGGGAGCCACGTTCAGCCCCATGGTGTAACTCTCCAAGGCTTTTTCCAACTTTCCGCGATGCTCCTGCATACGGCCTATCTGGTAGTATATCATTGCATTGGAACGTTGGGCTGGCTCCACACGCATCGCCTCGCGAAAAAGCCTCTCCGCCACTTCCGTACTGTCCATGGACATCGCGTCCAAGGCTTTCCGTACATATTCCTTATATGACTGCGCCTGTGCAGCTACCGCCACCAGACATAAACTCGCCATGAGTATCCACTTTTTCATCTTGCCCTCCTTTTTTGGTCCATAAAGAATCGTTACGTGCAATCAAGGTGCATTCCTTACGCAAATATAGGTATTAAAAAAGATTCTGCCTCATATTTGCCGAGAAATAGACTAAAAACAGTCACTTCTCATAAGAAAAAGGACTGCCGACATGCCATTTTCCGGCATATCGACAGTCCTTCTTTATTCGTAATATTCAGAGAATCCGGCTTATTTTGGCCGAAGCCTCCGATATCAGGCTTTCTTGATATAATCCACAATCCACTGCCCGACTTCCGTCGTTCCGTAACGCTCCCCGCCTTCCACTTGGATTTCCGGCGTACGCACATTGGCATCCAAAGAAGCATTCACAGCCTTGCGTATCAATGCGCCTTCTTCCTTCAAATCAAAGTACTCGAACAGCATGGCCACGGAAAGAATCTGGGCCAAAGGATTGGCTATGTTCAGTCCCTTGGCTTGCGGCCAAGAACCATGAATAGGTTCAAAAACAGGCGTATGCTCACCCGTAGAAGCCGACGGCAACAAGCCCATGGAACCGGTGATACAAGAGCCTTCGTCGGTCAGGATGTCACCGAAAGTATTCTCCGTCACCATCACATCAAAGAAACGCGGGTCTTGAATCATACGCATGGCGGCATTGTCCACAAACATATAATCGGTCTCCACTTCAGGATACTGCGGAGCCATCTCCTTGGCTACCTGACGCCACAGCCGGCTCGATGCCAACACATTGGCTTTGTCCACCACCGTCAGGTGCTTGCGACGGCGCATCGCATATTCGTAAGCCACGCGGAGGATGCGTTCGATTTCCGGACGTGTATAAGCGTTCGTATCGTATGCCTTGTCATCATCTTGGTACTTCTCTCCGAAATACATACCGCCGGTCAGTTCGCGTATACAAATGAAGTCTGCACCGCGCACTAACTCGTCCTTCAATGGCGACTTGTGAATCAAACAATCAAAAGTCTCCACCGGACGGATATTGGCAAACAAACCTAACTTCTTGCGCATGGCCAGAAGTCCTTGTTCGGGACGTACCTTGGCCGTAGGGTCATTGTCGAACTTAGGGTCTCCCACGGCAGAAAACAACACGGCATCGGCATCCATGCAGACTTTAAACGTTTCTTCGGGGAACGGGTCGCCCACTTTATCGATAGCTTCCGCACCGCAAAGTGCATATTGATAACTTGCGTGATGGCCGAACTTCTCGCATACGGCATTCATCACTGCGACTCCTTGTTCCGAAATCTCGGGGCCTATGCCGTCGCCCGGCAATACGGCAATCTTTAAATCCATAATATTCAGTTTATATTCGTTATTTCAATCATCAAACATGACTCTCCAAGTCCTTATAATCTTCCTCGATGAGGTTCAGCAACTTCACCGTGGCCTTGATGGCGGCTTCCGTCTGGTCGGCATCCAAGCCGCGCGTACGATATACCTTCCCGTTCCAGTTCCACGTAATGACGGCCTGTACCAAAGCATCCGTCCGACCACCCGGCGGAATACTCACACTGTAATTGGCCAGCCACGGGAACTTCCGCGAAAGGCGGTTCTTATAAATATGGCGGGCAGCCCGCATGAATGCGTCGAACTGGCCGTCACCGGAAGCATTCTCTTCGTACGCCTCCCCATTGATTTCCAACTTTACCTGCGCCATCGGTTTCAGGCCGTACGCCGTGGTGACCATATAACTCAACAGCCGGACATGCTCCTCCACGGTATCATGCTTCAGCACGTCGGACACGATATACGGCAAGTCCTCCTGCGTCACCAACTCTTTCTTGTCGCCCAACTCGATGATACGTTCCGTCACTTTACGGGTCTGTTCGGGTGACAATTCCAAACCCAATTCTTCCAAGTTCTTGAGGATATTGGCCTTCCCGCTGTTTTTGCCCAAGGCATACTCCCGCTTACGGCCGAAACGCTCGGGCAAAAGGTCGTTGCAATAAAGGTTGGCCTTGTTGTCTCCGTCGGCATGCACACCGGCCACCTGCGTAAACACACTCTCGCCCGTAATCGGACGGTTGGGCGGAATAGGGATGCCGGAATAGCTTTCCACCATCCGGCTCACTTCGTTCAACCGGCTTTCGTCGATATCTGTCTGTGCATTGAACTGGTCTTTCAATATCGCCTGCACACTGGCCAACGGGGCATTCCCTGCCCGTTCGCCCAAGCCGTTGACCGAGGTATGGATACCCCGGCAACCGCCCAACACGGCAGCCAGCACGTTGGAAATGGCCAAGTCGTAATCGTTATGGGCATGGAAGTCGAAATGCACGCCCGGATAGCGTTTCACCATCTTGCGGATGTAACCCAACAAATCCAATGGATTCAGGATGCCCAACGTATCCGGCAACATGAAACGCCGGATTTTCGTATCTTTCAAAGCATCCATCAATGCAAAGACATAGTCCGGCGAATGCTTCATGCCATTGCTCCAGTCTTCCAGATAGACGTTTACGGCAATGCCCAGTTCTTCGGCATAATCCAAAGAACGACGGATGTCGGCCACGTGCTGCTCCAACGTTTTCTTCAACTGGTTCGTACAATGGTTTTCCGAACCCTTACACAACAAATTGATGTTTTTACACCCGCAAGCATGAATCCAATCCAAAGAAGCGTGTCCGTCTACAAACCCCAAAACTTCCACCCGGTGGAGCCGCCCGGTCTGGCGCGCCCACTGGCAAATGCTACGCACCGCATCAACCTCCCCTTCGGATACCCGGGCCGAAGCCACCTCTATGCGATCCACGTTCAGGTCCTGCAACAGCGCACGGGCTATCATCAACTTTTCATGCGGCACGAAACTTACGCCACTGGTTTGTTCCCCGTCGCGCAAGGTCGTGTCCATGATTTCTATCTTCACAGGATTCGCTTTCATCCTTATCAGGCGTTACGACGCTCCCAATCCTCTATCTTTCCTTTGTTTTCCAACAGGAAGTCGATGTCGTCGAGCGCATTCATCAAACAATATTTCTTGTATCCGTTGATTTCGAACTTCTCACTGCGCCCCGTGGCTTTATTGGTCACCGTCTGGTTCGGCAAATCCACCTCTACCTGCATCTTCGGGTCGGCTTCGATGGAAGCAAATAATTCGGCCAGAAAATCCTCGCTGACCACCACAGGCAACACAAAGTTGTTCAATTCGTTGTTCTTGTGGATGTCGGCAAAGAAACTGCTGATAACGACCCGGAAACCGTAACCGGCTATCGCCCAAGCCGCATGTTCGCGACTGGAACCGCTACCGAAGTTCTTCCCGGCCACAAGAATCTCTCCCCCGTAAGTAGGGTTATTCAATACAAAATCCTTGTTCACCGTCCCATCGGCATTGTAACGCCAGTCGCGGAACAGGTTCTCGCCGAAAAAGCTCTCTTCTCTTGTCGTGGCTTTCAAGAAGCGTGCCGGAATAATCTGGTCGGTATCCACATTCTCCAAAGGAAGAGGCACACATGTACTTGTTATGATATTGAATTTCTGTTTCATAGCTCTATTACATTAATGTTCGCGGATCGGTTATCACTCCTGTCACGGCTGCGGCTGCGGCCACCAACGGACTGGCCAACACCGTACGCGCACCGGGACCTTGACGTCCTTCAAAATTACGATTGGAAGTGGACACGGACAATTTCCCTGCCGGAATTTTGTCGTCGTTCATAGCCAAACAGGCCGAACAGCCGGGCTGACGGAGCGCAAAGCCAGCCTCTTCAAACACCTTGTCCAAACCTTCGGCCTTAATCTGGTCGGCCACCATCCATGAACCGGGCACCAACCACGCCACCACATGGTCTGCCTTCTTACGTCCTTTCACAATGGAAGCAAAAGCGCGGAAATCCTCGATGCGCCCGTTGGTACATGCCCCAAGGAATACATAATCCACCGGTTTGCCCAACAGCTTCTCGCCCGGTTGGAAACCCATATAGTCCAAGGACTTCAGGTATGACACCCGCCCGGCTTCAGGCACCGTGTCTATCGCCGGTACACTTTCCGTAATGCCGATGCCCATACCCGGATTCGTCCCGTATGTGATACGGGGGTTCAATG
>ENA-OQDM01000922-OQDM01000922.1-human-gut-metagenome-genome-assembly--contig:-NODE-922-length-13747-cov-4.299192_pt1 | contig 13747 bp, 9 predicted proteins | sample MGYA00242772_ERZ504605 | MGnify/ENA primary metagenome ERZ504605 (study PRJEB26092, sample SAMD00036348) | human gut metagenome | host: Homo sapiens | study: EMG produced TPA metagenomics assembly of... | reverse complement strand
TATCTTCCTTGGAGGTTACGATTGTATTCATGTGGTCACCCTCAATATGAACAATGTTCATTTTTATTATACTGCCCGTTCCCACTTTGTCAAGAGGATTTCATAAAAGGTTTATATTTTTGTGGTTCTCCCTTTGAGCCATGTTCACGAATGGAAAATATGAATCAGCTGAAAGTTTACAAACCCAACACAGGTTTCTGCATTGGCTACGGGGGACAGATGGCCGACCACCCATGCGCTGACCTCGTCTCCTTCCATCGACTTCAAAGCCTCGCTCAAAAATTCCAAATTAAAGCCGATTCGCAGGTGCTCTTCCAGCTTTCCGTTGAAGGAAAATTCCTCATTCATCTGTGCAATCGTGCTACACATTGATGCTCTGCCCGTGCCGCCGGATTCAAGATCCATTATCACCCCACTGTCAGGCAACAGCGCCTTATTTTCGATAATGTCACGGTCATTTCTTAATGTCAATAATGTCAAAAAGACCCCTGAAAGTTTCGATTTCTCGTCACTTTCAGGGGTCTTTCAAATTATTCTCAAATGTTAAACCGCGAAGGCTCGTTGAATTATAATTCTGTGTGCTTTTTCGCAGCTTAATGTCAAACTAATGCCACAGCGCGATTTTTCTTTCGATTTTTGCTCATAGCAACGTTGAAAGTTCGCGTAATTCCATTATTCGAGCTCAATGGTTGCCGGCGGCTTACCGGTGCAATCATAGAACACGCGGTTCACATGCTTGACCTCATTGACGATGCGGCTGGTGACAGTGCCCAGAACATCCCAAGGCATATTATAGCTCTCCGCGGTCATAAAGTCGGTGGTGGTCACAGCACGCAGCGCCACAGCGTAATCATAGGTGCGCTCGTCGCCCATGACGCCCACACTGTGCATGTTGGTCAAGGCTGCATAGTACTGGCTGATCTCCTTATCCAGACCTGCCTTTGCGATCTCCTCACGCCAGATCGCATCGGCATCCTGCACGATTGCCACCTTCTCCGGGGTCACTTCGCCGATGATGCGGATGCCAAGGCCCGGGCCGGGGAACGGCTGACGGCTGACCAGATATTCGGGCAGACCCAGCTCACGGCCGGCCTGACGCACCTCGTCTTTGAACAGGTTGCGCAGCGGCTCCACCAACTCCTTGAAGTCCACGGTGTCGGGCAGACCGCCGACGTTGTGGTGGCTCTTGATAACAGTGGACTCACCGCCCAGACCGCTCTCAACGACATCCGGGTAAATGGTACCCTGTGCCAGGAAATCCACCTTGCCGATCTTCTTGGCCTGCTCTTCAAACACACGGATGAACTCTTCGCCGATGATCTTGCGCTTGCGCTCCGGCTCGGTGACACCAGCCAGCTTTGCAAAGTAGCGTTCGCGGGCATCCACACAGATAAAGTTGATATCAAAGCCGTTGGCATTGCCCGGGCCGAATACAGAGCAGACCTCTTCCTTCTCGTTCTTACGCAGCAGACCGTGATCCACGAACACGCAGGTCAGCTGCTTGCCGATGGCCTTAGCCAGCATAGCTGCCAGAACGGAGGAATCCACGCCGCCGGACAAGGCGCACAGCACCTTGCCATCGCCGATGCGCTCACGCAGGGCCTTGACGTTGTTTTCCACAAAGGAGTCCATCTTCCAGTCGCCGGTGCAGCCGCAGACGTTGTACACGAAGTTGCGCAGCATCTTCTTGCCTTCCGCAGTGTGCAGCACTTCCGGATGGAACTGGACCGCGTACAGGCCCTTCTCGGCGTTCTCTGCCGCAGCTACCGGGCAGTTGACCGTGTGAGCAGTGATTTTAAAGCCGGGCGCTGCCTGCTCAATATAGTCGTTGTGGCTCATCCAGCAAATGGTGGAGGGCTGCACATCGGTGAACATCTTGCTGTTCGTGTCCACGAACACCTCCGTCTTGCCGTACTCGCGCTCCGGTGCGCGGCAGACATGGCCGCCCAGCAGATGCATCATCAGCTGGCTGCCGTAGCAGATGCCCAGCACAGGCACACCCCAGTTGAAGATCTCAGGGTCGATCGTGGGGGAATCCTCCAGATAAACGCTGTTGGGGCCACCGGTAAAGATGATACCCTTGGGATTCTTTGCCTTGATAACCGACAGATCGGTTTTATAGGAATAGATTTCACAGTAGACATTGTTCTCGCGGACGCGGCGCGCGATCAGCTGATTGTACTGGCCGCCAAAGTCCAGCACGATGACAGTTTCATGCTGCATGAAGTTCTCTCCTCCCTTATCCATTCAATGTGTTTCTACAGATAAAATCAGTATAGCACATCTGCCAAATAAAAGCGACATCATTTGTGAATTTTCCTGTTTTTATTTTTCACGTATGGGATGCCGCAACACCGTTTTCAGTGTTCCCGGTGCAGCGCGGCGAGGATCGCTCAGATAAATTTCGTGGTGGAAGCGTGTCTCTGAAAAATCAAGCGTATACCCCTGCTCTACGGCAAAGGCATCCATCTGCGCCAGCGTTTTCGGTTCTTCATCATAAGGGCCGATATGCAGGCACTGAACGCAAAGTCCCTCGTCATAAGTCAGGAATTCCGCCTTGGAAAAATCCTTTTTCTTTTTTGCCGTTGCTTCCTGTACGGCCCAATCAAACGCTTCCGGCGTCACGAATTCTGGCAGTCGGATCATGGATGTCCACTCAAATGTTTCTTTATGTGCATAGTCAACGCCATCCACGCCCTTCTGATGCCACAAGCCCTCCAACGGTGGAACCACATATTCAAAATAGCCGTCCATCTTGTGGCTGCCCTTATAGCTCATTTTGATGGTGAAAGCAATGCCATACAGCACTCCCATAGCCTCCTGATAGGCTCCATCCGGAACATTCGGGTCGCCCTTGCCGTGCACTGCCACAAAATTCATACGCGGTATCGTAATCAGATGCGGTTTTTTCGGCGGGAGATAAAATTCCCTGTACTCTTTCTTATAATCAAACGGCATTACTCTTCACCCCATCCAGAAGTTCACGCTGCTTCTTTTTTGCTGAATCCCCTCAGCACCAGCCGATAGGACTTTTCCAGCATTTCCTTTTTCAGTATACCAGAACAACCTTGTTTTGTAAACAAAGAGTTGTGACATGCCGCAAAAAAATCCCCTGCCCTTACAGACAGAGGATCTAAAGCAAAAAGAGACCTTCCCACTCTCCGGAATGGGAAGGTCTCTCGTAAGTTTAACCTTTAGCCTTAGGAAAGGCGCGAAGGGTCAAAATCACTCAATGATCTTGCCAACAACGCCAGAACCAACGGTACGGCCACCCTCACGGATAGCGAAACGCAGGCCCTCTTCCATAGCGACAGGGGTCAGCAGCTCAACGTGCATCATGACGTTATCGCCGGGCATGCACATCTCAGTGCCTTCGGGCAGAGTGATGATACCGGTCACGTCGGTGGTGCGGAAGTAGAACTGAGGACGATAGTTGGAGAAGAACGGGGTGTGACGGCCGCCTTCGTCCTTGGTCAGAACGTACACCTGAGACTCGAAGGTCTTGTGGGGGTGCACGGAACCGGGCTTAGCCAGAACCTGACCACGCTCGATCTGGGTACGATCAACACCACGCAGCAGAGCGCCGATGTTATCGCCAGCCTCAGCGAAGTCCAGAGACTTACGGAACATCTCCAGACCGGTGATGGTGGTGCTCAGACGATCGGGCTTGATGCCGACGATCTCCATAGCATCGCCAACCTTAGCAATACCACGCTCAACACGACCGGTTGCAACAGTACCACGGCCAGAAATGGTCATGACATCCTCGATGGGCATCAGGAAGGGCTTGTCTTCCTCACGATCGGGGTTGGGGATATAGGTGTCAACAGCGTCCATCAGCTCCTTGATGCAAGCATACTCGGGAGCATTGGGATCGGTGGAGGTAGACTCCAGAGCCTTCAGAGCGGAACCACGAATGATCGGGGTATCGTCGCCCGGGAAGTCGTACTCGCTCAGCAGCTCACGGATCTCCATCTCGACCAGATCCAGCAGCTCTTCGTCGTCGACCATATCGCACTTGTTCATGAACACGACGATATAGGGCACGCCGACCTGACGAGCCAGCAGGATGTGCTCACGGGTCTGGGGCATGGGACCATCGGTAGCAGCAACGACCAGGATAGCGCCGTCCATCTGAGCAGCACCAGTGATCATGTTCTTAACGTAGTCAGCATGGCCCGGGCAGTCAACGTGAGCGTAGTGACGAGCGTCGGTCTGATACTCAACGTGAGCGGAGTTGATCGTGATACCACGAGCACGCTCCTCAGGAGCCTTATCGATGTTGGCATAATCCATGAAGTCTGCGTCGCCCTTCAGAGCCAGGTACTTGGTGATAGCGGCGGTCAGAGTGGTCTTGCCGTGGTCAACGTGACCGATGGTGCCGATGTTCACATGCGGCTTAGAACGGTCGAACTTTGCCTTTTCAGCCATTGGAATATCCTCCCTTAATTTAGGTTTTGATATTTGGTTACAACAACCCTGCAAGATGCAGACATTGCATTGCAAGGCTATTCTACTAAATTTGCCCTGTAAAATCAAGTGCTTTTACAGGAAATTTTGCCGAGGCTACACTACCCCGGCAAAATTCACTTTAAATTTAAGGCGATCAGCCCTTGGTGCGGCCAGCATGATCTGGTCAGCAATGTTCTTGGGCACCGGCTCGTAGTGAGACGGCTCCATGACATACTGGCCACGGCCCTGAGTCTTGGAGCGCAGGTCGGTAGCGTAGCCGAACATCTGAGCCAGAGGCACAAATGCATTGACGCGCTGAGTACCAGCCATAGCTTCCATGCCCTGGATCTGACCACGGCGTGCATTCAGGTCGCCGATAACATCGCCCAGATACTCATCGGGAACGATAACTGCAACCTTCATGATAGGCTCAGTGATGATAGGATCAGCCTTGCGCATAGCATCCTTGAACGCCATAGAACCAGCAATGGAGAAGGCCATTTCAGAGGAGTCGACCTCATGATAAGAACCATCCCACAGGGTAACCTTGACATCAACGACAGGATAGCCAGCCAGAACACCGGACTTCATAGCACCCTGGATACCGTTGTCGATAGCCGGGATGTATTCCTTCGGGATGGCACCGCCAACGATGGCGTTGACGAACTCGTAACCCTTGCCGGGCTCGTTGGGCTCGATCTTGATCTTAACATGACCGTACTGGCCCTTACCACCGGACTGACGTGCGTACTTGGTCTCCTGGTTGGCCTCTTTGCGGATGGTCTCACGGTAAGCAACCTGAGGTGCACCCACGTTTGCTTCAACCTTGAACTCACGCAGCAGACGGTCAACGATGATCTCCAGGTGCAGCTCGCCCATACCGGCGATGATGGTCTGACCGGTCTCTTCGTCAGTGTAGGTCTTGAAGGTCGGATCCTCTTCGGCCAGCTTTGCCAGCGCGATGCCCATCTTCTCGTTGCCGGCCTTGGTCTTGGGCTCGATGGCAACGCGGATAACAGGCTCGGGGAACTTCATGGACTCCAGAATGATGGGATGATTCTCATCACACAGAGTGTCACCGGTAGTGGTGTTCTTCAGACCGACAACAGCAGCGATATCACCTGCGTAGCAGCAGTCGATATCCTTGCGGTGGTTAGAATGCATCTGCAGGATGCGGCCCATACGCTCCTTGCTGTCCTTCACGGAGTTGTAGACAGTGGTACCTGCCTCAACCTTACCGGAGTAAACACGGAAGTATGCCAGCTTACCAACGAACGGGTCGGTAGCGATCTTGAAGGCCAGAGCTGCGAAGGGAGCGTCGTCAGAAGACGGACGGGTCTCCTCTTCCTCAGTCTCGGGATTCACGCCCTTGATGTCAGGGACATCGGTAGGAGCGGGCATATAGTCAACGATAGCGTCCAGCAGCTTCTGGACACCACGGTTCTTGTAGGAAGAACCGCAGACAACGGGAACCAGCGTGTTAGCGATGGTCTCCTTGCGGATCGCAGCCTTCAGCTCGGCACGGGTGATCTCCTCGCCCTCAAGGTACTTTTCCATGAGCTCTTCGTCGTTCTCAGCAACAGCCTCGATCAGGATGTTGTGATACTCCTCAGCCTGCTCACGCATATCCTCAGGAATGGGCTCGGTACGCATGTCGTTGCCCATGTCGTCGTAGTAGACCTCAGCGTTCATATCGACCAGGTCAACGATACCGCGGAAGGTATCCTCCTGACCGATAGGCAGCTGGATTGCCACGCCGTTTGCGTGCAGACGATCGTGCAGCATCTTGATGCAGCGGAAGAAGTCGGCACCCATGGTGTCCATCTTGTTAACGTACACCATACGGGGAACCTTATACTCGTCAGCCTGACGCCAAACGGTCTCAGACTGCGGCTCAACACCGCCCTTTGCAGCCAGAACGGTCACAGAACCGTCCAGCACGCGCAGGGAACGCTGGACCTCAACAGTGAAGTCCACGTGGCCCGGGGTGTCGATGATGTTGATGCGGTGACGGTTCTTCTTGAATGCAACCGGATCCTTCTGGGTCTCAGAGTGGCTCCAGTAGCAGGTGGTAGCAGCGGAAGTGATGGTGATACCACGCTCCTGCTCCTGAACCATCCAGTCCATGGTAGCGCCGCCATCATGAACTTCGCCGATCTTGTGGTTGATACCGGTGTAGTACAGAATACGCTCGGTAGTAGTAGTTTTACCAGCATCAATGTGGGCCATAATGCCGATATTTCTCGTCATCTGAAGAGAAACTTCTCTGGGTGTAGCCATGAAATTAACCTCCTACAGAACAGATCAATAACGGAAATGAGCGAAAGCCTTGTTAGCCTCTGCCATCTTGTGAGTATCCTCACGCTTCTTCACGGCGTTACCAGTGTTGTTGGCAGCATCCATGATTTCAGCAGCCAGACGCTGAGCCATGGTCTTCTCACCACGGCTGCGGCTGTAGGCAGTCAGCCAGCGCAGACCCAGGGTCTCGCGGCGAGCCGGGCTGACTTCCAGAGGAACCTGGTAGTTAGCACCGCCAACGCGGCGGGTCTTGCACTCGAGGCTGGGCATGATGTTCTCCATCGCCTTCTCGAAAGTCTCCAGAGGATCGTTGCCGGTCTTCTCCTGAATCATGGAGAAAGCTTCGTAAACGATCTTCTGAGCGACGCCCTTCTTGCCATCCAGCATAACGCTGTTGACCAGACGAGTGACCATCTTGGAATTGTAAATAGGATCAGCTAAGACATCGCGCTTAGCAATGTTACCTCTTCTAGGCATCTTTCTTCCCTCCTTCACAGAATGATATCATCGGTACTCGAAAGTAATAAAACTCCCGTTGTGTCACAAAGAGCTGACCTTTACATAAACTGTTGCCCTCCGCTTTGCAAGCGGACTTGTTATTTATATAATGGAAAGCCGTTTATGGCGGTTGTCCTCAATTACTTCTTTGCAGCACCGGCCTTAGGACGCTTTGCGCCGTACTTGGAGCGGGCCTGATTACGGCCTGCCACACCCTGAGTATCCAGGGTACCACGGATGATGTGGTAACGCACACCGGGCAGGTCCTTAACACGACCGCCACGGATCAGCACGACGGAGTGCTCCTGCAGGTTATGGCCGATACCGGGAATGTAAGAGGTGACCTCGATACCATTCGTGAGGCGGACACGAGCAACCTTACGCAGAGCAGAGTTGGGCTTCTTGGGGGTCATGGTACGAACAGCAGTGCAGACACCACGCTTCTGGGGGCTGTTCAGATCAGAATACTGTTTCTTCTGAGAATTGTAGCTCTTCAGCAGTGCGGGAGCGGTGCTCTTGGTAGCCAGAACCTGACGGCCCTTGCGTACAAGCTGGTTAAAAGTAGGCATTTTGTTTCTCCTTTCTTAATGATAGACATCGGATCGTTTCCGACTTTTTTGCCGCACTATCCCCATGAGGACGCGCAACAGTTATATAATACTCGCTTTGCGGCCGGATGTCAACAGTTTTTGCAAAGATTTTTGCATTTATTCCAGATTTTTTCTTTTGGACTCTTTTTGATAAAAATCACCCTTGTTTTTCCCCTTCCCTGGCGTCCCAGCGCGCAAAAAGCCGCCCCGCAGGCATCTGCCCACGGAGCGGCTTAGAATTTTATTGGGTTACCGGATCATGTCTGCATCACTGTGCAGCGGCGGCCAGCTCGGCAGCCACCTCTGCATCACGCTCTGCCTCACGGTTCTTCAGATCCTCACGGACTTCCGGCAGACCGGTACCGGCGGGGATCAGCTTGCCGATGATGACGTTCTCCTTCAGACCGGCCAGCGGGTCGACCTTGCCCTTGATGGCAGCCTCGGTCAGCACGCGGGTGGTCTCCTGGAAGGATGCAGCAGACAGGAAGGAGTCGTTGGCCAGAGCAGCCTTGGTGATGCCCAGCAGCACCTGCTGATACTCGACCAGCTTCAGACCCTCTTCACCAGCGTCGATGCGCTTCTGCAGATCGGCGTTGATGTTCTCCACTTCCAGACGGCTTGCCAGAGCACCGCCGATCAGGTTGGAGGAGCCGGAGTCGGTCACGCGCACCTTGCGGCACATCTGACGGACGATGACCTCGATATGCTTATCGTTGATCTCAACGCCCTGCAGACGGTAGACCTTCTGGACCTCGTTGATCAGGTAGTTCTGCACATCCTCCAGACCCTTGATGGCCAGGATATCCTGCGGGTACAGCACACCTTCACGGGTGATGATGTCGCCCTTCTCCACACGGTCACCGGGCATCACGCGGGAATGCTGGGTGAACGGGATGGAGTAGCTCTTGACGACCTCTGCACCGTTCTCGTCCTTGCCGGTGACCTTGATGACGACATTCTTCTTGGTATCGTCCTGAGAAACGACACCGGAGATCTCGCTCATGATGGCCATGCTCTTGGGACGGCGGCTCTCGAACAGCTCCTCAACACGGGGAAGACCCTGGGTAATATCTTCAGCCGATGCGATACCGCCGGTATGGAAGGTACGCATGGTCAGCTGGGTACCGGGCTCGCCGATGGACTCTGCAGCGATGACACCGACGGACTCGCCCAGACGGACGGGCTCGCCATTTGCCATATCGGAACCGTAGCAGCGTGCGCAGACACCGGTCTTTGCACGGCAGGTCAGCAGGCTGCGGATCTTCAGCTTGGTAATGCCGGCAGCCTCGATCTCGTTGGCGTCGTACAGGTCGATCATCTTGCCTTCGGGCACGATGACCTTGCCGGTGATGGGGTTGACCACATCGCCCACGGCAAAACGGCCGATCAGACGCTCGCGGAAGCTCTCGATCTTCTCCTTGCCCTCGTGGATCTCAGAGACCCACAGGCCATCGGTGGTGCCGCAGTCGATCTCGCGCACGATGACGTCCTGAGAGACGTCGACCATGCGGCGGGTCAGGTAACCGGAGTCGGCGGTACGCAGAGCGGTATCGGCCAGACCCTTACGGGCACCACGGGCAGCAACGAAATATTCCAGGATGTTCAGACCTTCACGGTAGTTGGCACGAATGGGCATCTCGATGGTCTTACCGGCGGTATTTGCCAGCAGGCCGCGCATACCGGCCAGCTGCTTGATCTGGTTCATAGAACCACGCGCACCAGAGTCAGCCATCATATAGATCTCATTGTCCTCCGGCAGGTTGGCTGCCAGAGCCTTTGCGACCTTATCGGTGGTTGCCTGCCAGATGGCAATGGTCTGGTTGTAACGCTCGTTGTCAGAGATCAGGCCGCGGTTGAACAGCTTGCTGACCTGAGAGACCTTCTTGTCGGCGTCAGCAATGATCTCACTCTTCTGGGGCGGGATCACGGCGTCACACACAGCGACAGAGATAGCCGACAGGGTGGAGTACTTGTAGCCCTGTGCCTTGATGGCATCCAGCATCTTTGCGCAGGCACGGGTGCCGTTGCGGGTCATGCAGCGGGAGATGATGTCGGGCAGGGTCTTTTTGGTCACGCGGAAGCTGACCTCATACTCCAGCCAGTGCTCCGGATCGGTACGGTCGATATAGCCCAGGTTCTGGGGCACGGGAGTGTTGAAGATGATGCGGCCCACGGTGGCATCCACCAGACCGGTGTGCTCCACGCCGTCAATGGTCATGGTGCGGCGCACCTTGATGGGTGCGTGCAGGGTGACGATGTGCTCGGCGTAGGCCATCAGGGCCTCGTTCTCATCACGGAACACCTTGCCTGCGCCCTCATCGTTCTCGCGAACGGTGGTCAGGTAGTAGCTGCCCAGGATCATATCCTGGGTCGGCACGGTAACGGGAGCGCCGTCAGAGGGCTTCAGCAGGTTGCCGGAAGCCAGCATCAGCATCTTGGCCTCACGGCAGGCATCCTCGCTCAGGGGCAGATGGACTGCCATCTGGTCGCCGTCGAAGTCGGCGTTGAATGCGGTACAGGCCAGCGGGTGCAGCTTGATGGCACGGCCCTCGACCAGCACGGGATTGAAGGCCTGGATGCCCAGACGGTGCAGGGTAGGTGCACGGTTCAGCAGGACGGGGTGGCCCTTGATGACGGTCTCCAGGCTGTCCCACACTTCGGGTTTTGCACGCTCGACCATCTTGCGGGCGGACTTGATGTTGTTGGCAATGCCCTTCTCCACCAGGTCCTTCATGACAAAGGGCTTGAACAGCTCCAGAGCCATCTCCTTGGGCAGACCGCACTGGTCCATCTTCAGCTCAGGGCCGACGACGATAACGGAACGGCCGGAGTAGTCAACACGCTTGCCCAGCAGGTTCTGACGGAAGCGGCCCTGCTTGCCCTTCAGCATATCGGACAGGCTCTTCAGAGCACGGTTGTTGGGGCCGGTGACCGGACGGCCGCGGCGGCCGTTGTCGATCAGGCTGTCCACAGCCTCCTGCAGCATGCGCTTCTCGTTGCGCACAATGATGTCGGGAGCACCCAGCTCCAGCAGGCGGCGCAGACGGTTGTTGCGGTTGATGACGCGGCGGTACAGGTCATTCAGGTCGGAGGTGGCAAAGCGGCCGCCGTCCAGCTGGACCATGGGGCGCAGGTCAGGCGGCAGCACAGGCAGCACGTCCATGACCATCCACTCGGGTCGGTTGCCGGAAATGCGGAATGCCTCCACCACTTCCAGACGCTTCAGGATGCGGACACGCTTCTGGCCGGAAGACTTTTCCACCTCAGCGGTCAGTTCAGCGCTCAGCTGATCCAGGTCGATCTCTTTCAGCAGATCCTGGATGGCCTCGGCACCCATGGCGGCCTCGAACTCATCACCGTAGCGCTCGCGCATCTCACGGTATTCCTTCTCGGTCAGCTGCTGCTTCTTTTCCAGCGGAGTCAGGCCGGGATCGGTGACGATATAGTTGGCAAAGTACAGCACCTTTTCCAGCAGACGGGGGCTGATGTCCAGCATCAGGCCGATGCGGCTGGGGATGCCCTTGAAGTACCAGATGTGGCTCACGGGAGCGGCCAGCTCGATGTGGCCCATACGCTCACGGCGGACCTTGGCCTTGGTGACCTCAACGCCGCAGCGGTCGCAGATCTTGCCCTTGTAGCGGATGCGCTTGTACTTGCCGCAGTGGCACTCCCAGTCCTTGGTAGGTCCAAAAATGCGCTCGCAGTACAGGCCGTCGCGCTCCGGCTTCAGGGTGCGGTAGTTAATAGTTTCAGGCTTCTTGACCTCACCGTAGCTCCAGTTGCGGATCTGCTCGGGAGAAGCAAGGCCGATCTTGATCGAATCGAAAACGTTGTTTTCCATGAAACGAACCCTTTCTTAAACTCTTGTTGTTTCGATGATGACGGGCGACTTTTCAAAATCCGCTGCCCTGCCCTGCCGCGGCGGCAGCACGCGCACCGCGCAGGGAAAGACAGTCTTGTTCCGGATTTATTCGTCGAAACTCACTTCGTCGGAAGCAGGCTCTGCAGCAGCAGAGTTGTTGTCATCCAGCACAGAAGGATCATCGAAGCCAGCATCGGCGTCCTTGATGTTGTAGTCGTTGAGCAGTTCGCTCTCCTGCACGACGTTCTCGGTACCGGCCACGTCACGCATGTCAAAGCCGGTCTCTTCGTCGTCAAAGTTCTGGCGCATGTCGATCTCATTGCCGTCCTTATCCTGGACCACCACGTCCAGACCCAGGGACTGCAGCTCCTTCAGCATAACGCGGAAGGACTCGGGGATGCCCGGCTGCGGGATAGGCTCGCCCTTGACGATGGCCTCGTAGGTCTTGACACGGCCCTCGACGTCATCGGACTTGACGGTCAGGATCTCCTGCAGGGTGTAGGCTGCACCGTAAGCTTCCAGAGCCCAGACTTCCATTTCGCCGAAGCGCTGGCCGCCGAACTGGGCCTTGCCGCCCAGAGGCTGCTGAGTGACCAGAGAGTAGGGGCCGGTGGAACGGGCATGGATCTTATCATCGACCAGGTGATGCAGCTTGAGGTAGTACATATAACCGACGGTAACGCGGTTGTCGAACTTCTCGCCGGTACGGCCGTCATAAACGGTGGTCTTGCCGTCGCGGTCCAGCTCGATCTTGGAGAAGTCGATGATGTGGCCCTTCTCACCCATGATCTTGGGCAGCTTGGTGGGATAAGCCGGAGCATTCTCACCATGCCACATCTCGCGGGCGGTGTCGAAGGTGTCACCGATGTCGTTCTCACGGGCAGAGTCGAACACGGGGGTCATGACCTTGATGCCGCAGGCCTTGGCTGCATAGCCCAGGTTGACTTCCAGCACCTGACCGATGTTCATACGGGAAGGCACGCCCAGGGGGTTCAGCACGATGTCCAGCGGGGTGCCGTCGGGCAGGTAGGGCATGTCCTCCTGCGGCAGGATGCGGGAAACGACACCCTTGTTGCCGTGACGGCCTGCCATCTTATCGCCAACGCTGATCTTGCGCTTCTGGGCGATGTAGCAGCGCACCACCTCGCGCACGCCGGGCTGCAGCTCGTCGCTGTTCTCCGGGGTGAACACCTTGACGTCCACGATAATGCCGTAGGCGCCGTGGGGCACACGCAGGGAGGTATCACGCACTTCGCGTGCCTTCTCGCCGAAGATGGCGCGCAGCAGGCGCTCCTCGGCGGTCAGCTCGGTCTCGCCCTTCGGGGTGACCTTGCCGACCAGAATATCGCCGCTCTTGACCTCGGCACCGATGCGGATGATGCCGCGCTCGTCCAGATCCTTCAGAGCGTCCTCCGAGACGTTGGGGATATCACGGGTGATTTCCTCGGGTCCCAGCTTGGTGTCGCGGGACTCCGTCTCGTACTCCTCAATATGAATGGAGGTGTACACGTCCTCGCGCACGATCTTCTCGTTCAGCAGGACGGCGTCCTCGTAGTTGTAACCTTCCCAGGTCATGAAGCCGATCAGGCGTTCTTGCCCAGAGAGATCTCGCCGTTGCGCATGGCAGGGCCGTCGGCCAGCACCTGACCGGCCTTGACGCTCTCACCCACTTCCACGATGGGACGCTGGTTGATGCAGGTGCCTGCGTTGGAGCGGGCAAACTTGACCAGAGCGTAATCCTCCAGCTCACCCTTGGTGTTGCGGACCACCACATGGTCGGCATCCATCTTCTCCACGATACCGTCGTTCTTGGCCAGAACTGCAGTGCCGGAGTCGGTAGCTGCCTTGTACTCCATGCCGGTAGCCACGATGGGCTGCTGGGTGACCATCAGAGGCACTGCCTGACGCTGCATGTTGGAACCCATCAGAGCACGGTTACAGTCATCGTTCTCCAGGAAGGGGATGCAGGCGGTAGCAACAGAGACCATCATTCGCGGAGAAACGTCCATGTAATCGACTTTCTCTGCATCAATTTCAAGGATCTCGT
>ENA-OQDM01000917-OQDM01000917.1-human-gut-metagenome-genome-assembly--contig:-NODE-917-length-13834-cov-1.125775_pt1 | contig 13834 bp, 18 predicted proteins | sample MGYA00242772_ERZ504605 | MGnify/ENA primary metagenome ERZ504605 (study PRJEB26092, sample SAMD00036348) | human gut metagenome | host: Homo sapiens | study: EMG produced TPA metagenomics assembly of... | reverse complement strand
CTTAGCCTGCGCTTCGGCGGCTAAAGCCCTTTTCAATTCTTCAAAACTCATATTCCGTTGTTAATCGGTTATGCCCTGCGAACGTAAATCATCCGTAGGGGTGTTGGTAATCTTGTTTATTATGGTAAGCAGCCGCCCGCTTATCACGCCTAACGTGGTGTCCATGTTCGCAAGGTGCGTAAGCTGTTGCCGCAAAAGTTGGAGCGATGTTACTTGGTTTACCCGTACCGCGTTCGTTTGCCCAGCCAAAAGGTCTATACTTTCTTGGCTTGCGCCCTTTATTGCACCGCTTAACGTGCTGGGGTCGTCTTCGTCCAACTGTTCAAATAGGTCTTTGTACATATCCATAGCAGCGGCAAAGTTCGCCCCCGGCTGCTTGTATGGCTTGTTTGAAGCGCGCCTGCTCCGTTTCCGTCAATCCGTTAAAAGAACCGTTTCCTTCTTCATCAAACCCCATGTCTTTTTGAAGCTGCTTTATAGCCTTCTGTAAAGGTTGTTCCAAGAACTGCAATTTTAAGGCATTTACAACGGCGTTTTTTATCACGTCGTTTGCTACTTCCCCGAAAGCCTTAGCCGCGTTTTCCCCACCTTCAAAGGCTTCTACCAGCGCGTTAGCCAATTCGTCCGCCAATTCCGTAGCCGAAGTTTGCGTAATGCTCTCGGTAATCTCTTTTATTAGGTCTTCTATCTGCCTTCCGGCTTCGGCGTATTGCTCCCTAAATTCGTCCACTCTGCCCCAATCGGTTTTCTTCTTGCTGATTTCATCATTTATCATGCCTTGTATCTCGTTCTGCTGGGCGCGCAGGTTCTGTATCATGGCATTTTGGTTCTGATAAACGGTTTCGCCCAAAGCACTATCTACGGCGTGTTCCAATGCGTTATAGGCATAGCCTAATTTGGTAACGGCTTCTTGGTGTCTCTTTATGGACTTCTCGGCTTTCCGGTCGCGGGTGTTGAATAGGTCGAAGGCGGAAGAAAGGAAGCCTACCGCACCGGAAACCATTTGTACCGGGTTCATGCTTGCGTAACCTGCGGCGAACTGTCCTGCACCTTCAAGCATTCCGCCGATGTCCCCTAAAATAGCGTCCGTTTCTTCGTCCATTGAAACACCCATTTTCTTTATTCCGCTTATAACGCTGTCACATGCCCCGGAAACAAGGTCTATGCTGCTTCCTATGCTTTTAAAGGATTCCTTAAAAGCTGCTGAAACGCTTTTCGTCGTGCCTTCTTCCTTTGACAATGCGGCGTTAAGCACGGCTAACTGTTCTTCGCCTTCTACGGTCAGCTTTATTGTAGCTTTCTGTTTATTAAGTTCGGCTATCTTCCGGCGCAGGTAATCAACATAGGAAGAACCTTCGCTAAGAAGTTCCGCGAACGCTTCTTTTGCCGCGCCTGCTAATATTTCGTCGCCGCTGTTTATGGTGTCCGTATAGGCTTGGTACTGCTTTTTCCTTTCTTCCAAACTCTTAACAAACGGGTCGTCACTTTCTAATAGTTTGTCGGCTTTCATGGCGGCACGCAATTCCGCTAAGCTGTCTTTCAAAGCGAGGAAGGGGTTACGTTCGTGTAATTCGTCCTTCGCTTTCTCCAACTGGTCGTTAATGGCTTTCAAGTCTGCCGGGTTGAACTGTGCGGAAAGTGATACCTTCTTGCTGTTTATGTCTGTAATCAGCTTGTTTATCGTGTTGGTCGTAAGTGTGCTTAGGTCGCTGAAAAGCTGGTTCCAGCTATCGGAAGCCATAAGGCGGGAAGCTGCAAGTTTGCTTAACTCGGCTTGTTCCTTCGCGTTTATTTGCGCTATCATCGCTATATTGCCCTGTTTTTCGGCTTCAACACGTTGCGCCGCGTACGTCTTCATTATTTCGGTCTGTTGCTGCTGGTACGTCTTGTATTGCTGCAAAAGCTGGTCGTATTGCTCGTTTCCGGTCAGCTTTGAATACTCCGCCCGTTTCTTTTCCAATGCGGCTAAAGCGGCTTCGGCTACTTGTTTGTCCTTGCTGGTAGTGGCTTTGGCTAACTTATCCGTAATCGCTTGTTTCTTCCATGCGTAGCTTTCTTCAAAATCCAGCTTATCGGACAAATACCCGGCGTATTCCCTTAGCAACTGTTTGGTTTCTTCCTTAGCTTGTTTTACGGTGTCTTTTTTGGCGTCGTCTATAATATCCTTCTTGGCGTTATCCACGTCGGAATTATCGCCGCTAAGTTCCTTCCTTCGTTGTTCCAGCAGGTCTAAACGTGCGCCTATTGTTTGACATGCCGCTAATTCTTCTTGCAGCTTTTTGTCAAAGTCCGAAATAACCGCTTCCTTCGTGGTCTTGGCTATTTCGTTGTTAAGCGTGCTAAGGTTCTTTAGGTCGGTTGTTGTCTTGGTTGCTTTCGCCTGAATATCCGCGCGTTTCTTTTCCAGATAATCGAGGTAGCTTGTACCTTCCTTCAACAATGTGGCAAACTCGGTGTTTGCTGCCTTTCTCAACGTTTCGTCTTTGCTTGTGACCCATTTTAAATAATCCGCATACTTTTCTTTTCGCTTCGTCAGCATGTCTAAATATGGGTCATTTTGCTTACTGCCGTTACCGGAAGAAAGGCTTATTCGGTTTACTTCCTTTTGCTGTGCTTCTATCTGTTTTTTCAAGCTGGCGCGTTCTTGGTCAGAACCTGCCTTCTTGTATAGTTCCTGCAACCGCGCCAACTCCTTTTCGGCTGCTTCCACGCTTCCGGCTATAATTTGCCCGGCTTGGTTGCCTATCTGCTCTAATATCTGCTTTTCCTGCTGGGTAAAGTTTACTTGCAGGTTGATAAGTTTGTTATATTCGGCTTCGGCTTTCTCTAAGGTTTCTTCGGCTTCTTTCCATGTGTCGCTTTTCTCCAATACCGTACCTTTCCGTTTTACCCCCGTACCCGTCCGTATATGTGCCTTTTTTAGAAACGTATGCTTTAGGGGTTGCATCCAGCTTGTTTTGCGCTTCTATTACAGCCTTGTACTTTTCTATCGCAAGTTCGCTTGTAGCAGCGGCTTTAGCTCGCAACATCATCGCTTCAACAAATTTGGAGCTGTTACTAACTAATAGTTCTTCGGCTTCCTTCGCGTCACGGACTGAAAAGCCTAATTCTTTGAATTTGTCGGCATTGTTCTGTACCCATTTTTCGCGTTCTTTCAGTGATCCGCTAAGGCTAATCCATTCCGTTTGCAATGCCCGGTAAGCCGCTACGGGTTTCCCGGCTGCTTCCGATACTTTCTTGTTAAATTCTTCTTGTGCTTTCTTGGCTTCCGCCTGCTTGCTTTGAAGTTTGGAAAGTGCCGCTATAATTACGGTAATAGCGACGGAAAGCCCCAAAGTTAGCGTAGCCATCAACGCTTTTGCAGCAATGGTTGAACCTCCTAAAGCTATGGTTAGCTGTTGGTTGCCGCCGCTAACAGTTCCTTTGCTTTCGCTACGGTCGTAAGCATAAAGGCACTATCCTTGTTTATAGTGTTCGCTACTTGCTGCAAACCTATCGTAATGCTCATAAGGCTTTGAACCTTTAGCATTACTTTCTGCAAATTTTCGTTTTCTCCGGCGAACAACGCTACCGCGCCTTGTGCCGCACTGAACGCGCCTACTACGCCGCTAAGCCCGGAAATCATACCCTGCAATCCTCGGTTGTCATGGGAGAATATACGCGCTTGTGTCGTAGCGTCACCTATCGCATCGGTAAGCCGTCCGGCTTCCTGCTGCAACTTCTTGAAGGCTTCCGTTCCGCGTTGTCCGTTGGCTTCCAAAAGTGCAAGTTCTTCGCGAACGTTGCGTAGCTGGGTTCGTAGTGAAATCTGTGTGCTCACATTCTTCTCGGCTGCTTCCTTTTGCTTCTTCAATGCCTTTTCTTCTTGCAGAAGCTGGTCGGCGGAAGCCTGCGCTTCGTTAATCAGTTTTTCGCGTAGGGTTATTTCCGATTGTATGTTCTTTGCGGCTTCCGTGTAACGTCGGTAGTCCGCATCCCGCGCTTCGCTGAAAGCCTTTGCAGCTTCTGAACTTAACCGTTTGTATTCTTCCTGCAACTTAGCTAATGAAGCCTTGTTCGTATCTACAATCCGGTCAATGTCTGCAAAGCCTTTTTCAATAGCGGCGGCTGCATTCTCAAAGGCTCTATCTATGCCTTTGCCGCCGGAAATTGCCGCCGTACTAAAATTCTGTATTGCCTTCTTGCTTTCGTTAAGTACCGATAACAACTTATCGTTGCTTCCCGAAATCTCAAAGGACAAACCGCCACCTTGTATGTTCATTATCGGTTAAGTTTATTTATTAAGTCCAATACTTCGCCCGCGTTTTCTTCGGTAAGCACTACTTCCGTCGTTCCCGGTTTCGTGTCTTCTTCCTCTGCTCCCGGTGCATCTACTATCATTCTCTGAACCGTTCCCCACGAAATCCCGTGTAGAAGGTAATCCAACGTCCATCCGAAGTGCGCGCAAACCGACCCCCGGCGACCGTGTGGGCTTTTTAGCCCGGTTGCTCTATAAGTTGTGTCGGGTCGCTTGTGCGCGTTGCGCTCATCAATCTTATAGAGTTTATAAAATCCCCTAAATTGCTTACGTTGGTAATCAATATCGCGAGCGTAAGAAGTTGGGAAGGCGTTACGGTATGAAGGAAAAGGGAAGTAAGCCGGGCTAAGCGGGTTTCATTGGGCTTGCGTACCAAATAGCCGCCTTTGTCCGTTACGTCGTAATAGTCTTCGCCCAATACTGCAACCGCTACTACCTGCGCAAGTTTCCGGGCTTCCTGCGCTGCCATTTTCTTTGCGGTCTTGAAATAGTCTTCGTCGCCCAATTTGGTTTCGTCTATCGACATTTGCAGCCAAAGCGCGCTAAGTCGGTCAAGCGTTGCCAGCGTAGGCTCTTGAACCCGGAATACTTTCTTTTCGGTAATCTTTTCGCGTTTACGGAAGAAGCCCAATAAGCCGGGCTTCCGGCGGGTATAGGTTACTTCAACGTCAAACGTTATGCCTTCGCCTATCATCTGCCTTAATTCGCTTTGTTCGCGTTCTAAGGCTTCTAACTTATCGTTGTAGTCCATTGTCTGAATATAAAAGAAGCCCCGAAAACAAAGTAAACGGGGCTTCCGGTTAATGAAAATGATGTTATCAATCCGGTATTAAGAAGAAACGGAAGCCGTAGAAGCTGAAACTTTGCCTACTGCCATTTTCTTTAACCCCGAAGTAGTGGGTTTCATAACAGTTCCCGTAACCTCAATAAGAAGCAAGCCCTTTTTGCTGAACTCGCCGTTAATTTTGGCTACAAGTTTCATACGTGGAACTTGGAACTTCAAACCTTTCTTCGGAAGGATGATAATAGATTCCTCTACGGTGTTTACCGCATCGGGATAACTCCAAACGTCGGAAGCTATTTCGCCCCCGAAAAGCCGTTTAAGTACGGGAAGGTCGGGGTTCATGATTGAGAAGGAAAAGGTTATTTTGCCCTGCTTCTCTACGGTTTCTACCGGGTCGTCTTCTTCCTCTGCGTAGAACTCGGTTACTTCCGGGTCTTCCTGCGACATTTTGCAGGTATCTTCGTAGGTAAGTCCGAATGCCGTATAGCCCGTTCGGTAAAGTTCAAAGCCGTAGGTTCTCCCACCTTACCCAAAATCTTGGAAAGACCCAATGTTACTAATGTTGCCATACTGATAAAAATTTAATGAATATTCCAACTTATTCTAATGTTCCGGTAATGCTGGTTTACTTCAAGCTCTTTTATTACGATGTCGCTCTCTATCCAATATTCGAGGTCTGCAATGTTTTGCGCGTCCAAATAGGCTACAAGCGCGTCGCCGATGGTTCGCAAGCGTTCCCTATCTGCCTTGCGCTGTTCTTTACCCTTAATCCGCAGCTTCAAATCATTCGCGTAAATATTCACGTTGGAAGTGCCCGTTTGCGGTTTGTCGTGCGTTACCGTAATGGTATTTATCACGATGTCTTCGGCTTCGCTGTCGTCCGGTCTTTCGCCTTGTGTGAAAACGCCGCCGTTTATAACAACTTTGCCGGAAGTGACCGCTTCCGAAACAATCTTAAAAAGAATGTCGTCCGTATCTATGCTGCTGCAATGTTTCATTTGAAAGCGTCTTTAATGTTAGTAACTAAATCTGCAAGTTCCTTAGCTATGGCTTTTTCGGCTTGTTTCTCGGCGGAAGTAAGAACATCGCGCCCTTTGCTTTCCACGTGAACGGCGTAGTTCATTCCGGCTACTACAACCAGCGTATAACCGTCGGTATAGTTTTCGCCGATCTGCTGGGCTAAACGTTGTCCTTCGTGTACTCCGACGTGACCGCCCTTTACCGCTTCAAAGGCGATATTAACGGGCTTGCCGTCTTTGAAGACTACGTAGCCAATTGAAGACCGTAAGTTTCCGGTACGGTCTGTAAAACCGCGTTCCGGCGGTATGGTCTTCGCCATGCTTACGGCTTCTTCCCCTATACGGCAAAGGCTTTCTATTATCTGCCTTTCCACTTCAAGAAGGAAGGCTTTAAACATGCCGTCTATATCTCCCGTGAATTTCGCTTCTAAACCCATAGCCTGCAATGCAAACGCCCTTTATCGAATTTCAAGCACACGCCGGAAATCCTAATTATTCCCGAAATCTTAGCTTCTTCCATTGTTTCTTGGTTAAGCAACTGTGAAGGCTCTAACGGCTCATCCGCTACCGCTATTTCCATGCCTTCGGGTATGCGCTGCACGCCTTTAGGTATCTGTATTAGCGAAGCGAACGTAACAAACTTCCCGTTCGCGGCTTGTATCTGCGTACCCTTCCCGTTGGTTTCCTCGCGGCAAACGCTGTGTAGCGTCCATTCCGCGCCGGAAGCCTGCCAACTACCGTTAGCGTCCTGCACGGCTTCGCCGTTGCTTGTACGCTTGTATAGGTAATGCGGGTATTGTCTGCTTGCTACGTCCGTTACCATCTGTTACTTCTGTTTCTGACCTTCGGCGTAGTAACCGGGGTTATGCCCAATTCGCCGCAAGTCTGGTTATACCAAAACTTTATAGCTTCCCAGTTCCAACTTACGGAATACCCCCCTTCGCTGACGTTGGCAAGTGGTATGATAGTCCCAAATTCGGCGCAAAGCGCACGTTTGGCGGTTACTACATCTACCGCTTCTTCCGGGTTGGGGATTGTATTCTGCTGGTTGGCTAAAATTAGCTCCACGTCCGCGCTTTCAATGTCGAAACGCACCGTAGTCCGGGTAAACCATTCTTTGTACGTCATAAGCTAAGTTATTAACCGGAAAGACCGCTAAGTCTTTCCGGTATCGGTTAGTGATTCCATGTGTTGCTGTCGGTAGCCATCAACCAAGAACGAGAAGAAGAAAGCCACGCCGGGAAAGCGTTTGCGATACCCATAGTAACCTCTTCCAAAGGTTCTTCGTTAGCGAACTTCTTTATAAGGGTGTGACCGTTCAAAGCCTTAATCGCTACTGAACCTTTTACGTTCATGTCTGCGGGCTTCTTCCAGTAAGTTTGTCCCAATACTTTGCTTTCTGTGAACAGTACCACGTTCTCGGTAAACGGGTTTCCGGTGTATCTGTCACCGTTGGGAAGTTCTACGGTAATATCTTGGTCAATCACAACAAGTTGCAAGCCCTTCAAGTAGGGAAGCGTTTTCATTGCGCTGTTTACTTGTTCAAGGCTTGGCGTTTGCTGGAGGTTCAAGGCGTTCACGGCGAAAGAAGCGCAGATTTTCTGTACTTCTGCGGTTTCCGCGAAAGTCGCGAACGTGTCAAGGGACATAAACGCGAATTTCAAAGATACGCCCTCTTTCTTCGCTGCCTTTACAACGTTCTTGAAGTCCTTAGATATAGGTTTCGCGGAAGCGGAAGTAGCCCAAGAAGCCGAGCCGGTTTGGAAGCCTAACTTTCTTTCGGCTGGGATTTGGTAATCTACATCGTATTCGCTGATTACTGAACCGTTGTTTTCGTTGGTAAGTGTAATCTTACCCAAAGAGATTTCCTGCAAAGCCATCCATTCCAAACGGGCGGCTACTGCCGTCCAGCAGAAATTAGTGTCTTCTGCCCATGCTTCAACCAATGCGCGAAGGTCGGGGTTCTGCGAAGTCATGGCTAACATTACTTCGTAGTCCGTAAGTTCGTCTTCGTTCTTGGTACGCTTTACGGCAATTTTCGGGATGTCCCCCTGCAAACGTGCAATCGCATCGCGGGTCTTTTTGTCAATTGTCGCCCCGCGTGCCACCAAGTCGGCGGCTATTTTAAGCCCTACCTGCGCTTCCAAAGCCTTCCATGTCAAGGTATAAGTTTCCTTCAACGGGAAAAGCGTAGGATAGTAGTAGGGCTTCAAATCGTAAGTATTAATCACGGCTTGCATATCTTTCTCTACAAGACCGCGCATTAAAGTCTTAATCATAACTTAGAGCCCAATTAAATTAAACTGATACCGGGTAAAGCGGCTTTAATGTCGTCGCTTACTGCCGGGATAACACTCTCTTTGAACTGCCCGATAGTAACCGCTGTTACAAAGTGGTTATTAAGGCTTCCACGTCGTAGCTGTCGCCCGTCATGGCTTTAGGCACGTACTTGAACGCGCTTGTAGTGTCCGCGCTTTCAGCGGCGGCAAAGTACAAGGCTGCGCCTGCTGTGGCGGCTTCTCCTAAAGTAGTGCCTACGTTGATGGTGTCGTAAAGCGTTTCCGACGTGTTGATAGATGTAATCTTGTAAGCCTTTGCGCCTACCTTCAACATGATAAAATCGCCTACTTTGAAATGATGTCCTTTCGCCACCTTGTAGGCTTTTGTAGTGGCGGTAGCGTCTTCGGTAAGCCTTGCGGTCTTTACTACGTGGTAAAGCCCGGCAGCGTCTTTGCCGCCTAATGCCGTCCCTTCCTGCAAAATACCGCCCGCAACCAATTCGGAAGAGCAAACGGTAACGCCGTTAGGAATGTCCGCCAGCATGTGCGTACAAGCGTGTACTACACGTTTGTCCTGCTTTCTGTCTATCTTCAATCCCATTGTAAAGAATGAATTTACGGTTAAACTTCTTTGCCCGTTAAGGCTGTCTTACTCTCGGTTTGCGCTTTGATGTAGTCTGCTACGCCACTGCTTACGCCTTCTTTGTTCACGGCTCCAAAAATCGGCTTATCGTGTCCTTGCAGTCCTGCGTCTGCGCGTTCTTGCGCTAAGGCTGCGATGTCGCCTTTCGCTTCGGTCAAGTAGCTGTTGAAATCTTCGTCGCTCGCAAAGGTGTTAGCCCGGTCGAAGTTCTTTAACATCACGTCGCGGGTCTTTCCCTCAATCTTCGCGTTGTCCAATTCCGCTACAAATAGTTCACGTCGCGAAGCAGCCGCCTTATTTGCGTTAATCTCGGTAATGCTACTTTGCACGCCCGAAAGTTTTTCATCAATAAGTTTGCTGATCGCGTCAAGCGTTATCGCTCCGCCTGCTGGTGGCGTGGGGGGTGTCGGCGGTGTTTGCTTTCCCTTTTCCACGAAATCGTACTTTTCTTTCAGTCCGTTTTCGTAGGTTTGGTTCGCTTTGCTTATTTCCGCGTCTGCAACCTTACGCCAATCTGTTACGTACTGGCTAACTTTGTCGGCGGTAAGTTTATCTACAACTCCGTTAGCTTCTTCTATGGTAGCGACTTGTAAGCCGATAGCGGCTGCCAAATGCTGTAACCCGTCTTTGCGCACGCCTTGGAACTTTGCCACAAGTAGTGCTAAGATTTGTTCTTGTAATTCGTTCATAAACTATTTTGTTAAACCGAAGCAAAGGTAGCGTATTAAGGTAATACGGATTAAGAAATAGGAAGCAAACACTTCACCGAAACTTCCAATTTTGAAAAAGAGTAGGCGGTAAGAAATAGGCGTATAAAACCGCCGCATTGCCTGTTCATTTGCCCGACATTGAAATTAATTAGCTTCTGCGTGTGTTTAGTAGTCGGTAATACGGACGCGCTTTAAATCGCTTCATTTCCCCTTTGCGTTTTTCTCTCGCGCACACCATTAAGAAGAAGAGAAAGATAATTATTAAATCATATCATTACATATCATATCAATGTTGTTTTCGGTTGTTTTCGCTTGTTTTTTCAACCCTTCGGTTGTTCCGGTTGAAAAATCAACCGCCCGGTTGTTTTCGGTTGTTTTGGCTAATTGTATATTTTTTGTTTGCAATGTGCTAATTATTTGATAACTTTGCGCTTGTTATCGGGGAGAAATCCGGTAATGAATGGAAAGCGTTAGGTCTTTATATTTGAAAATCGCCAAATTAACAAATAACGAAAAGAGCCTTTTAACGCGCTGGTGTCGTATATCTATGCTTGATATATCGGCTAAGCGCGGCTATACGGTTTATTTTCGTTGGGCGTTTGGCGATGCCTCAAATATGTAAACCTATATAGTCCGCGCTTTCTTTATGTAGTAAAGTGTAATATCTGCTTCGGGCGGTGGGTGCAAAGTTAGCAAATAAAATGAAGAAGTTATTACTTTCCTTCCTACTACTTCCGGGTTTGTTGCTTTCCGGTTGTTCAAACTCAAACAATGAACCCGAAGAAGAACCAAACTACCTTTCTACAACCGTCCGGGCTTCTGCCTTTTTTAGTGAAGTTGGGAGTATTGAACAACTGAATAGCGTTTATGTTGGGCGCACGTATTCTGTGAATTTTGCGCCGTTCTGTTTGTCTGACACTGAATTAATGAAAATTATAAACGGTTCTGTTGAAAAAGTTACCTACTACTTAAACACCCCCAACGTTGGAAATGAAGTAATCGGCGTTTCTACCACCCAGCCTTTTACTATCTCGTATTCTCCTAAGAAATCCGGGCAATGTACATTAAGCGTATCGTTTGACCTTTCAAGTAAAGACCATAACAAATGGGTTGAAGTTGAAAGTATTGTAGAAGTAATAGGCGCGGAATAATGGAAGTAGAAGCTATTTTGGGCTTTGTTTTGCTTGTGTGCTTTGTGCTGGCTCTTTTCATTGTTCTTACGGCTCGTATAGCAAGCGCAAGGCGGAACAGAGCTAAAAGGAAAGAAAAAGCCGAAGAACTAACCCGTATCTATGTTAATACTGCTATACAACGGTTGAAAATTTCCGGGCTTGAAACGTCGAACGCGTTGGCTTGAGGAAGATAGTAATTCATCGAAAAAAGAAGAAGGCGAATTAAAGTAATACGTTTGAGTAATTTTTGCTATTGCTTTTTCCGGTTGGTAATTCTTGGTAACGTTTGGTTATGGTCGTACCATTTGGGACGGTAACGCCTGCTATTGCATGGCTGCTATTGTCCCTTTTTTGTGCCCCTGCCTTTGGTCTTCAATTTTGGTTATCTCGAAACTAAGGTTTACTTTTGTGACTGATAAATAGTTATTTGTATGGAAGAGAAACAAATCACACCGGAAGAAGCCTTCTTTAGTGCTAAGGCTAATTTAGAACTTGCTATAACGGCGCAACTGAAAGAATTTGCCGCCAAGTTCTGTACGTCCGTAATCTTCAAAGGTTGCGTAGAGGTACAACCGTATGTATCTGAAACGGGGAAGGTTATAGATACGCGTATTTCTCATGTAGAAGTAGAAACTAAATATAGTCAAGGATGAAGCATATAATAACACCTACTGCAACTTCCAACGCTGAAAAGAAGCAATATTTAAACGCTAACGGCTGGTCTGAACGTTTGGTTGCTGATAATTGGATAAATAATGCAGATGTGGAAGCCGGGCGCGTAAATATCGAATGGGGCGGGCTTCGTCTTGATGAAGCGTACAACCGTTGTCGCTGGCAGATATTTAAAGGCGATTTTCTGCGTGTAATTAAGAAGCAACCACTTAACAGTATTTCTATGAACCCGCAGAACGGGGCTTTCTCTTTGGAATGGTTGGAAGGCGGTAAGGTTTACCGGGTATCTGGTAGTTTTGACGGTTACGGCTTTAGGGTAGGTATGGAATGGAAAGAAGAAAAACCCGGCGTTAATATCTCTTTGTCGAAGCCGGAGTATATTAAGGCGGTAAGGTTTCAAAAATGTGAAATCAATACGCCGGAACAATTTGTAGAACTATTTTATAACTCTTTTAAAAGGTATGGATGAAAATATGAACGTAGAAGAATTGGCTAACGGTTTTGTTAATGCTTTTAGTGATATGGCTAAAGCTGCTTCCGAATTTGGGGAAGCATGTAATATAGTTACCGATAGTATTAAAAAGCAAGTAGTTTCCATTCAATTGGCTTATATAGAAAAACTGACTGATAAAGTTAATAAGGCTTGTTTTCTTACTCGCTGGTACTATACCCGCAAACTGTATAAGGAAATAGGCAAACTTGATGAATTAGTTTCTTCCTTTTATCCGTCTGTTCCCGGAACGCCCCAACCATCCGAAGAACTGAATTAAAACACGTTGTTATGAAAACAAAAGAACTAAAAAACAAAACCGTATTTGATTTTTCCGACTATCCGGCTATTATTGAAGAAATAACCGGGATAAGTATTAAAGATAGTGATCGCGTGGAATATTATAAAAAAACATGTCATCCAATAAATAAAGCACGTGATATTGAATACCTTGCTTATAAAATTGGCGATAAGCAATTAGAAGCGGCGGCGGCTTCTTATGCTGTCAAATTGGAAAAGGAACGGGATGAAGAAAACGGTAAGGCTATGAAGAAAGGCTATATTATAGACTAAGGGGTAATAGCCCCTTAGTTCATATATCCGTTTTGCTTTAGCCAATTTTCAAGCGTTTCCCGTCCGCAGCAACAGCATTTTAATATATTGTTTAAGTCTGATTTACTAACCTTCTTACCGTCTAAGCGTTTTAACCCACCATCTAACAAACCTTGTTTCAATCCGGTTAATTGGTCGGAATAAACTTCGTTATATAGATTTCTTTTTACCGTAGCTAATACTTTATTAGCGTCAAGCCCGAAGTTACTTATAACCCAATCGTAATTATTAACCATTGTATTATATCCGGTAGAATTACGGTTCGTAATAAATTCGGGATAAGGTGTTTTGGAACATCCTAATTTCTTGTAAAACTCCGGTAGGGTCTTACGTGATACAAATTCGTTTGCCAATTCCATATAACGCCGTTGCGTATCGGTAAGATACATATTTCCCGGTTTGTTCCTATTATGTGTAATCTCATGCCAAAAGGTAGCCATAGCGTCTGCTTCTCCTTTTGTTATGTCTGCCGAATGTCTTGTAGCTATCTTGGCTAATGCAGATTTTACCCCGGCTAATCTATCCGGCGTTAATGATAAACGCCCGTCCATGTACGTAAAACCGTTTACCCCCGTTCTTCTCGTTGGAGTTAGTTTTAAATCTCCGTTCTCAAACCATTTTTCGGTAAGTTCCTTGTTTATCTTTGCAAAGGTTTCATCTACTTGTACATCCGAAGTGTAGGCGGTTCTTAATGCCGGATGCGGGTTATCTCCGCCTTTGGCTACTTCCGCTTTAGCCTTCTGTAAATCTGTCTTAGCTTTGGATAATGCTTGTTGTAGCTTTGGGATGCAATCGCCGTAATAGTTTGAAGTATGTACTTCGTTAGCATTTATAATATTTGTGTATTCCTTTTGCAGATCGGCAAAGCCTTTCATGTCTTTATCTATAAAATCCCGTAGGTCGCTTATAGCCCTAAGCCATTCACGCTTTCGTTGAAGTAGAACGTTATCCACTTTATCTATTTCTCCGGTTAATGCGGCTCTGTTACCGGAATTGCGCAAAGTGTCTAAAGAGGAAACATCCAAACCAAAGGAATACGCCCAACGCTTGTAATAAGCTATATCGCTGTCGAAATCCGTACATGGTTCTACGGTATTCATTGCTTTACTTGCTATCCCAGTCTTCAACCCGCCGCCTAATCTTTCCGCCGTTGAAG
>ENA-OQDM01000916-OQDM01000916.1-human-gut-metagenome-genome-assembly--contig:-NODE-916-length-13843-cov-3.074803_pt1 | contig 13843 bp, 12 predicted proteins | sample MGYA00242772_ERZ504605 | MGnify/ENA primary metagenome ERZ504605 (study PRJEB26092, sample SAMD00036348) | human gut metagenome | host: Homo sapiens | study: EMG produced TPA metagenomics assembly of... | reverse complement strand
TGCGAACCGGAACGGCCGGCCTGCGCAGAACAGCCGGTCTGCCGCCCGCCTGCAACAGCAGGGACAGGGGTACAACAAAAACCAGAAGCTGCGCCCCGCTCCGCAGCGGGACGCACAGCGCCGGGAAGGCCGCAAAAAGCGCCGCCTGACCCGTGCCGCCATCCGTCGGCGTCGGAGGCTCCGCCGTCTAGCAACATTTGGGCTGTTGCTGTGCGTCATCGGGATCGGTATGTACCTCACGGTGACCATGCTGTTCCGCATCAGCGCCATTCAGGTGCAGACGGCGGACGGCACCCAGGTGACCGAGATCGCCGGGTACTCCGCCGACAGCATCCTGCAGACACTGGGGGTGCAGGTGGAGGAAAACATCTTCAGCTTTGACTCCGGTGCGAAGGCTGCAGAGCTGGAACGCCAGTACCCGCTGCTGGAATCCATCCGCGTGGTGCGCGACTACCCCAACACCGTGGTGGTGCAGGTGACCGAAGCCACCCCCACCTATGCAGTGCAGGCGGGCAGCAGCTGGCTGACCCTTTCGGACAAGTTCAAGATCCTGTCCGCAGACCCCGCGCAGCCGGACGGGCTGTGCACCCTGTACGGCGGTGAAGCGACCACCGCCGCCCCGGGCGAGCAGCTGAGCTTTGCCGCACCGGAGGCCGACAGCACGGCCGGCACCAGTGCCGCATCCGACCGCAGTGCATCCGACGCAAAGATGAGCGCGCTGGCGACCCTGCAGACCAAGCTGGACGAGTACGGCATGCGGAGCGACGTGACCCGCATTGAATTTGCAGACACCGAGCAGATCGCCTTTTTGTATCAGGGCCGCATCAGCGTGCTGCTGGGGACGCTGAACGATCTGGATTATAAGCTGGACCGCGCCCGCTACATGCTGAACAACGAGGACGGCAAGGGCTGCGCGGCCACCGACACCGGGCGGCTGGACTTCAGCCATGTCAGTGCCGGCAGCACCCGCAAGATCTATTTTGCACAGGGCGACCCGGTCCTGCCCTCCGGCTATGTAGTGCCGGAAAAGGTGGAGCCGGAAACGCCGGAGGAGACTGCGGACAGCAGCCTGACCGACGAAGAGACCCCGCAGGCCGCCCCGGCGGAGGACACGACGCCGGAGGAGATCCCGCTGACCGATCCCGCCCGCATGACCGCCAACGAGGACGAGAACCCCATATGACCCCACATCAATGTTTTGGAGGAGCGTAGACTGTATGAAATTGGAACAACTGATGGAGGGCGTGCCTTACACGCTGGTGCAGGGCAGCCCGGAGACCGAGATCAACGACATCATTTATGACAGCCGCAAGGCGGCCCCGGGCCTGCTGTTCGTGTGCATCGTGGGCACCCAGCGCGACAGCCACGAGTTTGCCGCAGACTGTGCCGCCAAGGGCGTCAGCGCACTGGTCATTCAGCACGACATCGACCTGACCGCCGTGCCGGGCGTGACCGTGGTGAAGGTGGAAAGCAGCCGCTATGCCATGGCTCTGATGAGCGCCAACCTCTTTGGCAACCCCTCCCGCAAGATGACCATGATCGGCGTGACCGGCACCAAGGGCAAGACCACCACCACCCACATGATCAAGAGCGTGCTGGAAGCTGCCGGCCGCAAGGTGGGCATGATCGGCACCAACGGCATCTACTTTATGGGCCAGCATAAAGACACCGCCAACACCACCCCGGAGAGCTACGAGCTGCAAAAGACCTTCCGGGAGTTCCTGGATGCCGGCTGCGACACGGCCCTGATGGAAGTGTCCAGCCAGGGCCTGATGATGGACCGCGTGGCCGGTGTGCACTACGATGTGGGCGTGTTCACCAACCTTTCGCCGGACCACATCGGCCCCGGTGAGCACAAGACCTTTGAGGAATACCGCAGCTGGAAGGGTCAGCTGTTCCAGCGCTGTGATGTGGGTGTGGTGAACATCGACGACGAGAACACCGAAGCCCTGCTGGAGGGACACACCTGCAAGCTGGTGACCTATGGCCGCAGCGAGCAGGCCGATTACCGCGCCAGCGGCTACGAGCTGCTGCGCACCCACGATTTCCTGGGTGTGAAGTTCCACGTCACCGGCAAGGACGAGATGGACGTGAAGGTGAATATGCCCGGCGAGTTCAGCGTGTACAACGCACTGGCTGCGCTGGCCGTGGGCAAGGTGCTGGGCCTGCCGGATCAGGCCATCCACGACGGTCTGGGCAAGTGCGTGGTCAAGGGCCGCGTGGAGCTGGTGCCCATCAGCAAAAAGTTCACCATCCTGCTGGACTACGCCCACAACGAGGTGTCCACCGAGAGCCTGCTCACCACCCTGCGGGCCTACAACCCCCACCGTCTGGTGGTGGTGTTCGGCTGCGGCGGCAACCGCTCCAAGCTGCGCCGCTACGGCATGGGCGAGATCTGCGCCAAGATGGCCGATTTCTCCATCCTCACCGAGGACAACAACCGCTTTGAGAAGGTGGAGGACATCCTTGCGGATATCCGCGTGGGCATGAACAAGGGCAACCCGGAGGCAAAGTTCGTGGAGATCCCGGACCGGCTGGATGCTCTGCACTATGCCGTGGACCATGCCCAGGAGGGGGACCTGATCGCTGTCATCGGCAAGGGCCACGAGACCTACCGCGACCGCGAGGGCGTCAAGACCCCCTTCCTGGAACGGGAGCTGCTGGAGGAATACGCCCAGCAGAAGGGCCTGGAATAAGCGCTCTCCTTTTTAGAACAAACAAAAAAGAAGGCTGCTGCACAGTGTGTGCAGCAGCCTTCTTGCGTTGTGTCAGGGTGCCGGAAGGGGAGATCAGATCTCCTTCTTCAGGGTCTCGCCCATGATGTAGCCGTAGGTCAGAGCGGCGTCAAAGCCCATGCCGTACTGCTTGGCGTCCTTCTCCTCGATGGAGCCGCAAACGTCGCCGGCAGCGTACAGGCCGGGGATCGCCTTCTTCTCCTCGTTCAGCACATGGCAATCGGTGTCGATGGCCAGACCAGCGGTGGTCAGGTAGAAGGTGGGGTCCACGCGGATAGCCCACAGGCCGTCACGGGTCTCGATGTAGGGGCAGTTGCGGCGGCCGAACTCGTCGGGCTCACCAGCCAGAGCAGCGGCGTTGTTGGCCTCGATGGAGTCTGCCAGGTTGGGCAGGTTCAGCTCCTCAGAGGCCTTCTCCACGCTGTCGTAGTGGACAGCCTCGCCCTTCTCGAACATAGCCACATAGCCGTTGAAGCCGTAGGACTCGCTGTCACGCAGCTTCACAGCAGAAGCCTCGTCGAACACATAGTAGAAGGTGTCGCCGTTGTCCTTGTTCAGCTTAGCCTTAGCCATGGTGTAGTGGTTGTCGGAGATGATGTTGCCGATGTTGTCACCACGGACGTTGACCATGATGCCAGGGGCAGACTGGTGGATGAAGGCCAGCTCGAACTTGCTCTTGTAGCTGGACAGGAAGGCGGGCAGAGCGCGATTTTCGCACTCCACATAGCCGCCTGCGTCGATACCCATCTGGATGCCCTCGCCAGTCATGCTGGAAGCGCAGTTGAAGAAGAAGTCGGCGTAGTCGGGGTTGTACTTCTTCAGCATCTCGGGGTTCTTGGCAAAGCCGCCGGATGCCAGGCACACAGCCTTACCACGGAGGGTGTAGCTTGCGCCGTTGTCGCCCTTAGCGTGGAAGCCCACCACACGGCCGCTTTCGTCCTTGATCAGGTCGGTGACGCTGGTGGAGTAGATGATCTTGCCCTTCTCGTACTTCTCCACACGCTGTGCCATGAACATCATAGCGTAGCCTGCGCCGCCCTCGTAGCAGCCGGGAGCCAGGTAGGGGGTAGAAGCGCCGTACTGGGTAGCACTCTCGTAGTTGCCCATGGTGTTGAAGCCGATGCCGATGCTGGACATCCAGTCCACCAGATCGCCAGCAACAGTGTACTGCTTGGTCATGTAGGGCATCTCACCGTTGAAGAACTCGGTGCGGTGGTACTGCTCCATGGTCTGCCAGAAGTTCATCATGCCTTCCAGGGTGCCCATGGCAGAGCTGCGGAAGCTGCCGTCCACGTCGTAGTTGTACTGCAGCTGGGAGCCTGCGGTGGCCACGCCGCCGTAGGTCATGGACATGGAGCCGCCGGGGATGTCCCGCTTCTCCACCAGGATGACGCTGTAGCCAGCCTCCAGCAGGCGGCAGGCGCAGGTCAGGCCGGAGGTGCCGGCACCCATGATGACCACATCAGCCTCTTCCTCGATGACCTCGTTGGAGGTCTCCAGGGTGACTTCCTTGGAGAAGTCGTCCACGTTGTAGCCAGCCAGCTCGATGGCCTCCTTCACGGCAGCCTTCACAGCCATGGAGGTGATGGAGGAACCACGCAGGTTGGGCACGTTGATGCTCTGGTGCTCGACGATGGCGGCGGGGATGCGGGAGCAGGCGTAGTTGCCGATGCCGATGGTCTCCTCGTGGGACAGCACCTCACAAGCGGTGATCTTGCCCTCAAAGAAGGTGGTAGCCACATGGACCCAGCTCTCGTGGCCCATAGCCTTGGTGACGTACTTGCCGTCCACAGGGCTGGAGGGCTTGGTAACAGCGGAGGCAGCCTCAGAGGATGCTGCGCTGGAAGCGGGAGCACTGGGGGTGCTGGAAGCGGTGTTGCCGCAAGCGGTCAGCAGACCGGCAGCAGCTGCGCCCATGGTGCCCATAGCGGCACCGCGCATAAAGTTGCGGCGAGAGATCTTAGCCATAGTAGTTTGCCTTTCTTTCTTCTTGTTCTTCTAATAGGTTCTTCTTCGTTTTCTTCTGTTCCATCGTATGTTTTGAACATTGACATGATTATAGCAAAGTTTCGCTCTGCTGTAAAATTGAAAAAAATCCAGAATTTATCAAAAATGTTTATAAATCCATGGCCGCTTTACCACAGAAAAGAAATCCGCTATAATAAAAGAAGTACAAGTTTTGCAGGGAGGGGGGCTGTTTCTATGACCATTTACCAGTTGGAGTGTTTTATTGCCGTAGCAGAGGAGCTGAATTTCAGCGCAGCGGCCCAGCGGCTGTTCACCACCCAGCCAGCCGTCACCTACCAGATCAACACTCTGGAAAAGGAGACGGGGCTCCACCTGTTCGACCGCACCACCCGGCGCACCAAGCTCACCGCCGCCGGCCAGTCCTTTTACCTGGACATGGTGCAGATGACCAGTTTTGGCCGCCAGGCCCTGAAAAAGGCCCAGGATATCCAGGCCGCAGACCGGTCCCATCTGGTGGTGGGGCTGCGGCAGCTCTTTGATTACGGTACCTTTGCCAGCATCCTGGCAGAGTACCAGCGGCAGTACCCCAATGCCCAGGTGGAAGTGATCCCCCAGAGCAACCGCCGCCCTCTGGAGGAACTGCGGTCCGGCCAGCTGGATATCGGCTTTTTTTACGCCACTGAGCATTCCAGCGACCGGGATGTCTCCTTTACGCCCCTGTTCTCCCTGGCCTATTATGTGCTTATGAACCCCAACTGCCCCCTGGCAGACCGCAAGGCCCTGCACCTGGCGGACCTGAAGGGCCAGAGCGTGGTGTCCTCCGGAGCCTTTGACAGCTTCCTTTCTGCCTGCCAGGGCCCCTCCCTGGAGGAGCTGGCCCAGGTGGGGGTGGATTGCAGCAAGATCACCCCCAGCTTTGAGGGGGCTTTGATCATGATCACCATGGGCACCGCCATGTCCATCGTGCCCTGTCTGGACGATGCAGTGATCCCGGGCATCACCAAGGTGCCTTTGCTGGATTACCCCCCGGTGACGGTGGAGATCGCTGCCATGCGCCACACGCCCCGGCTGGAGGTGCAGTCTTTTATCGAGATCGCCAAGCGGAAATACAGCCGCTCCTTGCCGGAGCAATCCCAGATGGACGGCATCATGCTGTGAAAAAAGGAGCCGCCGTGCAGCTGCACGGCGGCTCCTTTGGCAGGGGAGGATTTACAGGATCCGGACCCGGATCACGGCGGGGATTGCGCTCAGCTTTTCGCTCAGGCGGGCATCCACGGCACCGGTGGCGTCCAGCATGGTGTAGGCCATATTCTTTTTGCTCTTGTTCACCATGTTTTCGATGTTCAGGCCGGCCTCGGTGGTCAGGGCGGTGATCTGGCTGATCATGCCGGGCTCGTTTTTGTGGATGATGCAGATGCGCTTGCCGCCGGCACGGGGCTGGTGCACCTCCGGCATGTTCACCGAGTGGGTGATGTTGCCGTTTTTCAGGTAGTCACTGATCTCCTGCGCGGCCATCACGGCGCAGTTGTCCTCGGCTTCCGGGGTGGAAGCGCCCAGGTGAGGGGTGCACACGATGCCGGGCTTGCCCAGGATGGCTTCCGACGGGAAGTCGGTCATGTAGCCGGACACCTTGCCGGTATCCATGGCCTCCAGCAGGGCGGCAGTGTTCACCAGCTCACCGCGGGCATAGTTCAGGATCTTGACCCCGTCCTTGCACAGGGCCAGGGTCTGGGCATTGATGGTGTCCTTGGTGGTGGGCAGGTAGGGCACATGGATGGTGATGTAGTCGCACAGGGGCAGCATGTCGTTCAGGTTCACACAGTGGTGTACCTGGCTGCTCAGGTTCCAGGCTGCCTCAATGGAGATGTAGGGGTCGTAGCCGTACACTTCCATGCCCAGCTCGATGGCGCAGTTGGCCACGCGGGAGCCGATGGCACCCAGACCGATGACGCCCAGCGTCTTGCCCTTGATCTCGTTGCCCACGAACTTCTTCTTGCCCTTTTCCACGGTCTTGGCCATGGCCGGGTCTCCGGCAAGGCCCTGGCACCACTGGGCGGCGTCGGCCACATTGCGGCTGCCGGCGATCAGCATCCCGATCACCAGTTCAGCCACGGCGTTGGCGTTGGCACCGGGGGTGTTGAACACCACGATGCCCTGCTCACTGCAGCGGTCCAGCGGGATGTTGTTGACCCCGGCACCGGCGCGGGCGATGGCCAGCAGATTGTCGTTGAAGGTGGTGTTCAGCAGGTCAGCGCTGCGCACCAGAATGCCGTCCGGGGCATCGGCGTCCACCGCCACGTCAAACAGGTTCTTGTTCAGCTTTGCCAGGCCCACCGGGCTGATGGCGTTCAAAGTCTTGATGGTATACATATCTTGAACCCCCTCTGTTATGCGTTCTCCTTGCGGAACTTCTCCATGAAGTCCACCAGCTTGTCCACACCCTCGGCTGGCATGGCGTTGTAGATGGAAGCGCGCATGCCGCCCACCAGACGGTGGCCCTTCAGGTTCACGAACCCGGCCTCGGCGGCCTCGGCGCAGAACTTCTTGTCCAGGTCGGGGTTGGGGCTGGTGAAGGTCACGTTCATGGTGCTGCGGTAACGGTGCTCCACGGGGTTCGTGAAGAATTCCTGCCCGTCCAGATAATCGTACAGCACCTTGGCCTTGGCTTCGTTGATCTTCTGCATGCTGGCCAGACCGCCGATGTCATTTTCCAGATACTTGAGCACCAGACCGGTCATGTAGATGCACCAGCACGGCGGGGTGTTGTACATGCTGTCCTTGTTCAGCAGGGTGGTGTAATTCATCATGGTGGGCACGTTGTCGGCGGCATGGCCCAGCAGGTCGTCCCGGACGATGGCAATGGCCATGCCGGCGGGGGCCACGTTCTTCTGCACACCGAAGTAGATGCAGCCGTACTTGGTCACATCCACGGGCTTCGAGAGGATCATGGAGCTCATATCCGCCACCAGCGGCACGCCCTCCACCTGGGGCACCTCGACGTACTGGGTGCCGAAGATGGTGTTGTTCTGGCAGATGTGGATATAGCTGGCATCCTGATTGTAAGGGATGGCGTTCACATCCGGGATGTAGGTGAAGTTCTTGTCCTTGCTGGATGCCACGATGTTGGCCTCGCCGAACTTGGCGGCTTCCTTGGCGGCCAGGTTGGAGAAGTTGCCGGTGACGATGTAGTCCGCCTTGCCGGTGGTCATGAAGTTCAGCGGCACCATGGCAAACTGCTGGGTGGCACCGCCTGGAAGAAGCCCACCTTGTAGTTGTCGGGGATGTTCATCACGCGGCGCAGGGTGGCCTCAGTGTCCTTGATGATGGCGTCGAACCACTTGCTGCGGTGGCTCATCTCCATCACGCTCTGGCCGCTGTCGCCATATTCCAGCAGCTCTGCCTGTGCCTGCCGGAGGACCTTCTCGGGCAGCATGCTGGGGCCTGCGCTGAAGTTGTATACTCGTGCCATAATGAACTCTCCCTTTCCTGTATCACGAAGCATCGACTGTTTTGCGATGCCTTCTGGATCATTTCCGTAGCCGTAGTATACCGGTTTTGCGGGCACGAAAACAAGAGCATCTTTGCACAAAGATACTGCCGGAAAAGCCCCTGTGCAGGCACAAAGCACACAAATGTACGCCGAGCAAAGACAAAAACAGAGACAACTGTAAAAACAGGCTGAAATAGCCTGATTTCATCGGGATTTCTGCCTCTTGCCTTTTCCGACAAAACCCGGTATAATGGAACAACAGAGACAAATGTAAAAGAAAAACGCAAAAGGAGGGGCTGCGCAGATGTACGGACTCCCGGACCGGCTGCGGCCGCTGTCGGCGGCCGAGGAGCAGGTCATGCTGGCGGTATGGGCCTGCCGGGAACGCCACCCGGCGGGATATTGACGAAAAACTCCGCAGTAAGGGCTGGGCCCCGGCCACGGTGCTCAATTTTCTGTACCGGCTGGAAGAAAAAGGCTGGGTGAAGAGCGGAAAGCAGGGCAACCACAACATTTATGCGGCCACGGTCACCCAGCGTGCCTACGGTGTGTGGAGCATGCGCCAGCGGCTGGACACCCTCTTTGGCGGGGACCTTGCCGCAGCCGTGCGGGCGCTGGTCAGTGAGAGCGGCTGCGGGCAGAGCGAACTGGAACAGGCCATGAAGGTGCTGGAGGAAAAGCACCTGGAAGCAGAAGAATACGATCTGTATGACCTACGGGTAAAAGGAGAGAGAAACATGGATTGCAAGCTGAGAGCCAAGAACTGCGGCGGCTGCCCGCTGCTGGGGCTGGACTATGCCGAGCAGCTGAAGCAGAAGGAAGCCACCGTGAAAAAGCTGCTGGGCAAATACGGCCCGGTGAACGCCATCCGCGGCATGGAAAACCCTTACCACTACCGCAACAAGGTGATTTCCACCTTCACCACCGGCTGGGGTGGAAAACTCACCTCCGGCATCTACGCAGCGAACAATCACAAGGTGCTGCCGGTGGAACGCTGCCTGCTGCAGGACGAAGTGCTGGACAAGACCATGGAGGCCGTGCGTGCGGCGGCCATTGCCTGCCGCTACCAGCCCTATAACGAAGACAAGGGCACCGGCCTTGTGCGCCACTGCCTGCTGCGCCGGGGCGTGGCCACCGGGCAGGTGATGGTGGTGCTGGTCACTGCGCAGGCCGTGCTGCCCGGAGCCAAGAACTTCGTGCGGGCCCTGCTGGCAGAAGCCGAGAAGCGGGGCGTGACCGTGACCACCGTGGTGCAGAACGTGAACCCCCGCAAGACCAGCGTCGTGCTGGGTGATGCGGAAAAGGTGCTGTATGGCAAGGGTTATATTCTGGATACCCTCTGCGGCAAGACCTATGCCCTCAGCCCCCGCAGCTTTTATCAGATCAACCACAGCCAGACCGAGGTGCTGTACGGTCTGGCTGTGGAAGCGGCGCATCTCACCGGGAAAGAAGTGGTGCTGGACGCCTACTGCGGCATTGGCACCATCGGCCTGACGGCTGCCGACCACGCAAAGCAGGTGGTGGGTGTGGAGCTGAACCGCGACGCTGTGCAGGATGCCATCGGCAACGCAAAGCACAACGGCGTGAAGAATGCCCGCTTCTTTGCCGCCGACGCCACCCGCTGGATCAGCGAAGCGGCCGCAGCCGGGGAGCGTGCGGATGTGATCTTCATGGACCCGCCGCGGGAGGGCTCCACCCCGCAGTTCCTTGACAGCGTGGCCCGCATGGCCCCGAAGCGGGTGGTCTATGTCAGCTGCAACCCGGAAACGCTGGCCCGTGACCTCGCCCTGCTGACGAAAAAGGGTTACCGCGTGGAGAGCAGCACCCCGGTGGATATGTTCCCGCAGACGGAGCACATTGAGGTGGTATGTCAGTTGGTTCTGAGAAACCGGTAACACATATCAACATCGATGTGGACGTAGAGGAACTGGTGCAGGATAAACGAGGAATGGCAACCTAGCATATTTGCAGGATGCAGTTTGCGGATGTTGCTTTTGCATTAAAAACGCAAACTGCCAGAAAAAACGAAAATACACGGCTCCCGGTTGAGAAAAGTGCTGCGGAGTGATACAATAATACTGTATCTGCCCCGTCCGGGGCGTCAGTTCACAGAACGGTATCGATTGCAATGGACAGCTATTTTTTTATTTTAACGACCATTGATCTTTTTGTGCTTGGCTTTATGAGCCTTCTTACAAAGCTGAGCGAATCTTTGAACAAAAAGCAGAAGCGCGGGTTCCTTCTGGCTTTTGCGCTCATTGCGTGCATTTCGGTGCTGGAAGTCATCACCATCGTGGTGGACGGCGCACCGACGGGCTGCCGCTGGCTGAACATTTTGTCCAACTATCTGGGCTTTGGGCTGACACCGGCGGTGGCACTGTGTCTGGTATATGTGCTGGACAAAAAATCCATTATCCGGCGCGGGTTCAAGGCGGCGGTCTGCTGCGAGGGTGCGTATCTGCTTTTTCTGGCGGCAACACTGCCCTATGGGCTGGTATTCTCGGTGAGCAGGGAGAACCTCTACGCCCGGGGAGAATACTTCTATATTTATGTGGCGATGTACTATGCCGCCATGTTGTACCTTATGGTGGCTACGGTGCGCACGGCAGCGGCTTTTCAGAACCGCAGCCGCACGCTGATCTGCCCGCTGACCCTGTTTCTGGGGGCGGCGACCGTGATCCAGATCGCGCTGCCATCGCTGCACGTCACATGGCTGTGCGTCACCCTGCTGTCGGTGTTGTATTATATCTATTGCAGCGAGATGTGGAACCAGCTGGACGCCCTGACCGGACTTTTGAACCAGAACAGCTACCTGAACCGCACCGCCGAGATGCGCCGCAGCGGCGGGGTGCTGGTGGTGTTCGATGTGGACAGCTTCAAACAGATCAACGACCGCTACGGCCATTTGCAGGGAGATGTCTGCCTTGCCGAGATCGCAGACTGCATCAAAAAAGCCTATGCCCGCTGCGGGTACTGTTACCGTATCGGCGGCGATGAGTTCTGCGTGCTGCTGAGGGATGCGGCAGATGAAGCCCGCTGCGCAGCGGCGCTGCAATCTCTGCTGGCAGAGCGGCGCAAAGAGATCACCCTTTTGCCGACGGTCTCCCTTGGCTCTGCTGTTTTTTCCGGGGAGGACGTGGTTACGGTGAAAGACCGCGCCGACCGTGCGCTCTACTGTGCCAAAAACGAGCTGAAAGCCCGCGCCGCAGCGGCAATGCCCGCAGGCGGCAGTGGGGAAAAGGATTGAACGGATCATTCGGCGGGAAAAAACGCCCGCACACTTTATAAATGGAGGAACACCGATGATCACCGATTGGAACAGCCCGCAGGGCGATTTTGACCCCACCGAAAAGCAGGGGGAGCTGCTGATGCTGCTGAGCGGCCAGCAGGTGACCGTGCACACCAGCGCGGAAGATGATTTTGACTATATGGAAAACGAGGATGTCGCTTTTGTGGTGAAGAACCCGCACAGCGAGGAGGATCTGCTCATTGAACTGTGCGGCGAGTTTTCCGTCTTTTTGAAAAGTGGCATGGGGAGTACCCGGCCACCGAGGAGGGTTATGCGCAGATGACCCAGGACGTGCAGGCTGTTCTGGCAGGCAGCGCCGGGGCACTGAGCCTGTACACCGAGGACGGCTGGCAGGGCACGGCCCTCTGCACGGAAAAGCCCGGCCCGGATGCCGACGCAGCCGGTCTGCTGGAGCGCTGCTGGAGCGCCGAAAAGCCCCACAAGCCTCTGGAGAAGGGCAGCCGGGTGGAGCTGGTGTACTGGGACCCTGCGCAGGACCGGACCCTGACCGTATAAACCGCCGGACGGCAGAAACAAAGAACGTCCCCGTACTCTTCGGAGCACGGGGACGTTCTGTATAACAGGGCGGGGACTTATAGCTGGTACAGGGCCACCATCAGCGGCATGGTGAAGATGCACAGCAGGGTGGTCACCACGTTGATGGCGCTGGCGTAGTCGGCATCCTTGCCGTAGATCTGCGCCATCTGGGTGATGGTGGAAGCCGAGGGGGTGCAGGTGGCCAGCAGGCTCACCAGCAGGATGGTCTGGCCGTCCGGCACCAGATGGGCCAGGCCGCTGAGCTTGAGCAGGGCCACAGCTGCCAGCGGGATGCCCACCAGCCGCAGGGCCGTGACCAGCCACAGCCGACGGTAGCCCAGGATCTTTTTGAAGTTCATGCCCGCCATCAGCATGCCCAGGATGATCATGGAGATGGGGCCGATGGCACTGCCCACCATGTCCAGCGAATCCTCGATGACAGCCGGCAGCTGGATGTGCAGCAGAAACAGGGCGGCACCCGCCAGAATGGCGATCATGTTGATGTTGGTGAGCACCTTTTTCAACTCAAAGCTCTTTTCGCCGCAGAGCATGCTCTTGGCGTGGCTCCACAGCAAAAACAGCTGTACCGACAGAAAGGCACTGGAGTAGATCACCCATTCCTTGCCCAGCACCGCCGTCACGATGGGAATGATCAGGTTGCCGGCGTTGGAGTAGATCATGGAGGCTTTTTCCACGGCGTCCAGATGCAGTGCGTGACCCAGCAGGTTCACCACCACGATGATGCCGACGTGCAGCAGAACCGCCGCCGCCAGCGCCAGCAGCAGCCCGTGCAGCACATCCGGGGTGTACTGTACCTGAAAGGCCGAGATGATCACACAGGGCGAGATCAGGTACAGCGAGATCAGCGAGAGGGTCTTGCTGTCCTCGGCGTGCAGCAGGCCCCAGTGCACCACCGCATAGCCCATAAACATCATCAGAAAAAGCGAGAAGATCTTTTCTGCAAGGATCAGACTGATCATACGAGTCACGTTCCGTTTCTGCTGCTGCAAATTTCGCCCGCCGGGGCCGTTCTGCAGACCACTATAATACGCAGGCTGCGAAAAAGCAAGAGAAAATGCGGTTTCCTGAATGATATATTCATAAACTAAATTACTGTTCGTTTATAAAAGCGGCGCGCAGACTGCCTAGTTCACAAAATGTTAATAATAAATTCATATTTAGTCCACCAAATTTCGGTATAAGTGTGGCAGCAAAGGCGCAAACGGCGCCGAACCCACGCAGGTCTGGGCAAAAAAGGCAGCGGGCAAAAAGGCTGCGGCACATTTTTGCACCAAGCAGGGCTGCACACCCACACCGGCACAGGAAAGGAATTGGATCATTATGAAAATTGGTTTTTGGGAACTCGTCGTGATCGTCATCGTGGCGTTCGTGTTCATCGGCCCGGATCAGCTGCCCGTCTACGCAAAGAAGATCGGCAAGATGCTGCGTGAGCTGAAGAAGTACACCGGCGCTGCATCCGAAGAGATCCAGAAGAACGTGGTGGAGCCGCTGAACGAGATCCAGGCTCCCCTCAAGGAAGCTGTCGCTCCGCTGACCGATATCAAGAAGGACATCGACAACAGCGTGAAGGACGTGACCAAGGGCTTTGCCGGCATCGGCAAGACCAGCAAGGAAGAGGCCGCCAAGAAGGCTGCGGAGGAAGAGGTCACCGACCTGACTGCCGAAGAGCCGGTGGAGGAGCTGCCGGAAGAGAATGCAGCCCCCGCCGCCGAGCCTGCCGCCGAAAAGGCTGAGGCCACGGCCGAAGAGAAGCCCGAGACTGCCCCTGTGCAGGAAGAAACCGCACCCGCCCCCGCACCCGAA
>ENA-OQDM01000915-OQDM01000915.1-human-gut-metagenome-genome-assembly--contig:-NODE-915-length-13850-cov-2.660497_pt1 | contig 13850 bp, 12 predicted proteins | sample MGYA00242772_ERZ504605 | MGnify/ENA primary metagenome ERZ504605 (study PRJEB26092, sample SAMD00036348) | human gut metagenome | host: Homo sapiens | study: EMG produced TPA metagenomics assembly of... | reverse complement strand
CTCCCAAGTTCAAGCGCCTGACCCTCGGCGGGGAAGTTCGCCTGATGGGTGCCTACATCGTCAAGTGCACCGGCGTGGACAAGAACCCGGACGGCAGCATCGCGGCCATCCACTGCACCGCCGACCTGGAGACCGGCAACGGCAACCCCGCCGACGGCCGCAAGGTCAAGGGCACGATCCATTGGGTCAGCGCTGCCCACTGCATCGACGCTGAGGTGCGCCTGTACGACAAGCTGTTCACCGAGGCCAACATGAACGCCATCCCCGAGGGCAGCGACTACAAGGACTACCTGAACCCGGAGAGCGTGGTGGCCTGCACCGGCTGCAAGCTGGAAGAGAGCCTGAAGGACGCCAAGCCCGGCGACAAGTTCCAGTTCGTGCGCACCGGCTTCTTTACCCCGGACAGCAAGAACCCCGGCGTGTACAACCGTGTGGTCACCCTGCGCGACAGCTTCAAACCTGCAAAGTGAAAAAAGCAACCCGTCAAGTCAAAAGGAGCATCTGATTTTTTATGAAAAAGACAATGACCCGCAACATCGTCATTATGGCCATCGTCACTGTCATCATGGCAGTGGTGCTGAGCCTGTACATCAAGAACACCGGCACCGTGCCCGCTGCCGACAACACGGCTTCTCTGGCCGATGGCACCTACACCGCCAGTGAGCAGGGCTGCCTGAGCGAGGTGGCCGTCACCGTCACCGTCACCGGCGGCAAGGTGACCAATGTGGCCATCGACGCTCCGGTGAGACCCCGGAGCTGGGCGGTGCTGCCGCTGAGACCCTGGCAGATGAGCTGACCAAGGCCGGTTCCACTGCCGGTGTGGACGCCGTTTCCGGCGCGACCCTCACCAGCAATGCCGTGTTCACCGCCATGGACAGCTGCCTGGCACAGGCCGGCACCGGCTCTGCAGGCGCAGAGAACCTGACCGACGGCACCTATACTTCCAGCGCTAAGGGCTGCCTGAGCGATGTGGAGGTCACCGTGACTGTTTCCGGCGGCAAGGTGAGCGAGGTGGCCATTGATGCTTCCGGCGAGACCCCGGAGCTGGGCGGCGCTGCTGCCGAGACCCTGGCAGATGCCCTGACCAAGGCCGGTTCTGCCAACGGCGTGGATGCCGTTTCCGGCGCGACCCTGACCAGCGAGGCCGTGTTCACTGCCATGAACGACTGCCTGAGCCAGGCCCAGTAAGACAAGAACGCAGAATGCCCCGTGGGTGACCGCCCACGGGGCATTTTTGATGGGCGCACGCCACCCGGATGCAAAAAAGCCGTCCGCAGGGAGATTCTCTGCGGGCGGCACTGGTTTTTTATGGGGTCAGGGATTCAGGCTGCATCAGACCGCACGGCCGGCGTCGTTGCCGCCGCGGATGGCCAGAGCGATGTTGAAGGGATTGGCGCAGTCGCCGATGGTGTACACTTCCTTGCAGTCGATGCCGTCCACCAGACTGGTGTTGGGCAGCATGTCGGCACCGTTGACGATGGCATCGCACTTGATGTTCATCTCGACACCGCTGTCCAGCGTGAGGGTGGCCACATTGCTGCTGACCGTCTTGATGGCGGACTGCGGATAGGACTTTACGCCCAGAGCGTACAGGGCGGTGGTCATCATTCGCATGGCGTGCTGGGACTGCTGCATGTCGAACTCGGAGGCCGGGTTCGGGGTGACGATGGTCACGTTCTTCTTGTGCACGGTCAGCCACAGGGCGGCGTCAAAGGCCTGCGCGTTGGAGCCGTAAACGATCACGTTGTCGCCCATCTCGGTGAACATGAAGTTGTCCATCTCCACCACGGGGGCGCTGCCGTCACCGTCCACGGTCAGGGTGTCGCGCAGGCCGCCGGCGGCCAGGATGACGGCATCCGGTGCTTCGGAGTGGATGAGCTCCTGGGTGACCTCGGTGCCGGTCTTGACTTCCACACCGTTCAGCTCCAGCTGACGGATCAGGTAGTTCTTCAGGTCGGCCAGATTCTCATGGGGGCCCTTGACGGAAGCAGCAAAGTCCAGCATGAAGCCCAGGGCACCGCGCTTCTCGTACAGGGTCACGTTGTGGCCGCGGGCAGCTGCGATGCGGGCAGCCTCCATGCCGGCGGGGCCGCCGCCAATGACCATGACCTCTTGGGGGTGGCTGCAGGCTCCAGCTCGTAGGTGGCAGGGCCGCCCTCGCGCATCACGCGCTGGGTCAGGGCGTTCACACGGCAGTAAGCCATCTGTGCGTTGGCCTCGTTGCTGCCGATGTGGCAGTGCAGGCAGCGGGTGCAGGGTGCGATCTCGTCAATGCGGCCTTCCTTGAGCTTGTTGACGTACTCCATGTCCACGGTCAGGGGGCGGGTCATCAGGAAGAAGTCGGCCTTGCCGTCCTCCAGAGCCTGCTCGAAGAAGTCGGGTGCGTGGGCAGGATCGTTGTAAGTGACTACGCCGCAGGGGATAGACAATGCCTTTTTATACTCGGCGGCAACGTTCAGGCCGATGCCGCAGCCGCTGGTGTTGCCGATCAGCATGCCCTGCCAGTTCTTGCCGAAGTCGTACTGGGTGCCGAAACCGGTGCAGCCCTCGATGCCGTTCAGGATGAAGTACAGGTCGGCACCGAACTGGGCAACGTGGTGGCCCAGGGGTCCCAGACGCAGGTGCATGGAGTCGCAGCCGGCCTGCTCGAACAGCTTGGCGGCGGCAATGCCTTCTTCCATGGTCATGGCCAGGGTGTGCGGGGTGGTGACGGCGGAATCCAGCGTCATTATGGTGGGGTTGTTGGAGAGGTTGTCGTTCTCTTCGATGCAGTTGATCAGGATCTGCATGTTGAAGTCCGGGCCGCACTCCTTTTTCACACCCTCGATGATCTCGGTGATGAAGCGGGCACGGTTTTCGATGGAGCCGATGCCGTACTCGTCGGTGCGGGTGTTGTGGAAGCGGGACAGGAAGTGTGCGGGCATATTGAAGCCGGCGCAGTTCAGTTCCACGCAGTCAAAGCCCATCTGCTGCAGACCCTTGGCGACCTCCACAAAGTGTGCCTGCTTGGCATGGATGTCGTCAATGGTCATGTCATTCTCGCCCATGCCGAAGCCGGACATCTGGTAACCCATCTTGGCACCGTACTTGTGGCACTCGTCCACCAGCTTCTGGCCAAAGGCCAGGGTGTCGGCGTCGTAGGAGCCGCCTTCCGGGACCTCCAGCGCTGCGATGGTCTCCACATAGATCAGGGCCACGCCGCCCTTGGCCAGGTTGACGTAGTAGGTGAGCAGCTCATCGGTCAGACCGGCCAGATAGGTGGCGGAACCGGCAGCGGACTTGACCATGCGGTTGGAAATTTCCATAGAGCCGATGGTCAGGGGGCTGAACAGGGTGGTCAGCTCCTTGGTGTTGGAGCGGAACTCGCTCTCGTCCAGCTGGGGGGTTGATGGAGGCGGTGTAGAGTTTGTCGGTCGCCGGAGCGGCGGCAGCGGGGGTGGTGGTGACTTCGGCGGCGGACCCGGCCGCAGAGGCAGCAGCGGAGGAGGCGGGGGCTTCGGTCTTGGAACAGCCGTTCAGCAGGCCCAGACCGGCGATGCCGGCGGCACCGGCAGCAACCTTCATGAAGTTGCGGCGAGAGATGTTTGCCATGATGTGTTCTCCATTCTTTTTCGTTCTTCTGTGTTTGGTACTTCTTCTTTCGCGGCACATTGATTGTGTTTTCACAAACGATGTGGTATAATTATAAACCCTGTAGCAAATACATGGTCAATACAGAAATGGTGACAAAAAGGTGACGAAATATCTATGAAAATCCACGAACTGGCGCGCCTGTCCGGCGTCAACCCGGAAACCATCCGCATGTACCGGCAAAAAGGCCTGCTGCACCCGGCAAGGCTTGCCAACGGGTACTTTGATTATTCGGCCTGCAACCTCTATGAGCTGATGTTTGTGCGCAAGCTGCGGGGCGCGAATCTGGGGCTGGAGACCATTGCGTCCTTTTATGCGGAGGATGGGCAGGCCGGTGCGCTGCGGAACATGAAGCAGGAGATCCGTGCACTGGAGGAAGCCATCCGGGAGTTGGAGCAGCGCAAGAAGCAGCTCATGTCCACACTGGGACACTATGTGCTGTTCTCCAACCAGCCGCAGCAGGTGCAGGAATTGACCCTGCGTTCGGAGTGCTGGTTCGTGCCGCTGGAGCTGGAACCGGCGGACAGCGTGTGCCGACGGTGGATGGAACACGCGGATGCTTTGTTCACCGGCATCCGCATCGCCCCGGCGTATCTGGAACAGCCGACGCAGCAGGTGCCTTATACGATGGAGCTGGGAGCCTACACCGAGGACCTGAAGCGTCTGAAGCTGCCCTTGCCGCCGCAGGCCCGCCGGATGCCCGGCGGCACCTACCTGAGCAGCTTTCTGGAAGCGGAGACCGACGGCACCCTCCGGGGCGGTCAGCTGCAGCCGGTGCTCGACTATGCAGCGGCCCACCACTACCGGTTCTGCCCGGAACAGGGAGCCTTCCTCTACTGCCTGAATGGTGGGGAGGAGGCACTGCAGCTGGTGTTCTGCTTTCAGGTCCGGGTGGAACCGGAAAATGGATAAAACAAAAGCGCCGCCCGCAGGGAATGCTCTCTGCGGGCGGCGCTGGTTGTTCAATGGGGAGAAACTGCGGACAGGATCTGCTGAATGAGTTCACGCTGCAAGGAGGTGATACGGTGGCTGCGTTTGCCATAAATGAAAAATTCCCATTGGAGCTGCAGATCCGACAAAGGCCGAAAACACTCATTTTCGGCCAGAGAGCTTTCTTTGCCGGCATAAAAAGAAACAAAGCCTTTTTGCAGAAGATCGGAAGCAAGTTCTCCATCGGCATCGCCCAGAAAGCTGTCAATCGTCAGGCCTTTTGCTTGCAGGCCTTCCAGCAGACGGGTCTGTGAGCGATTTTCCGTGTTCAATGTAATAAGCGGAACGGTTTTCAGATCCTCTGTAGTCAGAACGTTCTTTTTTGCGAGGGAATGATCGCAGGACAGGATCACGCCAATGGAACTTTCTGAATGAGCCAATTCAATGAAGTCACTGCTGGTCAAGGGCGAAGTTGTGATGACAAGGTCACAGTCGTAATTACGATAACAGCGGCTGTGTTCGGTATCGGTATAACTGTGGTAATGCAGCTGGACTTCTGGATGGAATTCCTGGAATCGCGGGAAGAAATGCGGAGGGAGCTCCTGCAGGAATCCCATGAAATATCCGATGTGAAGCTGCTGCTTGGAGTGAAAGCTGCGCATCTGCCGTAAAATTTCGTCCCGCTGGTTCAGATGCGGCCGTGCCAGTTTTTCAAGCTGCTGACCGGCTTCGGTAAGGGACACGCCGTTTTGATTCCGCACGAATAATTGAACACCAAGCTCTTGCTCCAGGTTGGAAAGCGACTTACTGATCGCCTGCTGGCTGACGTAACATCTGGCGGCAGCATTCCGGAAACTTTGTGCTTCGCACACGGCAAGAAAGAACTGTAGCTGTTTGTAATCCATAAAGACCTGCCTACAACTGAAATTTGGAACGGGTAAAATGATTGATGTTTGCCAAAATCTTAACAACAGATTAAACTATACATAGTATAATGCTTTTGTGCATACGACACAAGAGCGGATAAGCTGTTGGGAAGAGAAAGGAAGTACAATACGATGAAAAAAATCTCTCGTTCCGGTTTTTTGAAGCTGGCCGCCGCGGCTGCTATGAGCGGTGTGACTGCGGGTGCATTGACTGCCTGCGGGAATTCGGCAAGTTCCTCTTCGGCTGCCGCTTCGAGCGCTGCTGTTTATACGCCGGGCACTTATACCGCCAAGGCTACCGGTATGGGTGAGGTGACGGTCAGCATGACCTTTACCGAGAATGCTATTACCGACGTGACGGTGGACACCGCCAACGAGACCATCGACCTGGCCCGCAACTCGGCTGAGGATTTCCAGAAGGCTCTGATGGAGGCCCAGAGCGCAGAGATCGACGGCGTTTCCGGTGCGACCTACACTTCGGGTGCCGTGCGGGAGGCAGCTGCTTCCTGCATCCAGCAAGCAATGGGTGTGGCCGTCGAAGCGCCTGCCGAAGCTCCGGCTGCTGCAGAAGTGAAGAGCGGTTTCCCTGCCTGTGAGGAAAACCTGGGCGGTGCCACAGCTGCCGGTCAGGGCGAGATCGCTTTTGTGGCAGACCCCATCGCGGACAGCGAGATCAAAGAGACCGTCAATGTGGATGTACTGGTCTGTGGTCAGGGGCCTGCCGGTATGGCTGCCGCCCTTGCCTGCGCGGAGCAGGGCCTGAAAACAGTCGCCGTGGAGAAGGGCGCTTCGCCCACCTGGCGCAGTGCCACCATGGGCGCTTTCCACGACCGTGTGCACCAGAAGTTCGGCGTGGAATTTGATACCAAGCAGTGGCTGGATGATGCCATGGTCAACTGTGCGTACCGCGGTGAGCAGACTGTGTATCAGAAGTGGATCGATACCTGCGACGAAGCGGTCAACTGGTTCCTGGATAAATTGGAAGTTCCGGTGGAAAACTACTTCCTGACCTTCAATGCGGGCGATTTCCCGGAGTTCACCGCTGCCTATGATGAGCTGAGCCTGTCCCGCAGCTGGAACACCTCCCTCAACATCCCGATGGCAGCCGATGAGATCGCCGCAAAGCTGCAGGAAAAAATCACTGCTGCCGGTGCGGAAGTGCTGTTCAACACCCCGGTCGTCCAGCTGGTGACCGAGGGCGAAAAGGTCGTGGGTGCTATCGTCAAGGGGGAGAACGGTTATGTGAAGTATCTGACCGCTAAGGGCGTCGTTCTGGCCACCGGCGGCTATGAGTTCAACCCGGAAAAACTGGCTGCCTGCTGCCGTCCCCGCGATCTGGCACTGGGCCACTGGATGAACGGCACCAAGACCAACACCGGTGACGGCCACGAGATGGCAAAAGCCATCGGTGCAATGGAGGACGAATATCCGCACCCGCTGATGTTGGATCCGGAGCAGCTGATGCCGTATCTGCGCGTCAACAAGCGCGGCGTGCGTTTTACGGCTGAGTACGAGGCCTATAACCATCTGGCAAACGCCATTCAGGCACAGCCGGGCGCATACAATTACTACATTGTAGACGCAAACGTGATGGACATCGTCACCAGTATCTGGACGCCGTCCTCCAGCTGCTACGGCCCCAAGGAGGTCTGGGCTGGCGCTGCTACCAGCGACAAGGCACTGAAGGCTGATACGCTGGAGGAACTTGCAGAGAAGATGGGCGTGCCCGCTGATGCCTTTGTGGCGACCATCAACCACTGGAACGAGATGTGCGATGCCGGTGAGGACACCGATTTCCATTTCCCTGGCAAGATGATGCACAAGATCGACACCGCGCCCTTCTATGCAACCAAAGAGATGGCGTCTGCCCTGTGCACTTGCGGCGGCCTGCAGATCACTGCCAAGAGCGAAGTGCTGAACACCGAGGCACAGCCCATTGAGGGCCTGTACGCCATCGGCAATGTGTCCGGCAGCATGTTCTCTGGTACCTATCCCCACAATGAAAACTGCCTGAGCCACAGCCGTTGCGTTACCTTTGGCTACAATGTTGCCAAGACCCTGGCTGCCCTGTAAATTCAATAAGCAACAAAAGCGCCGCCCGCAGGGAATGCTCTCTGCGGGCGGCGCTGTCGGTTCCGTTCAGGAAATGGGAGAAGTGCTTACAGGGCGAAGTAACGCTTTGCGTTGTCGAAGCAGATGCCCTTGACGATCTTCTCCAGAGCCTTCTCGTCGTTGGGGTACTCGCCATCCTCGACCCACTGGCCGATCAGGTTGCACAGGATGCGGCGGAAGTAGTCGTGGCGGGTGTAGCTCAGGAAGCTGCGGCTGTCGGTGAGCATGCCCACGAAGTTGCCCAGCAGGCCCAGGTTGGCCAGGCTCTTCATCTGGTTCTCCATGCCGATCTTCTGGTCGTTGAACCACCAGGCAGAACCGTGCTGGATCTTGCCGGGCACCTCGCTGCTCTGGAAGCAGCCCAGGATGGTGCCGATCTGCTCGTTGTCGGCGGGGTTCAGGCTGTAGATGATGGTCTTGGGGCACTCGTCGGTGTCGTTCAGGGCGCTGAGCAGGCTTGCGATCTGGCCGCCGCAGGTGGTGGTGTTGATCATGTCAAAGCCGGTGTCGGGGCCCAGCAGGGCGTTCATCTTGCGGTTCACGCCGCGCAGGCAGTTGTAGTGGATCTGCATAGCGATGCCCAGACGGTGGTACTGCTTGCCCAGGTGGATCAGGATGTAGGTCTGGTACTTCTCAGCCTCTTCCACGGTGCAGCTCTCGCCGGCCATCACCTTCTGGTAAATGGCGTTGACCTCTTCCTTGGTGGCCTCACGGTAGGGGATGTAGTCCAGGCCGTGGTCGGAAGCGCGGCAGCCCATCTCGGCAAAGAACTCGATGCGCTTGGTCAGGGCATCGGTCACGCAGTTGATGCAGGCCAGCTTTTCCTTGCCCACAACGGCAGCCAGCTTGCCCATGTACTCAGCGAAGCCGGGCTTGTTGATGTTGAGGGCCTTGTCGGGGCGGAAGGAAGGCGCCACGGTGAACTTGATGGTGGGATCTTCCTTGATCTTCTTGTGCCAGTACAGGTCGTCGATGGGGTCATCGGTGGTGCCGATGAAGGCCACGTTGCTCTGCTCGATCAGGCCCCGGACAGTCAGCTTGGGGTCGTGCTGCAGCTTGTCGTTGCACAGGTTCCACACTTCCTCGGCGGTGTCGCCGTTCAGCACGCCGTCATAACCGAAGAACACATGGAGCTCCAGGTTGGTCCAGTGGTACATCGGGTTGCCGATGGCCATGGGCAGGGCCTCGGCAAACTTCTGGAAACGCTCGCGGTCGGGCTTGTCGCCGGTGATGTACTCTTCGGGCACGCCGTTGGAACGCATCACGCGCCACTTATAATGATCGCCGAAGTAGCTGCCGTCCGGGTTGCGGCCGCCCAGCCACACCTGAGCGATGTTGTCGAAGCGGCGGTTCTCGTAGATCTCGCGGGGCGGGATGTGGCAGTGGTAGTCGCAGATGGGCATGCCGGCTGCGTAGTCGTGGTACAGATGCTGCGCGGTGGCAGACTGGAGCATGAAGTCCTTATCCATAAATGCTTTCATGGGTCGTTAACTCCTTTTTTGATCGGTGAATGAACGATTGTTTGTGAAATAATAGACAAACCTATATGCATCGGTGCGCCTGTCAGCTGTGACAGGCTGCCTTGCCCCTAGTATACCGAAAAATAAAGTTGTATACAACTGAAAAAGTGCCAAAATTTATCCTGAGGAATTGTGAAATCCGCTGGAAATACGCAAAACCGCCCTTTTTGCTCTAAAAAAGATACACAAACCACTTGACTTATTTGTATACAACAGCATAAAATAGGGGTATGAGACAGGGGCGTGTGGACCCCTGCATGATATGCTAAGCGACGATGCAAAAAGGAGAACACAGAGATGGAAACTTTGAACTACAAGGTTCTGGCTGAGACTGGCTACAACGGCTACATCCTCAAGGATGCCCCCGTCAAGGTCATGCAGTTCGGCGAAGGCAACTTCCTGCGTGCTTTCGTGGATTATTTCTATGATATCGCCAATGAGAAGGCTGGCTACAATGGCAAGGTCAAGCTGGTGCAGCCCATCGGCAACTTCCCCCAGATGGCGGACTGGATCAACGAGCAGGAGGGCCTGTACACCCTGTACCTGCGCGGCAGCGAGAAGGGCCAGAAGGTCGATGCCAAGCGCGTGATCTCCTGCGTGTCCGACTGTGTGTGCCCCTATGTGGACGGCAAGTGGGACGAAGTGCTGGCTCTGGCCCGCTCCGAAGAGCTGGAGACCGTTGTATCCAACACCACCGAGGCCGGCATTGCTTACACCCAGGGCGACAGCGCGTTCGACCAGGTGCCCCCCAACAGCTTCCCTGCAAAGTTGACCCGTGTGCTGTATGAGCGCTACAAGGCCTTCAACGGCGCTGCCGACAAGGGCCTGGTCATCCTGAGCTGCGAGCTGATCGACAACAACGGCAAGGAGCTGCAGAAGTGCTGCAACAACTACGCCAAGGACTGGAACCTGGACGCTGCCTTCATCGACTGGATGGACAACGCCAACACCTTCTGCTCCACCCTGGTGGACCGCATCGTTCCGGGCCGCATCCGTGACCCGAAGGAGCTGGCTGCGCTGGAAGAGGCCAACGGCTACCATGATACCGTGCTGGACGTGGGCGAAGTGTTCGGCGTCTGGGTCATCGAGGGCCCCGCAGGTCTGGAGGACAAGCTGCCGTTCAAGAAGGCCGGCGTCAACGTCATGGTCGTGCCCGATGTCACCCCCTACAAGAAGCGCAAGGTCCGCATCCTGAACGGCGCCCACACCGGCTTTGTGCTGGGCGCTTATCTGGCCGGTTTTGACATCGTGCGTGACTGCATGCACAACGATACCGTCCGCGGCTTCATGAACAAGATGCTGCACGAGGAGATCATCCCCACCCTGCCGCTGGACAAGAAGGATCTGGAAGAGTTCGCTTCCGCCGTGGAGGACCGCTTCAACAACCCGTTCGTCAACCATGAGCTGATGAGCATTTCCTTGAACTCCACCTCCAAGTGGAAGGCCCGCAACATGCCGTCCTTCCTGGCCTACATCGACGAGCAGAAGAAGCTGCCCAAGTGCCTGACTATGAGCCTGGCTGCTTACATCGCCTTCTATTCCAACGACATCCAGGAGCGCACCGCCGACGGCCTGATCTGCAAGCGTCCTGCCGGCAACACCTACAAGATCCAGGATGACGCCTGGGCTCTGGACTTCTACTATGCCCACAAGGATGACACCGCTGCCCAGCTGGTGCACGCTGTGCTGACCAACACCCAGATGTGGGATCAGGATCTGACCCAGATCTCCGGTCTGGAAGCCGCTGTTCTGGCCGATCTGGAGAAGATCCGCACCGAGGGCGCCGAGGCTGCTTACAAGAGCTGCCTGTGATCCGACAGAATAATTTTCCCGCACAAAAGAGGGCTGCTGCTTTGGGCAGCAGCCCTTTTGTGCTTTGATCGTCAATAAGGAGAACAACTATGCCGCAGGCAATTCATATCAGCCCCATCGACAACGTGGTCGTTGCCCTGCATCCCATTGCCAAGGGCACGCTGGTGGAAGTGGACGGCCTGGCCGTCACCGCCCTGGAGGACATCCCCCAGGGCCACAAGATGGCTGTCAAGCCCATCAAGAACGGTGAGAACGTCATCAAGTACGGCTTCCCCATCGGTCATGCCACCGCTGACGCCCAGCCGGGTACCTGGATGCACACTCACAACGTGCACACCAACCTGTCCGGTGAGGTGGAGTACAGCTACAACCCCGCCCCGGATCTGGCCCCGCTGCCCAAGGTGGAGCCGGAGACTTTCATGGGCTTCCGCCGCAAGGACGGCCGCGCCGCCATCCGCAACGAGATCTGGATCATCCCCACCGTGGGCTGCGTCAACGACATCGCCAAGAAGATCGTTGCCGATAACCAGGATCTGGTCACTGGCTCCATCGAGGGCCTGTACACCTTCACCCATCCCTTCGGCTGCAGCCAGACCGGCCATGACCATGCACAGACCCGCAAACTGCTGGCTGCGCTGGTGCGCCACCCCAATGCTGCCGCTGTTCTGGTGCTTTCCCTCGGCTGCGAGAACCTGACCCACGAGCAGTTCCTGACCGAGCTGGGCGAGTACGACCACGACCGCGTCAAGTTCCTGACCTGCCAGGACGTGGAGGACGAGTTTGCCGCTGCCCGCGATATCCTGAAGGAGCTGGCAGCCTACGCCGGTCAGTTCCAGCGTGAGCCCCATCCCCGTGTCCACCTGGTGGTGGGCATGAAGTGCGGCGGCTCCGACGGCTTGTCCGGCATCACCGCCAACCCCACCATCGGCCGCTTCTCCGACATGATGGGCCAGCGCGGCGGTTCCACCGTGCTGACCGAGGTGCCTGAGATGTTCGGTGCCGAGGGCTTCCTGATGGACCGCTGCATCAACAAGGATGTGTTCGTCAAGGCTGAGCACATGATCAACGGTTTCAAAGAGTACTTCATCAGCCACCATGAGGTGGTCTACGACAACCCCTCTCCGGGCAACAAGCAGGGCGGCATCACCACTCTGGAGGACAAGAGCTGCGGCTGTGTCCAGAAGGGCGGCACTGCACCCATCATGGACGTCATCGGCTACGGTGACCCCGTGGTGACCAAGGGCCTGAACATGCTGTACGGCCCCGGCAACGATCTGGTGTCGGCCACGGCCATGACCGCCGCAGGCGCACACCTGATCCTGTTCTCCACCGGCCGCGGCACTCCGTTCTCGGCTCCGGCTCCCACCCTGAAGATCTCCACCAACACCCCGCTGGCGGAGAAGAAGTCCGGCTGGATCGACTTCAACACCGGCGTCATCGCTGACGGCGAGAAGAGCATCGACGAGGCTGCAAAAGATCTGCTGGATCTGGTCATTCGTGTGGCCAGCGGCGAGCAGACCAAGGCCGAGAAGCACGGCTTCCGCGAGATCTCCATCTTTAAGGACGGCGTGGTTCTGTAACTGAAAAAGGGCTGCTGTACGGCAAAAAGCGGTACGGCGGCCTTTTTGTGCTTGAAAATACGGAAAGGAAGTGTATTCTATATGATGGGTGCAAATGGCGCATTATTGTTTTCTCTGCTGATCTATGCGGCGCTGATCTACGGTGCTGTGCGTCTGATCAAGTATTTTATCCGCTACGGCATTGATTACTACTTCCAAAAGTTAGAGCAGCAGTCGCAGCAGACCGAGCACAAGGAATGACCCGCAGGGGCGACCCGGCGGCAATAATAGGAGGCTTACTTATGAATCAGATCACCACCCGGTACATCACCGAGAACGGCGCCTGCTATGAGCAGTACGTCATTTCGGACCCCGCTGCCAAGACCGAATTGGTCATTACCCCGGAGCGCGGCGGCATGATCACCGGCTTTACGCTGGACGGTGACGAGTACATCTGGACCCGTCGCCCCAACTTCTCCGAGTGCAGCCGCCCCCGCTTCGGTGTGCCGGTGCTGTTCCCCAACTGCGGCGGCCCGGACGGCGGTGTGCACTATTTTGACGGCAAGGCCTACCCCATGGAAAACCATGGTCTGGCTGACCTGTGCGCATGGGACGTGGAGAGCGTCGGCCCGGACGGCGTGACCCTGGTGCTGGAAGCCACCCCGCTGACCAAGTTCCTCTACCCGTTCGATTTCACCCTGCTGGTGAACTACAACCTGGAGGGCAACAAGGCTACCATCAGCCTGACCGTCATCAACGAGGGTGACACCGATATGCCCTTCAGCTTCGGCTATCACCCCTACTTCATGGCCTCCAAGCTGGAGAATGTGGACTTTGACATCAAGTGTGCCACCTGCTCTGAGAGCGCCAAGGGAGAGCAGCCCGCCGCCCCGGAAAAGATCACCCTCACCCGCAGGGAGGGGGCCGACAACACCATCCGCCTGATGACCGGCGTGCAGTTCCCCATGACCTTCACCGACAAGGGCAACGGCCACAAGGTGACCGTGGACGCCGACGAGACCTTTGGCAACGGCGTGCTGTGGCAGCAGGATGCCGAGAACTTCGTCTGCATGGAGCCCTGGAACGGCTGGGCCAACAGCGTGAACGAGGAAGGCAGGCACGAGGTGCTGGAGCCGGACGAGGCCATGACCAGCCAGTGGAGCATCACCATCGAGAAGGTGTAAACTCCACCGCCTGCTCCGTGCAATAAAAAGCAAATGTCCCGCTGCACGGATGATATGAACCCCAAAAGTTAGACAAAAAACGAATTAAGCGGCCCCAACGGTCTGAATCCTGTATTGCACAGGACTCAGGCCGTTTAGTTTTAATTTAATTCGGCGGTTGTTGTAATAGTCGATGTA
>ENA-OQDM01000913-OQDM01000913.1-human-gut-metagenome-genome-assembly--contig:-NODE-913-length-13884-cov-1.844225_pt1 | contig 13884 bp, 14 predicted proteins | sample MGYA00242772_ERZ504605 | MGnify/ENA primary metagenome ERZ504605 (study PRJEB26092, sample SAMD00036348) | human gut metagenome | host: Homo sapiens | study: EMG produced TPA metagenomics assembly of... | reverse complement strand
CGATCAGAGTAAATGCAGACATTGTGGAGCCTGTGCAGAAGTTTGTCCACCGGGGCAATCAGAGATTGGGACGAGTAAATAAAAAGAGAGCAAATACAGAATCTGCCATTATAGCAGTATATAATCTGTAGTTGTTCTCTTTTTTTATTAGAAGTTTTCAATAAACTTGATTACTTTTTCAGTCGTAGCATTCTGGTATTTACCCTTTTTCCAAATGACGCCAATTCTCTGTTCAATAGAAGGCATGACAGGAATTCCTACAATGTCCGGATGTGCTTCCACAATAGAACGATACAGGAAGGTTCCAACTCGGTCAGATTTTACCATATTAAGCAGAGTTGTGATCTGACTTGTATTAAGCAGAATATGGGGATTGACTCCAACTGCCTTGAACTGACGGGTAAGTGTCATGACCTGTACAGAATCCGTATTGAAAAGAATTAATGGTTCATTGGCAAGCATGGTGAGCAAGATTGTCTGTTGGTCAGCCAGAGGATGTTCAGGAGAAACACAGAAAAGAAGGTCTTCTGTATCGATAATCTTTGACTTACATTTGTCAATGGAAGGCTGTTCTGCATTGACAATTGCAATATCCAGTTTTTCTTCCAACACAAGATCACAGGCTTTAATCGAGCCGAACTCATATAGTCGAAACTCTACTTCCGGAAAATTTTCTTTTAGCGAAAAATATAATTCCGGGAGATAGATGGTCCCAAGCATTGGTGGGATTCCGATTCGAATAGGTGTAATTTTTTTACGAAGTTCATGAAATTCAGATTCCACTGAATCAGCGTGTGCGAGAAGTTCTTCGGCACTATTATAAAAAAGTTCACCCTCTGGAGTGAGAGTCAGTTTATTATTATTTCGAAAAAAAAGATTTACACCAAATTCTTCTTCGAGCGCTTTGATCGCATTAGAGATTGAAGGCTGAGTCACAAAAAGTTCTTTTGCCGCTTTTGTAATATTGTGATATCTGGCGGCTACACAAAAATACTCTAACTGAGTTAATTTCACGTCGAAATTTCCCCTCTCGTATCATAAAATGATATTTTGTAATAATGATCTTATGTATGAGAATAAATTATTGAGAGTGATTTTTCAATAACTTTTTCTTATACCTCCATATGTTTTTATAAATGTACAATCCAAAAACTGGAAGCTATAATAGCATCATATCCAGTAACAAACGGCCGAGTGATTACTGAAAAACACAAAACGAAAAAGTGGGAGGGTGTAGTAATGAGTCCATCAACAATTACGCTGCTGTTTCTCCTCTTTGCGGTAATCATGTTTGTACTTGAGAAGATTCCGCTTGGAGTAACATCAATGATCGTCTGTATCGGTCTTGTAGTAACCGGAGTGTTGGATGTAAAAACAGCTTTTGCAGGATTCATCGACAGTAATGTTATCTTGTTTGTATCCATGTTCATCGTAGGCGGGGCATTATTTGAGACAGGCATGGCAAACAAAATTGGAGGTATTGTAACAAAATTTGCAAAAACTGAAAGAATGCTGATTATTGCGATCATGGTAATCGTAGGCCTGATGAGTGGTGTTTTATCCAATACAGGTACAGCAGCAGTTCTGATTCCGGTAGTAATCGGTATCGCAGCAAAATCTGGATACAAGAGATCCCGTCTTCTGATGCCACTGGTATTTGCGGCTGCTATGGGAGGCAATCTTTCTCTGATCGGAGCACCTGGAAATCTGATCGCACAGAGTGCACTTCAGGAAATCGATATGAAGTTCGGATTTTTCGAATATGCTATCGTTGGTTTACCAATTTTTAATCGTAGGAATTTTATTCTATGCAACGATTGGCTACAAACTTCTTCCAAATCATGATGTTAAAGATGAAGGAGCATTTGATACAGAAAAAGATTTCAGTGATGTTCCGGCATGGAAACAGTGGTTATCACTGATCATTCTGGTGCTGACTCTGCTGGCAATGATCTTTGAAGATAAGATTGGTATTAAATTATGTATTTCTGGTGGAATTGGAGCACTGCTTCTGATCCTCACAGGAGTTATTTCTGAGAAAGATGCACTCAAATCCATCGATCTTAAAACAATCTTTCTTTTTGGGGGTACACTTTCTCTTGCAGCAGCTTTGCAGGAAACAGGAGCCGGTGAACTGATTGCCAACAAAGTGATCGGAACACTTGGTGAAAATCCATCACCATACATACTGACATTTGTTGTATTTATTCTCTGCTGTATCTTGACAAACTTTATGTCAAACACAGCAACAACAGCCCTTATGGTTCCAATCTGTCTGTCTATAGCACAGGGAATGGGAGCTGACCCGAGAGCCGTACTGATGGCATGTGTGATCGGTGGTTCCTGTGCATATGCAACACCAATCGGAATGCCGGCAAACACAATGGTTGTTGGTGCCGGTGGATACAAATTCATGGATTATGTAAAATCAGGATTTCCACTTATCATCATTGCAACTGTTGTAAGTATGATCATTCTTCCAATTGCTTTCCCATTCTTCCCGTGAGAATGAGAAATGCGATTGGAATTTGATAATAATAATTTAAAATCAATGATTAACAAATAATATCAACCAGGAGGAAAAACAAATGGGTAAGAAAGAACAGGTAGAGCAGCTTACCACTTATATGGCAAACTTTGTTTCCTATATTGGTAAAGTGCTGCCGGACGACATCAAGGCTAAAATCAACGAGCTTGCAGAGAAAGAGGACAGTCCGCTTTCAAAAGTAATCTACCAGACTATGCAGAGAAACCAGGTTCTGGCAAAAGAACTCAACAGACCAAGCTGCCAGGATACAGGTGTATTACAGTTCTGGGTAAAATGTGGAACAAACTTCCCACTCATCGGTGAACTGGAAGGCCTTCTTAAAGAAGCTGTAGTCAAAGCTACATTTGAAGCACCACTTCGTCATAACAGTGTAGAAACATTTGACGAGTACAACACTGGTAAAAACGTTGGTAAAGGAACACCTACTGTATTCTGGGACATTGTTCCGGACAGTGACAAATGTGAAATTTACACATACATGGCTGGTGGCGGATGTACTCTTCCGGGAAAAGCTATGGTTCTGATGCCGGGTGAAGGCTACGAAGGTGTGACAAAATTTGTTATGGACGTTATGACATCTTATGGATTAAATGCTTGTCCGCCACTTCTCGTAGGTGTTGGCGTCGCAACATCTGTAGAAACAGCTGCACTGCTTTCTAAAAAAGCTCTTATGAGACCGCTTGGAAGTCACAATGAAAACGAAAGAGCTGCATCTATGGAAAAACTGCTTGAAGACGGAATCAATGCAATCGGCCTTGGACCACAGGGTATGGGCGGCAAATATTCCGTAATGGGTGTTCACATCGAAAACACAGCAAGACATCCATCTACTATTGGTGTAGCCGTAAACGTTGGATGCTGGTCCCACAGACGTGGACATATTATCTTTGATAAAGACCTTAACTACACAATCACAACACATTCGGGGGTGACTTTATAATGCTGGAAATGAAAGATGGAAAGAAAATTTTAACAACACCGATCTCAGCAGAAGATCTGAAGGATATCCATGCAGGAGATATCGTATATTTAAATGGAAGCATGACCACCTGTCGTGACGTTGCACACAGACGTCTTGTTGAAGAAGGCCGCGAACTTCCAGTTAATGTAAAAGATGCAGCTATTTTCCATGCTGGTCCGATCATTCGTCCACTGGAGAATGACAAGTTTGAAATGGTATCTGTAGGACCGACAACCAGTATGCGTATGGAAAAATTTGAATATGAATTCGTAAGAGAGACAGGCGTTCGTGTTATCATCGGTAAAGGTGGTATGAAAGAAAACACAGAGCGTGCATGTAAAGAATCGGAGCAATCCACTGTGTATTCCCGGCTGGAAATGCCGTTGTGGCAGCTACAGAAGTAGAAGAGATCGTAGATGCTCAGTGGAGAGATCTCGGAATGCCTGAGACACTGTGCACTGCCGTGTCAAAGAATTTGGACCTTTGATCGTATCTATCGATACAGAAGGACGTAACCTTTTTGAAGAGAACAAAGTTATCTTCAATCAGAGAAAAGATAAGGCTGTAGAAGAAATCTGCAAGCACGTAAGTTTTATCAAATAATAATATAATTAATATTATCTCGGACAGAGATAAATTCCTCAAAAGCAGTTTTTATGCACATATTTAGTTAAATTAAACCAAAATTTTTGCCCAAAATAATGCCATAGCAAAAGCCACACAACAGGATATACTGCCATGCTCCTGTGATGTGGCTTTTGTTTATGTCCTTTTTAATTTATATAAAAGTAAGATCTTTGCAGACCGGATAGCCATAAGCAGACTCAGCATTTTTACAGCAGAGAGGATTGCCTCTGACATAACATCAGCAGCAAGGGTACCAACCATGTCGCAGTCAGCGGCAATGTTTCCGACAGATAATGCATAAATACTGTCACCATCCGCAGAAGTATGAACCGGACGGATAGAACGTGCATAACCATTGTGAGCCATACCGGCAATCTTGCTGAGCTGACTTTTATCAAATCTTGCATTGGTGATGATCGCGCCAATCGTAGTATTGCCGACAAACTTGTTATCATGTACTTCATAAGAACTGTAAAGTAATTTTGCAGTATCTGCAAATCCACTACGTTCTTCATTAAGCATACCAGCAACGATTCTGCCGGTGTGATAATCATAAATGTCGCCAAGTGCATTCACAGCAACAAGGGCACCTACTTTGAGTTCACCAATTTGAACAGCGTAGCTTCCGATACCGGATTTCATGCAATAGTCCATTCCTCTGAACTTACCAACGGTAGCACCGGTTCCGACTCCAAAGTTTCCATCCTGATAATTGTCTGCGTAAGCACCTTTGCAAGCTTCATAGCCCATTTCTTTGTTCGGGCGTACATGAGCATCTGCTACTGTCAGATCAAAAATATCTGACTGACATACCAGTGGGACTTTGGTAACACCAACGTCAAATCCGATTCCCTTTTCTTCAAGAAACTGCATAACGCCTCCAGCAGCATCCAGTCCAAAAGCACTTCCACCTCCGAGAAGAACTGCATGAATGGATTGAGCGGCAGCTAATGGCTTTAAGAGTTCACTTTCACGGGAAGCTGGTCCACCCCCACGGACATCCAGTCCGGCGCACATTCCAGTTTCACTCAAAATAACAGTACATCCTGTTCCACCTGTAAAATTTTGGGCATTACCGATTCGAATGCCCTCAATATCTTTGATAGAAATAGTTTTCATTGAAATTCTCCTGATTCTTAAATTATGATTATGATATCAAATCGAGATTTTGATGTCAAATTTTAGAATTTTAAAAAAAATTTATTACGATACAAATTCTTTGTAATATACAATTGCATCCTGCTCCTTATGCAGTTATAATGAATCTCAGAACTTCTTAAAAAGAAGATTAATGGGGGAAATTGGAGAGGGAAAATATGGATTATCAACAGCTTATTACCTTTATAATGGAAATGATCGGAACGATTGCATTTGCAGCATCAGGAGCAATGGTAGCGGTAGATCGTGCAATGGATATTTTTGGAGTGATCGTACTGGGGGTGACAACGGCAGTAGGCGGAGGTGCAGTTCGAGATGTGATATTAGGAATTGTTCCACCGGCAATGTTTCAGAGACCAATTTATACCATTGTAGCCACATTTACCTCCTGTATCGTGTTTCTGATACTTTATTTAAAAAAAGAGTTTCTGCAGGGACATAACCGTGAAACATATGATAAGATCATGCTGGTTATGGACTCAATCGGTCTTGGAATTTTTACTGTAGTAGGAGTGAATACAGGAATTTCACATGGATATGTGGATTACATGTTTCTGCTGGTGTTTCTGGGAACGATTACCGGAGTTGGCGGTGGATTACTGCGAGATATTATGGCCGGAGTACCTCCGTATATTCTGGTGAGACATATCTATGCCTGTGCTTCAATCGTGGGAGCAATCGTCTGTGTGGTGCTGTATCGGAATTTTGGTGCAGTGGTGTCAATGGTAGGAGCGTCAGCAGTAGTTATATTGGTCAGATACCTTGCGGCACATTACAGATGGAATCTTCCAAAGCTTACCCGAGAAGAATAGTAAAGAAGAAATATAATCATAAACATAGAAAAACAGCCCTTCAGTTGAAGAGCTGTTTTTTAGTGCTAAAAAGGGGGATCAATATATTTTTTACCGAGAAATCATTCAAGAGGCTGTGTGTCCTGAAGTGCTTCGAATCCTTCTTCACCGGTACGGATCTTAACAACATTTTCGATATCATATACGAATACCTTGCCGTCACCATACTGGCCGGTATGAAGAACTTTTTTAGCAGTGTCAATAACTGTTTTGACTGGTACCAGACTGACAACAATCTCAATCTTAATCTTTGGCAGCAGGTTCATATCCATTTCAACACCACGGTAGTAGGAGCGGGCACCTTTCTGTACACCACATCCCATAACATTTGTAATAGTGATACCGGTAACACCGATTTCGTTCATTGCATGCATGAATTCTTCAAGTTTGCTCTGACGTGTGATGATAACAACTTTTGTCAGTTTATGTACGCCTTCTCTTGGAAGGTCAGGAATGGTGTCAACAACTTCAGCAGGTGCAACATTTGCGGAAGTATTTGAAGAAACAGATTTTTTGGCAACACCCATAGGTGTCGGAACTGTCATTGTATCATGTACAACAAATCCATCATAAGCGCTTGTAAGACCATGTTCTTTGGAATCAAGACCTCGATTTCTTCTTCAGCAGTTACACGGAGACCAACAGTATGTTTGATTGCCTGGAAGATGATGGTCATAGTTACAGCAACCCATGCGATTGTAATGATCATACCGATAAACTGAACACCGAAGCCATGGAATCCACCGCCAACAAGAAGACCTTTCCATTCTGTGCCTGTACCATCTGAGAAAAGACCAACAGCGAGAGTTCCGAATGCACCATTTAAACCATGTACACCAACAGCACCAACCGGGTCATCGACTTTAAGTACTTTGTCAATAAATTCAATACCGAATACAACTACAAAACCAGAGATGATACCAATGATAGCAGCAGATGTAGGTGAAACAGTATCACAACCTGCTGTGATAGCTACAAGACCTGCAAGAGATCCATTCAGTGACATAGAAACATCTGGTTTTTTGTATCTTACCCATGTGATGATAAGAACAGTAACTGTAGCAACAGCTGCTGCAAGGTTGGTAGTTACAAAAATCTTACCTGCTGTTACGATTGCATCACCTTCCATGCTTACAGTAGATGCACCGTTAAATCCGAACCAGCAGAACCAGAGGATGAATACACCTAAAGCACCGATGGTAAGGTTGTGACCAGGAATAGCTTTTGATTTACCGCTCTTGGAATATTTTCCAATACGAGGTCCAAGGATGATGGCACCGATAAAGGCTGCAACACCACCAACCATATGTACGGCACAGGAACCAGCAAAATCATGAAATCCCATCTGGCTGATGAAACCACCGCCCCAGATCCAGTGACCAGATACCGGGTAAACGATCAGGCTGATCAGGAAGCTGTAGATACAATAGGAAGAAAATTTTGTACGTTCTGCCATGGCACCAGATACGATAGTAGCGGATGTTGCACAGAATACAGTCTGGAAGATCAGAAATGCCCAGAACGGAACACCGTCAGGAAGCATTGCAGAACCATAATTAGCTTCTGTGGCAATACCGCCAATCTTTCCAAAGAATCCATTACCGGCTCCAAACATGATACCAAATCCGACGATCCAGAAGGTAGGAGTACCAATACAGAAGTCCATAAGGTTTTTCATAATGATGTTACCTGCATTTTTTGCCCTGGTAAAGCCAGTCTCTACCATAGCGAAGCCTGCCTGCATAAAGAAGACAAGTGCGGCACCTAAAAGTACCCAGATTGTATTTACTGATGAATAGTCCATAAAGTTACCTCTCTTTCCCTTAAAAAGTTTAGCAGTTTAACAGTTTCTTAAAATAAAATTGAAAAGGCACGGGAATGATGAAAAATCATTCTCGCGCCTTTACGAATCAAATGTATATGTAAAACAGGGGATGTCTCGTATCGTGTGATTAATGGATGAGGAAATCGATAATGAATTATGAAGTAGTTCATGTTCATAATGACATCCCCCGGTTTTACCATTGTGAAATTATCAATGTATTCTCTTATTCTCAGTCAGAGATGGAGAATAACAGTTTGCCATAGGTTGGATATGGAAGAATAGAATCAGGAATGAGTGCTTCAGCTGCATCCGCAGAAACACGAACTTTTTCCATATCGGTAAGAACAACGCTCTGGTAGAGTTTTGCACTCTTGAGAAGATCTTTGTCAACCTCATATTCTGCCATTGCAGTATCTGCCTTCAGTGCTTCCAGATCTTTGGTCATTGTTTCGGCAAGCTCAGTCAGTCTGGACAGAAGAGATGCTTCTGCGGATACAGAGATACCCGGAACAACAGATTTCTTGAGAGATGCTGTCTGAGCAAGTTTTTCCATATATGTAGTAATACTTGGAAGAAGATCTTTCTGAATGATCTCAACCAGTGTATTTGCTTCAATGTGAAGGGTTTTTACATAGTTTTCCATTTTGATCTCATAACGGGAATGCAGCTCTGCGTCTGTGAAAATATGATGGCTTGTAAGAAGTTTTTCATTCTTTTCATCGATGAAGTGCGGCAGTGCATCCGGTGTGGATACCAGATTATAAAGACCACGTTTTTTGGCTTCTTCCAGCCATTCATCGGTATAACCGTTTCCATTAAAGATAACACGTTTGTGGTCGATGATTGTCTGTTTCAGTAATTCATGTACGGCAGATTCCATTTCATCTGCAGGAACATCTTTCAGTTTCTCATAGAACTGACGCAGAGATTCTGCAACGGCTGTGTTGAGAATGATGTTCGGGTTTGCAACAGAAGAAGAAGAACCGAGCATACGGAATTCGAATTTGTTTCCGGTAAATGCAAATGGTGAAGTACGGTTTCTGTCTGTATTGTCTTTTACAAAGTGAGGAAGTACTTTTGCACCGATATCCATCTGAACAGCACTGTGTCCAACGAAGAATTCATCGTTTTCAATGGCTTTGAGGACTTCTGTCAGTTCATCTCCCAGAAAGATAGAAACAACTGCCGGCGGAGCTCGTTAGCACCAAGACGATGATCGTTTCCTGCACTTGCAACAGAAATACGGAGCAGATCTGCATAATCATCAACTGCTTTAATAACAGCTACAAGAAATACCAGGAACTGTGTGTTCTCAGCAGGTGTTTTACCAGGATCAAGAAGGTTGACACCGGTATCTGTACTCATGGACCAGTTGTTGTGTTTACCACTTCCGTTGATACCTTCAAATGGTTTTTCATGAAGCAGGCATACCATATTATGCTTGGCAGCGACTTTTTTCATGATTTCCATTGTCAGCTGGTTATGATCGACTGCAACGTTTGTTGTATCAAATACTGGAGCCAGCTCATGCTGAGCAGGAGCAACTTCATTATGTTTTGTTTTGGCCGGAATTCCAAGTTTCCAGAGCTCTTCATCAAGATCATGCATATAAGCAGATACACGAGGCTTCAGAGTTCCGAAATAATGATCTTCCATTTCCTGGCCTTTTGGAGCCGGAGCACCGATCAGTGTACGTCCACAGAAGATCAGGTCTTTTCTCTTATTATAAAGATCTTTGTCTACCAAAAAGTATTCCTGTTCAGGACCTACGGTTGTGTTGATATGTTTGACTTCGGTATTTCCGAGAAGACGAAGAATTTTTACAGCTTCTTTATTTAAGGTATCCATGGAACGAAGAAGAGGTGTTTTCTTATCCAGTGCCTCGCCACTGTAAGAACAGAATGCTGTCGGGATATAAAGTGTACGGTCTTTAATAAATGCCGGTGAAGTAGGATCCCATGCAGTATATCCTCTTGCTTCGAATGTGGCACGAAGACCGCCTGATGGGAAGCTGGATGCATCTGGTTCACCTTTTACAAGTTCTTTACCGGAAAAATCCATAATAACCTGACCATCAACAGTAGGAGAAATGAAACTATCATGTTTTTCTGCTGTAAAGTTAGTCATTGGCTGGAACCAGTGAGTATAATGAGTAGCGCCATGTTCCAGTGCCCATTCTTTCATGGCAACTGCTACGGAGTTGGCAACATCAAGTTCAAGATGAGTGCCGTTCTCAATTGTTTTTTTCAGCGCTTTGTACATATCTTTCGGTAATTTCTCACGCATGATCTTGTCGTTAAAAACAAGACTGCCGTAAAGTTCAGGAATGCTCTGTGCCATAATTAAAATCTCCTTTCGATTCCATTAATCTTATTATCCTCAGATAAACAAAAAAGGCGCCTTGGAATCTAATCCAAAGCGCCGTTGCTTATGTGATGTAGTATACACAAAAAAATCAGGATGTCAATAATTTTTGTGAAAAAAATTTCAAATTTTTTGTTTGGGTAAATGAATTTATTTGTATGGATTTTTGAAAGGACAAGGGTTGACAAAAGTCGATCTTCTATTATAATTTCAGATAGATTCACAGGTGAAATTCACATTGATAAACATTGATAATGGGAGGAAATTCTGATGGCAGGAATTAAGGAAGCCTGTGGTGTATTTGGTATTTATGATCTGGATGGAGGAAATGTTGTTCCATCCATTTATTATGGCCTTACATCACTTCAGCATCGTGGACAGGAGTCTTGCGGACTTGCAGTTTCCAGAACAGACGGAGAGCGTGGTAATGTCCAGTTCCATAAGGATCTGGGACTGGTAAGTGAAGTTCTCAGGGAAGATACCATACGGAATATGGAAGGTGATCTCGGAATCGGACATGTACGTTATTCTACGACAGGTGCATCTGTAGCAGAAAATGCACAGCCTCTGGTATTGTCCTATATTAAAGGGACACTTGCACTGGCACATAACGGAAACCTGATCAATACCCCGGAACTGAAATGGGAGCTGATTCAGAACGGAGCGATTTTTCATACAACGACTGATTCGGAAGTTATTGCGTTTCATGTAGCACGTGAGCGAGTGCACTCCAAAACAGTAGAAGAGGCTGTCCTCAAAACTGCCCGTAAGCTGAAAGGTGGATATGCTCTCGTTATCATGAGTCCGAGAAAATTGATTGGTGTCAGGGATCCGCTTGGACTGAAACCATTGTGTCTTGGAAAACGCGATAATACTTATGTACTTGCATCTGAGAGCTGTGCACTTACCTCTGTGGGCGCTGAGTTTATAAGAGATATTGAGCCAGGAGAGATGATTACGATTTCCAGAAATGGTATTGAGTCTAATAAAGAATTGAGTACCGGTAAACATGCCCATTGTGTATTCGAATATATTTATTTCGCAAGACTGGACAGTATGATGGATGGAGTGAAGATTTATGATGCTCGTATCCGAGGCGGTAAATCACTTGCAAAATCCTATCCGGTAGAGGCTGATCTTGTTACCGGTGTGCCGGAATCTGGTATCCCGGCAGCAAAGGGATATTCGGAAGAATCGGGCATACCGTTTGGCTTTGCTTTTTATAAGAACAGCTATATTGGAAGAACATTTATCAAACCAACGCAGAAAGAACGAGAGTCCAGTGTACATTTGAAACTCAGTGTTCTGGATTCTGCGGTCAAAGGCAAACGAATCGTTCTGGTGGATGATTCCATTGTCCGTGGAACAACGATTGCAAACCTTATCCGTATGCTTAAAAAAGCAGGCGCACTGGAGGTACATGTACGAATTAGTTCTCCGCCGTTCCTGCATCCATGCTATTTTGGAACAGATGTACCATCTAATGATCAGCTGATTGCCAGCAATCACAGTGCACAGGAAATCTGTGAGATGATCGGAGCAGATTCTCTTGGATATATGCAGAGTGATTACCTGGAGGGAATGGCAGGTCACCTTCCATTATGTAAAGCCTGCTTTGATGGTAAATATCCGATGGATGTGGAAGCAGAACTGAACAAAAAAAATTGACTGCGGATGTTGAAAATTATAGAAATTACATATTTACAAACGAAAAAAAATAAGGTATAGTAAATCTCATATTTTAAGAGCTTATCTGACAAAGGCGTCAGAAGCGATAGAGGGAATTGTCCCTTTGTCTGCTTCTGACGCCTTTTGTTTAAGATATAAAATGGAGGAGGAAATCGATAATGGCAGTAAAATACGTTTTTGTTACAGGTGGTGTTGTATCCGGCCTTGGTAAAGGAATCACAGCAGCTTCCCTTGGAAGACTTCTGAAAGCACGTGGATATCAGGTAACAATGCAGAAGTTTGATCCTTATATCAATATTGATCCGGGTACCATGAACCCAATCCAGCATGGAGAGGTTTTTGTTACAGATGATGGTACAGAGACAGATCTGGATCTTGGACATTATGAGAGATTTATTGATGAGAGCCTTGATAAAAACTCGAATGTAACGACCGGAAAGGTCTATTGGTCTGTATTACAGAAAGAACGTCATGGAGACTTTGGCGGAGGTACTGTGCAGGTCATCCCTCACATCACCAATGAGATTAAGAGCCGCTTCTACAGAGCGAAGGAACAGGATGAAGAAAAGATTGCGATTATAGAGGTTGGTGGAACTGTTGGTGATATTGAAAGTCAGCCGTTTCTTGAGTCTATTCGTCAGTTCCAACATGATGTGGGACATGACAACGCGATTCTGATTCATGTAACACTGATTCCTTATTTGAAAGCATCTGAAGAGATGAAGACAAAACCGACACAGGCCAGTGTAAAAGAACTTCAGGGAATGGGAATTCAGCCGGATGTTCTGGTATGCAGAAGTGAGCATCCACTGACTGATGAAATCAAAGGAAAGATTGCACTGTTCTGTAATGTACCGGTCAGCCATGTGCTGCAGAATCTTGATGTAGAATATCTTTATGAAGCACCTCTTGCCATGGAGCGTGAAAAACTGGCAGATGTGGTACTGGAATCTTTAAGACTGGAGAATCGCAAACCGGATCTTACCGAATGGACACAGATGGTCAATGACCTGCGCAATCCGGAAAGCACTGTAAATATTGCCATGGTAGGAAAATATACACAGCTTCACGATGCATATCTGAGTGTTGTGGAAGCACTGAAACATGGTGGGATTTCATGCAAAGCAAAAGTAGAGATCATATGGATTGATTCTGAAGAATTGAATGAAAAGAATCTGGATCAGATGCTTCATAAAGTAGACGGTATTCTGGTTCCGGGTGGATTTGGAAACAGAGGTACCGAAGGTATGATTCTGGCAGCGCAGTATGCCCGTGTACACAAAATTCCGTATCTTGGAATCTGCCTTGGCATGCAGATGGCAATTGTTGAATTTGCAAGACATGTTCTGGGATATGAAGATGCGAACAGTATAGAACTGGATCCTGCAACCAAACATCCGGTAATTGCACTGATGCCGGATCAGGAGAGCGTAGAAGATCTGGGAGGTACGTTGAGACTTGGAAGTTATCCGTGTGTATTGGCAGACAGTTCCAGAGCACTTGAACTTTTTGGAAAGAAAGAAATTCAGGAACGTCACAGACATCGTTATGAGGTAAACAATGCATATCGAGAAGAACTTGCAGCGAAAGGAATGACGATTGCAGGAACTTCACCGGACGGACATATCGTAGAGATGATAGAGATCAAAGATCATCCATTTTATGAAGGAACACAGGGACATCCGGAATTTAAATCAAGACCGAACCATGCACACCCACTGTTCCGCGGATTTGTAAAAGCAGCAGATGAATATGCAAAACTGAAACTGAGCCGACAGGCACAAAATCAGGAATAAAAAATAAAAGGAGTGAGACAGGACGAGAAAAAGTCTTGTTTTATTCCTGTCGCAGATAGAAAGGA
>ENA-OQDM01000910-OQDM01000910.1-human-gut-metagenome-genome-assembly--contig:-NODE-910-length-13925-cov-2.947166_pt1 | contig 13925 bp, 9 predicted proteins | sample MGYA00242772_ERZ504605 | MGnify/ENA primary metagenome ERZ504605 (study PRJEB26092, sample SAMD00036348) | human gut metagenome | host: Homo sapiens | study: EMG produced TPA metagenomics assembly of... | reverse complement strand
GCCGCACATATTTTCCGGAAGCTTTCCAACATGCCCTGCGGTCTGTACGGCGCCGGGGTGTCCGGGTAAGGCTGAGCCGGTTACCGCTTTTTCGTGTTCCTAAGCGGGCACCTGAACAAAGTGGCGATTTCATGCTGCTCCCAGAACTCGCTTTTTCGTTTATGGAAAGCCAAAAGTGCATTGAGCTCGGACAACTGTCCGCAGCATGACTTTTTGTTCATGTGCCCGCTAAGGAACACACAAAAAGCGGTAAGACGGCTCCACCTTACCCGGACACCCCGGCGCCGTACAGACCGCAGGGCATGTTGGAAAGCCTTCCGGAAAATATGTGCGGCAGTCCTTGTAAAATACGATAGGACTGATTCTGCCAACTTTGTTGTTAAGCTCATAATAAGTCAATATCGACCGAAATACAAGTCATTATCTGCCTTGAAATAAAAGTGTAAGGTAAGTATGATAGGAATATAAAGAATATAAGAAACGTAAGAGAGTTGCCGACAAAACGCGTCAATACCAAGAAGCCGTTGCAGGCAAAAACGCATCGAAACCAAGAAGCCGTTGCCGACAAAACGCATCAATACGCTGAAAGCGCTGCATGCAAAACTCCCCCAACAACCTGCATCTGTTGCGAGGGGGACGCAGATTTAAAAGAAGGTGCTGGGGAGCCGTCGGTCCTTAGCGACCGTATTTTGGTCGCTTAGTACCGCTACGAGCGACACGCAGCGAGAGCGTGCCTTCGTTAAATCTGTGTATGCCTCACAACATTCACAGCCTAAAGAGGAGTTTTGCCCCCAACGCTCACAGCCTAAAGAGGAGTTTTGCCCCAACGCTCACAGCCTTCGGAAGAGTTTTGCCTCCAACGCCCACCCACCAAATATTTCAAAAAGGAGCCCACAATCATGGAAAAATGGCAAAGATCACTTTATCAACCCAACCTCCCTCTCGGAGCTGACGGCACCAAAGTCACCGCCTCAAAAGCACACATCACCCTGTCAAAAGAAGCCGCCAAAGAAGGCATGGTTCTTCTAAAGAACAATGAAAGCCTTCTCCCATTTCAGGCAGGCACCAAACTCGCCCTGTTTGGAAAAGGCAGTTTTGACTATGTCAAGGGTGGTGGCGGAAGCGGAGATGTAACCGTTGCTTATACGACAAATTTGTATGAGGGATTCAAGAAGCTGCCGGAAAAAGTAGAAGTGTATGAGGCACTCTCTGATTATTACCGTAAAGAGGTAGAAAAACAGTACGAGGCAGGAGCAGAACCGGGAATGACAGTAGAGCCTGCGTTTCCGGAAGAAACTGCAAAAAAAGCGAGAGCGTACACGGACACGGCAGTGATCTGCATCAGCCGTTTTTCCGGGGAAGGCTGGGACAGAAAGAGTTCTTATGATAAGGAGATGGATGAGTCGGTACAGACAGATCCGCTGCTGGAAAAGGCAGAGCGCATTTTTCCGGACGGAGACTTTTACCTGACGAAGGAAGAGAGCGCGATGGTGGAACAGGTGCAGCAGTTGTTCCCGAAGGTGGCAGTCGTTATGAATGTCGGCGGCATGGTCGATACGGACTGGTTTGCAGAAAATGAAAAAATTCAGGCGGTGCTGATGGCATGGCAGGGGGGTATGGAAGGCGGAAGCGCGGCAGCAGAGCTTCTGTGCGGCGTCGGCAGCCCATCCGGAAAACTTTCCGACACATTTGCAAAGAAACTGGAAGACTATCCGTCATCGGAGACATTCCATGAATCGGTAAAATATGTCGATTATAAAGAAGATATCTACGTCGGCTACCGCTATTTTGAGACAATACCGGGGGCTGATAAAGCCGTCAATTATCCGTTTGGCTACGGTCTTTCCTACACGACTTTCGAGCGTGCGTTAGTATCTGCGGAAGAAAAACAGGGTGTGATCCGCGTGCGTGTCAATGTGACCAACACCGGAAAATATCCGGGAAAAGAAGTCATGCAGTTATATGCGCAGGCACCGCAGGGCGTACTTGGAAAGGCAAAGAGAGTCCTTGCAGCATTTGAAAAAACACGACTGTTAGCACAGGGAGAAACGCAGCTTCTGACGTTAGAGGCACCGGTGGCACAGCTTGCATCCTATGATGATCTGGGAAAAATTCAGAAATCTGCCTATGTGCTGGAAAAAGGTAAGTATCAGTTTTATCTTGGCACGTCCGTGCGGGAAACAGAGCAGGTATTTTGTTTTACAATGCCAGAGGATACCGTAACAGAGCAGCTTACCGCAAAACTGGTTCCGACTTCACTTGCGGAGCGCATGCTCTCCGATGGAAGTTTTGAAAAACTGCCGCAGTCCGAACCGAATGATCCGGATTACTCCGCAATCAAACGTGTTCCGAGGGAGGAAAGCGATGGATTTTCACCGGCTGTCCGCGCACTGCCGGGACATCAGATCTGGTCACAGCCGTATAAGAAAGACGCACATATTTTTATGGAAGTTGCAGAAGGAAAGATCACACTGGATGAATTTGTGACACAGATGACGGATGAGGAACTTGCGCATATTTTAGGCGGACAGCCGAATACCGGTGTGGCAAATACATTTGGATTTGGAAATATGCCGGAGTATGGAATCCCGAATATTATGACGGCGGACGGACCTGCCGGACTCCGCATTGAGAAAAAATGCGGCGTAGTTACGACGGCGTGGCCGTGTGCGACACTTTTAGCATGTACCTGGAACCCGGATGTGTTATATCAGGTTGGTGCAGCAGGTGCCGCTGAGGTGAAGGAAAATAACATTGCCGTTTGGCTGACGCCTGCGGTCAATATCCACAGAAGTCCGCTTTGCGGAAGAAACTTCGAGTATTATTCCGAAGACCCGTATCTGACCGGGAAAATGGCATCTGCAATGGTAAAGGGAATCCAGTCAAAACATATCGCTGCGACGGTCAAACATTTTGCATGCAACAATAAGGAGACAAACCGTAAGGAAAGCGATTCCAGAGTGTCCGAGCGGGCAGCAAGGGAGATTTATTTAAAGGCGTTTGAGATTATCGTAAAAGAGGCAGATCCGTGGTGCATTATGTCATCTTACAATATCGTAAACGGACACAGAACTTCTGAAAACCGTGAGCTTTTAGAGGACATCTTAAGAGGTGAGTGGAATTATCAGGGAATGGTCACGACCGACTGGTGGACAAGCGGTGAGCATTATAAAGAAGTAAAAGCGGGAAATGACATCAAGATGGCATGTGGATTCCCGGAGAGTCTGCTCCGTGCAAAAGAAGCAGGAGTGCTGACAAGAGAAGAGATGGAGATCTGCGCAAAGCGTATTTTAGGATTAATACTGAAAATCGACTGAGATCAGACGAAAAACAATCATGGACAAAAACAATGACAGGCTGAAAAGATAACAACAGATATATAGTGTGAAAAATAAGATTTTTCACACGCAAGATTTGTGCTTACGCACAAACTTGAGATGCAAATGAAAACGTTGTTTTCATTGAAAGACAGCGCAAGAATGGAGATTAAAATGGAGGATTATCATGGGTAACAGTGGAATCGGTGTTCCGCTGCCGGAACTGGCAGCATACTGTAGAGAGGCAGCAGCAGAGGGAGCCGTGCTTTTAAAGAATGAGGGGCATATGCTTCCGGTCAAAAAGGATGAGACAGTTTCTATTTTCGGAAGAAGCCAGATTGAGTATTACCGGAGTGGAACCGGTTCAGGTGGAGCGGTCAATGTGCCGTATGTCAAAAATATTTTAGACGGAATCAAAGAAAACAATGTTTTCCCTGTAAATGAGGAACTGGTAGAAATCTATCAAGAATGGTTAAAGGAGCATCCGTTTGACAACGGAGGCGGTGGCTGGGCGGCAGAGCCGTGGCATCAGGCAGAGATGGAAATCACCGACGAGATCGCACGCCGCGCAGCAGAAAAGTCTGAAAAAGCTATTTTTCTGATCGGAAGAACTGCCGGTGAGGATAAAGATTACGAGGACACGGAAGGCAGTTATCTTCTGACAAAACGGGAGAAAGAAAATCTTCGCATCGTAACAAAATATTTTGACGAAGTGGCAGTGCTTTTAAATGTGTCTAACATCATTGATATGAGCTGGACGAAAGATGCGGCATATCAGGATCACATCAAAGCGATTCTTTACATCTGGCAGGGTGGTATGGAAGGCGCGAACGCCGTTGCAGATCTGTTATCGGGCAGAGTGACACCATCCGGAAAACTGACGGATACGATCGCGGAGAAACTTTCTGATTACCCGGCAGCAGACCATTTTGGAAGTAAGACAGAAAATATTTATGCGGAAGATATCTATGTCGGCTACCGTTATTTTGAGACATTCGCACCGGAAAAAGTAATGTATGAGTTTGGTTTCGGTTTATCTTATACGGAATTTTCCATGGAGACGGTAAAAGCGGAGAGTACAGGAAATGGAAAAGATGCAAAGATCGCACTCAGTATCCGTGTGAAAAATACCGGGGCAGCAGCCGGAAAAGAGGCTGCACAGGTTTATGTGTCCGCCCCACAGGGACAGCTTGGAAAACCGGCAAAGGTATTGTGCGGATTTGCAAAGACAAAACTGCTTGCTCCGGGCGAGGAGGAAGTACTTGAACTTACCATTCCGGTAAGCCGGTTTGCTTCCTATGACGACAGCGGTGTGACTGGTCATAAGTCCTGCTATGTCTTAGAGGAAGGTCTGTATAAGATCTATGTTGGAAACAGCGTCAGATGCACAGAAAAAGCCAATGTGGACGGAAAAGGCGGTTATGAGGTTTCTTCCTGTATCGTCACAGAGGAGTTGGAGGAGGCGCTTGCGCCGACAAAAGAATTTTTGCGTCTTAAGACAGGCAGACAAAAGGAGGACGGGGGTGTTTGCCCGTGCATATGAAAAAGCACCACAGCAGATGGTTGATCTGGCAGAGCGGATCAAAAGCCGTCTGCCAAAAGAACTGCCACAGACCGGAAATAAAGGAATTACCTTACAGGCGGTTGCAGAGAATATCAAAAATGGCAGCAGTGTGGAAGAAGAATTGGACGCATTTGTAGCACAGTTTACCAACGAGGAGTTAGCCGTGATCGTCCGCGGCGAGGGAATGAGCAGCCCGAAGGTAACACCGGGTACAGCATCCGCATTTGGCGGTGTCAGCGACAGCCTGCATGGTTATGGCATCCCGATTGCCTGCGCATCCGATGGCCCGTCCGGCATCCGTATGGAGAGCGGATTAAAGGCAACACAGCTCCCGATCGGAACACTCCTTGCATGTTCCTTTAATATTCCAATGATGGAAGAATTATATCAGATGGAAGGCAGGGAATTAGTTGGAAACGAGATCGACACCCTGCTTGGACCGGGAATCAATATCCACCGCTATCCATTAAATGGACGTAACTTTGAGTATTTCAGTGAAGATCCGCTTGTGACAGGACAGTTTGCGGCGGCAATGACAAGGGGAATCCGAAGTGCCGGTTCTTCTGCGACCGTGAAACATTTTGCAGCGAATAATCAGGAGACGGAAAGACATAATGTAAACTCCGTTGTATCTGAGCGGGCACTCCGTGAAATCTATCTGAAAGGCTTTGAGATTGCCGTGAAAGAGGGAAATGCAAATTCGATCATGACCTCTTACAACCCGGTCAACGGACACTGGACGGCATCCAATTATGACTTAAATACGACGATCCTGCGTGGTGAGTGGGGATATCAGGGAATTGTTATGACAGACTGGTGGGCAAAGATGAATGACGTTGTAAACGGCGGGGAGGCAGACCGCAGATACACCTCATTCATGGTTCGTGCACAGAATGACTTATACATGGTAGTCAACAATAATGGTGCTGCCATCAACGCAGCGGGCGATGATACCGTAGAAGCGCTGGAGGCGGGAAAACTCACTGTTGGAGAGTTACAGCGCTGTGCGAAAAACATCTGCCGTTTCCTGCTTGGAACACCTGTGATGAAACGCCCGTTAAAAGATTTTGATCCACTGCTTACAGTTACTGCAAAAGAAGCAGTAAATACAGACGAAAAGCAGGTCTGTGCACTGCAGAGCGGAAACCGGATCGAGGCAGGAAAGTTTGAAAACACAGTCCTTTATGTGGAAAAAGAAAGCATTTTAAACGTTAATGCACATTTCTGTTTCCCGGTGGAAGGATTAGCACAGGGAGCTGCCAATCTGTATCTGAATGGAGAACTGATGGCAACCGTCCAGACAGGTGGAACCGGAGAGCGTTTCCTGACACAGCGGATGTGCCGTGTGAAATTTATGCCGGGGTATTATGAACTGAAAGCAGAGTATGTGACACCGGAACTGAAGTTGGACTGGATTGAGTTAGAGTAAAATTTATTATCTGAATTTATAAAGTAAAAGTATACAATTTTAATCTCATAAAACAACTTAAAAAAGCAAAAATTAAGTAAAAACTCTGAAAATTTACAAACTAATATAAGCTTAATTGACAATGTTTTTTAAAGTAACATATAATTAAAAGACAAAGTGCATAAAGCTAATAAATGTATTGGAGGTAAGTTTATGAGAAAACGTTTTATGGGAAAACGACTTGCAGCCGCTCTTTTAGCGGCTGCAGTTGCGTTTTCAAGCGGCAATTTTGCAGGGGGATACGAGTATGTCTATGCGGCAGAAGCGAGTGTGTTTTATACCGGGACAAACACAGTAACAAAAGACAAACTGGATCTTGCAACAGAGGATTGGGATAATCCGCCAATGATCACTTATGATGAAAGTATTGCAGATTGTGTGACAACGAAAGATTTCACAATGAAAGCAGATATTACACTGGATGATGAGGCGTACGCATCATTGGGTACCGGGGAAAGTTACTTAAAGGTTCAGGGTATCGTGAAGCTGGGAAGTGAGTGGACATGGACAGACAGTCAGGATATCCCGTATTTACAGCAGAGCAGTTTTTCAGAAGATACACATAAAACAACGATTACGATCAAGTTTGAGGATAAGGATGCAGATGATTTAAAAGGTGTATATTTCCGACTGATTGGTCAGGGCTTTTCAGGAACATGTACATTTTCCAATGTTACATTAAGCGGTGTGGCAGAAGCGCAGCCGGAACTGCCTGCAAAAGATCCGAGTGTGATCGATGATTTTGAATCTGCAGAGACAGGAAGCAGTGCAGGCTGGGAGCAGGAAGGCGGCTGGCAGTACGACAATGCGGTAGGAATCAGTGTAGCTGAATTTCAGGGAAGCAAAATGTTAAAGGCAGATCTCGATTATACCGGTTGTGAAGGTTTTACATGGAGTGAGGCAAAGATTAAAAAGTCGTTTGCAGAAGGACTCGATGTATCGGCTTATAATGTTTTAAGCTATGAAATGATCTATCCGGAAGCTTTTGACGGTTCTTTTAAGGCAAAGATTTTTGCAAAAACGGAGCAGATGATGTGGAGATCATCAACAAAGAAGCAAAGATCGAAACGTCAGATCTCGGTGACGGATATAAGAAAGCAGTGGTCACTGTCAAATTCTCACCAAACACTGCAAAGATCACGGATCTGATGATTGGAACAGTTGGTGTGAGCACTGCCTTTTTGGGAAGCGTATATCTGGATAACCTGACTTTATCCCAGTATAATGCAGCGGGCGATTATACGGAGATCACAGAGACGGCAGGAGAGGCTGTGCTTGCAGATACGTCCAGTATGCCGGAAGAAGTAACACTTTCGGATGTGAATGCATCAGGTTCAGCAAAAGCGTTATATGCATATTTAAAAGGACTGGATGCTGCTGACCAGGTATTATTCGGACATCAGAATGACACAAGCAAGCATGTTTCAACCAGAGACGGTGTCTATTCGGATACAAAGGACGTGACCGGAAGTATTAGTGGTCTGGTCGGAATCGATTCGCTGGCACTGACAGGCGTGGAACTTGGAATTGATAACGTAGATGATGCAGTTCAGAAATCTATCGAGATCAGCAAGGCAGCAGCTGCAGAGGGTGCAATCATTACATTATCCACCCATATGCCGAATATGAGCAATGAAAAAATCATTGCAACACCGGATGCGGCGAGAAAATATGATTTTTCACAGTGTGATTTTTCGGAGGCAAAAGACCTGAGCAATAACTGCTCCGCAGAAGTACTTCCGGGTGGAAAATACAATGCGCAGTTTACAACCTATCTTGATATCATTGCAGATTACGCAAACGGACTTGGCGATATTCCTGTTTTATTCCGTCCATTCCATGAAAATACAGGCGGATGGTTCTGGTGGGGTGCTGCGACAACCGATAAAGAGACATACCGTGCGCTGTTCCAGTACACACAGGATTATCTGGCATCAAAGGGAGTACACAACTTTATTTATGTATATTCCCCAAATGGTCCGTTAACTTCAGAGGAAGAGTATATGGACCGCTATCCGGGCGATGACTGTGTGGATATCGTTGCATTTGATTACTATGATGATTACAATACTTATCCGGCAGAATATTCCGGCGAGTTTGTGGACAATTTAAAGAAAACCTGTCAGGTGGTAAAGAATATTGCAGACGCAAAAGGAAAAGTAGCTGCAATTTCCGAAACCGGTGTAAGGGTGATGAAAGCCGATGGATCGGATAATGAAGGAATTTTAGTAAAAGGAAATCCGATCGCAGGACACAACTGGTACAAACAGGTTAATCAGGTGGCAGTTGACACCGGAATGCCGTACTTCTTACTGTGGGCAAATTTTGGAGACACCAACTTTTATGTCCCATATAAATATGATGATACCCACGGACAGGAACTGATCAACGAGTTTATTGAATTCTACAATGAAAAATCTTCTGTTTTTGCGAATGGAACAAACTTTTACGGAAATGCAGACCAGAAAGAAGTAAGAAATGTAAATCAGGGAAATGCAGCAGGTTATTTTGCCAATGTTTTCTCTAAGATGGCAATCACAAGTGCATTTACTTTAAAAGCAAATGTGAGAAATGCACAGAGTGTAAGTTTTGTGCTGACAAACCCGGATACAAATACAGAAAAAACGATCACGGCAGAGAAAACGGAAGAATCCGGTGCTTACGAAGGTGTGCTGTCTGCGGATATTCTGAGTGCACTTGGAACAACGGATACCGGTAAGATCAGCCTTGTGGCAGATGGCAAAACACTTGTGACTGTTTCCTATATCAGTTTTGGAAAAGAAAAGGAAACACTTGCAAAGAATGTCATTGAAAATTTTGAATTATACTATGATGACAATGACTACCTGAATGGAACTTTTACAGAAAATTCAGCAGCAAACTGCAGTTCTTCCTTTGTATTAGATAAGGATCATAAAGCAGAAGGTGTTTACGGAGGTGCATTTACTTATCAGCTTAAGACGAGCGGACCGGAAGTATGGACCGGACGTATGAAAGGTTTAAGCACAAATGATTACAGCGAATACAATGCGGTCAGCATGTGGGTAAAACCGGATGGAAAAGGACAGAAACTGGTAGTTCAGCTTGTTTCCGGCGGAGAGGATTTCGAAGTATTTCTGACTGACTTTGTAAAGACGACAGAGGCAAAATATGTTACGATCCCATTTAACAAATTAAAGGGTAAACAGAATGGAACTTTTGCTCCAAAGAATGTTACGAAGTTTGCAATCTGGTGTAACAGCATTTCAGAAGACGGAAATGGGGTTGATATCCAGTCGAAAATTGTTTTTGATGATATCCGCTTTGTAAATGTGGATGAATCAAAGTTAAATGTGACAGAATGTGGATATGTACTGACAGATCAGTCACTCGTGTCCGGAGGACAGAAACCGGGAGATACGGAGAAACCGGGAGATACAGAGAAACCGGGAGATACAGAAAAACCGGGAGATACGGAGAAACCGGGAGATACAGAAAAACCGGAAAATACAGAGAAACCGGGTAATACAGATAAAACGACAGTTGCACAGGTTTCCGGCTTCAAACAGTTCGGGGCAACGAAGACTTCCATCCGCTTAACATGGAAAAAAGTAAAGAAAGCAGATGGTTATCAGATATACCGTTATAACAAATCAACGAAAAAATATCAGAAGGTTGCAACGGTAAAAACTAATACCTATACGGATAAAAAGCTCAAAACAGCAACGGTTTATCAGTATAAAGTGCGTGCATACAGGAAAAGCGGTAAAAAGACGGTAACCGGAAAGTACTCCAATGTGATCAAGGCTGCGACCAGCCCGCAGAAGGTGACTGCGGTTAAGGCAAAACGTGTGAAGTCCAAGGTAAAATTAACCTGGAAGAAGGTAAAAGGTGCAGATGGATACGAGATCTACCGTGCAACATCCAAAAAAGGAAAATATCAAAAGATAAAGACGCTGAAAAAGGGCACTATTGTTTCTTACACAGACGGCAAAGCGAAGAAAGGAAAAACATATTACTATAAAGTAAGAGCCGTAAAAAATGCCGGAAAAACATCGGTGAAAGGAACTGCTTCAAATGCAGTGCGCTGTGGAAAATAAAAAGATTTATCATAATAATGATTATCTGGAGCGTAGATAAGGCTGACAGCAAAAAATCCGTGCGGATCAAAACTGATCCTGCACGGATTTTTTACTTATTCATGACAATAGGTTTCCTGTGAGGCGGTCTATTGTTTAGTTCAACATATTTAAGAACTGTGTGATCCTTGGAATGTTACTCTGTTCAAGTTCGGTGTAAGTTCCCTCTTTTAAGATTTTTCCCTCATCGAAGAAAACAACTTTATCTGCCACTTCTCTTGCGAAAGACATCTTGTGTGTAATGATCACGATGGTCTGTTTCTCGTCAACCAGTCTGCGGATGATATTTAAAACTTCCACTTCAAGTTCCGGGTCTAAGGCGCTGGTAGGCTCATCAAAAAGAAGTAGTTCCGGTTTCATGGCGAGTGCCCTTGCGATGGCGATTCTCTGCTGCTGGCCGCCGGAGAGCTGTCCCGGATAAGCGTCGCGCTTATCGGATAAACCGACTTTCTCTAAAAGAGATAACGCTTCTTTTTCGCATTCACTTCGGTCTTTCTTTAAGACGGTGATAGGACCTTCCATAATATTTTCCAGCACCGTTTTGTGAGGAAAAAGCTGAAAGTTCTGGAATACCATACCGGTTTTCATGCGGATATTCCGGATCTCGTTGCCGCTGTACTTTACTTTCTGTCCCTCTTGAAAGAACATGGAAGAACCGTTTAAAGTAACGGTTCCGCTATCCGGGATCTCAAGCAGATTAATACAGCGCAGCAATGTTGTCTTGCCGGAACCGGATGGCCCGATCAGGACGGTGGTTTTATTTTTCGGAATCTCTAAGGAGACACCTTTTAAGACCTGATTATTGTCAAATGATTTATAAATGTTATCTAAAGAATACATATGATACCTCTACTTTCCGACACGCAGTTTTTTCTCAATCCATTTCTGCAGTCCGGTCAACAGCGTACAGAAAAGAAGGTAAATGAGTGCAACTTCGATATAGATCCAAAGGTATTCGAGTGAGCTTGCTGCGGCTTCCTGTGCTTTACGGAACATCTCACCGATCATGATCGTAGATGCAAGGGAAGTATCCTTGACAAGACCGATAAAGGTGTTAAAAAGCGGTGGTATGGATACGGTAGCAGCCTGCGGAATGATGATACGGCGGAATGTCTGCTGATAACTCATTCCGAGGGAATAGCCTGCCTCCCACTGACCTTTATTGATGGAAAGGATTGCCGCGCGGATCGTCTCTGCGGAGTAGGCACCTACATTTAAGGAGAGTGCCGAGATACAGGCAACCCACTTGTTGATGCCAAGGGGATTACAGATACCCCAGTACATGATAAATAACTGTACCAGCAGAGGGGTTCCGCGGAATACCCAGATATAGATTCCGGCGATCTGTTTTAATACCGGTATTTTGTTGATAATGAAAAGCGCACACAGCACGGCAATGATGACGCCGATCGCAAAGGATACGAGCGTCAGGGGAATCGTGTAAAGCAGACCCTGTCTTAGCATTGGCCAGAATGCATTTTTCATCAGTTCCGCTTGTCTTGCTGTAATAATACCCGCTGTCAGGTATGCATATGATCCCATGATTTTTCTCCTGTAACAAAATTATGGCTGTGATACGTCCATGCCAAAATATTTTTCGGAAATTTCTTTGACGGTTCCGTCCGCTAATAATTCATCAATGGCAGAGTTGAGTTTTTCAATCAGCTCGTCATTGCCTTTTTTCACCATAATGGCACTGGAATTGACATTATCAGTTTCAGCAACGATCTTGGTGGAGTCCTCGCCGCCTTTCTGCTGTTTCCAGTATGCGTAAGTTAATTCGTCGTTGATCGCACAATCGGCTTCCCCACTTAATACACATTCCATGGCAAGTGCAAATTTATCCTGTCCGACGATCTCTGCGCCGTAGCTTCTTGCAATATCGCTGAAGTTTGAGGTAAGACCTTCTGCAGCTTTTTTACCATTGATGTCTTCGAAGGAATTGATATCAGTATTGTCAGCAGCTACGATCAGCACTGGTTTGGAATAAATGTAAGGGGTGGAAAAATCGAATTTTTCTTTTCTCTCATCTGTGATCGTAACCTGGTTCATGACAACGTCAAAGTTGCCGGCATCAAGTGCAGCAGTGATGGAATCCCACTCTGTCTCAACAAACTGGACATCATAGCCCATCTTTTCACCGATTGCATTTGCCATATCAACCTCAAAACCGGTTAAAGTACCATTTTCATCGTGGTAGGTGTATGGAGCATAAGTTCCCTCCATGCCGACAGTTAATACAGGTTTTTCAGCAGAATCAGCAGAACCTGTGGATTCTGTTGAAGTTTCAGCTGTGTTCTGTGCATTGTCAGCTGTATTATTTGCAGAATTACCAGCTGTATTGCTGTTAGAACCGCATGCTGCCATTCCTGTTGCTAAAACGGCTGTCAGTAAAATTGAAATCACTTTTTTCTTCATAAAACTTGTCCCTTTCCTTTTTTCATAATCTCCATCTTGTTTTCTTAATTCATACTATTCTGATATGATTTAGAAAAGATTATACTTTTATCAGATAATGGTGTCAAGTGATTTGCAAAGAAAACATTTTTGTTTGTAAAAAAATACGGTAACAACCATGCTATACAGGAGAAATGAAGTTATTCCTGTATCGGAGAAAGAAAGTTTTTCAGTTCTTCAATCGGGATTGGTTTTGAAAATTTGAATCCCTGCAGATAGTCCGCGTGACTGTTCACACAGATGGTCTCCTGCTCATCGGTTTCTACACCCTCATAGAGTACTTTGTACCCGAGTTTTTTAAAAGCAGTGGAAAAGTAGTTCAGGATAAACTGGGAATTTTTCATCCTTATTTGCCATCAGAAGAAGGCTGCGGTCAAATTTTACAACATCCAGTTTTAGCTAAGAATCCGGTCAAAATTAGAATATCCGGTTCCAAAATCGTCGAGGTAAGTACATACACCGAGGGATTTAAACTGCATTACACGGTCAAGAACGAGTTCGTATTCGGTATCGTTGCGGCTCTCGGTCAGTTCCACTGCGATGGTATGAAAATCAACACCGTTTCTTTCTACGATCTGCCGGAACTCTTCCATAAAATTTTTGTTGGAGAGCTCTGAAATGGAAAGATTTACGGAAACACGGGAGAGCTGGTAACCTTCATCCTGAAATTCCCGGATCGCACGGCAGGTCTTATTTAAAATGATCATGCTTAATTTGTGGATATAGCCATTCTTTTCAGCGAGCGGAATAAACCGGTTTGGATATACCATGCCGGTGTCCTTCAGGTTCAGACGCATCAGTGCTTCTGCGGTGTCATAATTGCCGGCATTTACGTTGCGGACCGGCTGGCAGTATACAAGAACTCTTTTGTCATCAAGGGAACCGTTTTCTGCAATATCTTTTAACTGCGCCGAGAGATATTTCATATCATTGAAAATTTTTATAAATCGGCGGTGTGCAGGAGCGGAAATTATTTAGTTCCATCGGTTCTGCAAAGAAGA
>ENA-OQDM01000909-OQDM01000909.1-human-gut-metagenome-genome-assembly--contig:-NODE-909-length-13931-cov-1.095769_pt1 | contig 13931 bp, 15 predicted proteins | sample MGYA00242772_ERZ504605 | MGnify/ENA primary metagenome ERZ504605 (study PRJEB26092, sample SAMD00036348) | human gut metagenome | host: Homo sapiens | study: EMG produced TPA metagenomics assembly of... | reverse complement strand
CACCTGTATTCCTAAATGTCAAAAGCACCAACAGCCCTGTTGTTTCGGCCAAGACCCATTTCGGCCTTAGCCACTTCCTCCGAAAAGCCTCTCACCGGAGGAAAGAAACAGGCGGCAAACAAGCACAGGAACAAGTAAAAGTAAATGCCTGCTCCGTCTGCCACCTGCTTTCCTTTGGAAACGCATTTCCCAACACGGTCACTGTTTTCCTCTATTACCATCGTTGCATCTCTTTTTCCGCTTTCAATATACGACGGAACCGGTCACGGAACATCGTTTCGTTTTTCATGTCGAGCGGTTGTTTGAAGACCAACCCGTTGCGGTCGAAAGTCATCTGCTTGCCACTGCTGTAGAAATGGAACAACTCCTGTAGTTTGAGGAAACTTTCGCCATCTTCTATATGAACTATCGGTGCAGACAACTCTTTCCTTATTTGCGCGAACCTGTTTTCATCTGAATACGCCTCCCTATTGACTATCGCGATGATTTGCAAGTCTGGAAACGTTCATGATCGGCCATGATGTTCTTCACGGATGAATTGGAACAGAAGCCCCAATCCTCATTCGGGTCAGAAAGCCAAATCACCTGCACATACCGCCCCTTATACCTATTTAAAATAGACTTCATATCCCGGTAGCCTTCCCCTTCCGGTATTTCATAAACCCATGAGGCAGAGTTCCCGGACAAACGGTTCAATTCCTTTATTTTCTCCTTGAAGTAGGGGTAAGTCAGATAGGAAGATAACAAGAAGTCTGCCAACTTTTCGCGTTGGCCTATGCTCCATTCCCCTTGCAAACCAGTCATTTTTTGGGTAAGATAGGCTTGCACAGCCCAAGGAGTCCCCTCTGTACCGGTCAGTTCACGCAACGTTTTCACTTGAAGACTGTCCTTTTCGATTTCTACTTTCGCATAGTCCAAAGGTTCTGTTTCAGAAGAATTATCCCAAAAAGCATACATATCAAGAAAAGCCATCATATATGTCATACTGATGGACGGAGGATATCCTAAACTATAAGGCAAGAAAGAAAGCGACGGATCATCCAAAGAAAGAATGTTTAACACCTTATAGGCAGAATAATCATAACCTACATAGTCTTCTTTTTCCACAGGATATTTTCTCGGACGTTCTACCTTTTCTTCGAACAACCGACTGGCCATGAACAAATAACGGTCTGTCAATTCAAACCTTTGACGGTTTTTCAAAAGGTGCGTCTCCCATGGAGAAAGCTTGTACTTCCATGCCACATAGTCGCAAAGCCGCATGTTTTCCGCTACACTCTCGTCCACATTCTTCAAGAAATATTCAGTGTCCAAGTTCCGTCCATAATCCGACAAACGTTCCCATCCGTAATAGATGACCGGCACGTACTGATGCTTCAACAAGTTCTCATAACAGCCTCTCGGATGGCTACTGGCGTAGTCCACTGTCACATCCTTTTCCAACATTCCTTTCACGGTAATGTCAAGCGTATCACCAGGACGGACATAGAAAGGAACAGCCGTATTTTCGCCTCCCAACACCATATCTGCCCATATAGGATGATCCAAAGAAAGTTCCGCATAGAATGTCCCGTCCGGTTCCAAAGCCGTGCAAGGCCGACTTATGGGAAAAGGCACTACCCTCCCTTGCCCCAAGAAACTGACATCAAAAAGCAAAACGCCCTTGTTCCAATCCCGTGAATATCCCTCTATCTTGCCGCGCACCACGGCCTTTCCTTTTCGGAACATCTTCTCGGAGGTCTCTTCCGCGTCTATCTCTTCTTTGGCCTCCGGAATCTTTATCTTGGCCTTGGCATCGTGGATGCCATAGATGCGGAACATATCCTTGTCCGTCCCTTCTATCAGGTCGAATATCTTCGTGTCCTCCGGCATCGGTTCAAAGAGCAAACGGAACTCCAACTGCCCGGCTCTCGGAATATAGCATTTCTCGCCCAAGGTCAGCCCCACAGCCCCCTTCACGGGATAACGCGCATCCTCTTCATCGCTCAGGTACGTGGACGGCGCGAATTGAAACCAAGAGTTGATTTTCCCTTTCGCCGTGCAATACATGACCGTGGCCGTGTCGGACAGCACCACCTTGTCTATGGCCACCATCCCCGCATTGGAATAGAAGGACTGCAAACGGGTGTAGGCCACTTCACCTTTTCCCAATAGCGTGGTCGGCAACAATGCTGCCACCAACCACAAAAAATATTTCTTTCTCATAGAATCACACTTCATCATCATCAATAAAAGTCACATAGGGAGAAAAATCAAATGAATCACTTCCCCGAGTCGGAACAAGTCTTATTTTCTCTTCCCCATTCTCATCAGTATACGTTTCTACCCTATCGTAAGTATAATAAACCGTTCCGTGAATTCCATAATAGCCCACCCAACTGGGATAGACCTTAATATCACGTGCGTTAACCTGATTACAGGATGCAGAACCGGTTAATTTGGATTCCGGAGAATAACGCGTGATATACCCTCTTGTCCACGAAACGGAAACATCACATTTACGTCCATTGCTACTTCCGGAATAAGAACCTGATTCAATCGCTTTAACTGCACTGGGATCCGGCACTGTTTCCTCTCCCCGTGTCTGCATCGCCCGCTTCGCCAACGAACGTGCATCCTCTTCCTCCTCAAAAATATCATCTCCGGAACAGCTATACGCCAATGCACCCGTGCCGACAAACAGCAATGCCAAAACTTTCATAAATACGGTCTTTTTCATTTTCATTCTTTTGAAATTAAGTTAATACTCCAATTACTTGTCCTCTTCTTTACCATGGCTTGAGATGACAATACAAAGTAAAACAATGCCTCTATCAAATGCAAGTTTTCGTTATCAAATATTATCAAATCAAGTATCAAATATTATCATAAAATGTCAAGTCTTTGATTTTCAAACATTAGAAAAGGCATATTTTCTTTCATTTCTTATACCGCTCATATAAGTAACATGTGAAAACACGTCTCAAAAGCCGCACTTTCCTGCCAAAAAATAACCGGATTTCTTGCATATCATCCCAATAAAGCATAATTTTGTTTACTATTTATCGTAATCATATATCATGAAACCTGAATATAAATTCAACCTGATCATCGCATTGGTTTCCGTTTCAATCTTAATTACCCTCACGGGAATAGCAGCAAGCGTTCACCATTGCATAAAATGGGCAGACTACTGCAAAAACGAAAACCTGTCTGCCACTGTCGTGGAGTTCTCACAAAACATGATTTTCCATGCCTATTATTGGATGGGGATTGCCTTTGCCTGTATAAGCCTGATGGCTACCATGGCATTATGGTACTTCAGCCGTCAACAAAATCTTCATCCGAAACAGACCTGTCCGACAATAAGCACACAAGGAAGCAAGTTCAAGAAATTACAGGTCAACGTCTATACCAACGAAATTACCATGGAAGGGCTTTCGCAAAAAAGCCGTAATCAAGTGGTAACCTTGTTGGATTACCTCGTCAAACACCCCAAGCATAAAATCTCATTTTCAGAACTCAATACGGTATTCAATGAGAATTTTTTCGATGGTTCCCAATCATCCAAACGAAAAATCAGTAACCTTAAATATGAGACCAACAACGTACTGAAAAATATGGGGTTTGAATTGGTCCGGCTTTCTTCCGACCAACTTGCATTGGTTACGAAAGAAAGAAACTGACTCTCCCTGTCTTATATTCCACGTCCATCCATCCGTCTTTACCGCACACTGTTATATTGCATATACCGTCCGCTGTCCGTAACGCCCACGGCCTCGACACTGACAGACGTCCGCTTGCTGTTGTTGTAAAGGCGAACCGTGGCACTTCCCTTTGCATCAAACTCCACTTCGGGCATCCATAGAAGCGTACGGCGGTAATCTTTCGTTTCGGGCAAAGGACGGTGACTGTAGTCGGGACTGTAGAAATCATCGCACACGGCATAACCGTGCAAGAGGTAACGGCGGTCACGGCAAGAAGGGAAATATTCCCCATCGGGACGGAGCTGCATACCCACGATGACTTCCGGCTGGTTGTCCTGCCGGTATTTCCAACTGCCCATTTCACGGGGCACATAGTCCGTATAAATATAAAACTTGTCCAACAGGCTCAGCGACCGGTATTTCTCAAATTCCCCGCGCGACAACCAATCGGGGACGGGATAGGTCGGCGTGCTCGGCATGACAGGCTTGTCCCACAGACGGTTGGGCCAAGTGTTGAAGGTCGTCCGAAGAAAATAATCACGGTATTTGTTCATGTCGCCCACAAATAAGAACGAAATAAGCGTGGATACGGCCGGACTGCTCAAATAATAGAAAGGCACATCGGCCAAACCGTAATCGGCCATCATGTTATATGCGTCGTACGCGTCGATAACGACTGCAGGCTTCGTCGGGTCGTAGCGGCGTAACCCGTTCCTCCGCGTCCGCACCGTCACAGAAGGCAACACGCGACCCTCGAACGAACCGCGCACGAGGCTGTCCTCATGAGCAAACGGTTCGAGGTCGTGCGGCGACACGTCCTGGTAAAAGCTGTAGGGGATGTGCGAAATGGGGATGGAACAAGTCCAGTTTCACATAATAGTCCGGCCAAGCCTCCTCGTCGGTGAAGCCCTCCCGGCGTTTTTTGCTGACATACTCTGCTCCCTTTTTCAGTTTCGCCGCGCTGAGGAACATCATGCAATCACCGTAAATCTCAGGCATGGCCATATAGAATGCACCGTCTTTCGTCTGTTGCTTCAATTCAAAAGTCTCCGCTCCCTGCGTGAACATGGCCCAGACGTTCACCTCCTTTTTCAAGTTACTGATCTTTTTGAAATCGATGTTTTGCCTTTCCGAGCGGTTGACACACCCTCCGATGGTCTGGAACTTCTCGGGCAACCAAGGCAGCGCGAGAGATTCTACGTCCGCCATCTCACGCCACTTGTAACGTCGCCACCCTTGCACCATCATGAGCCGGTCGAGGGCTTGGCGGCGAAGACTGTCGTCTGACTCGAAATAATAACCCGGATTCTCCACAAACCCCTTGATTTCACTGGCAAGGAGCATTTCGGTGAGTATCGTGCCATTGTCGTACGTGTCTTCTTCCGTATCCCGGTCGCGAACGGCAAGGGAAAGGCTGGATAAGGAATCCGCCGGGTCGGTCAGTTGCAGGTGTAAGGTGATGGAATCGAAAGGTTCATAGGACTGACGTACACCGGAAACGGACAGTTTCGGGGCATCATAGTCGTGATGGTTGACGAAAAAGAGCCGGTCGGCATAGATGCGTCCTTCCCCGTCGAAGACCGTAAGCTGGTTGACACCGGTGGGAAGACTGTCCAATGGGATAGCCATCCGGCAAACCCGGAGGTCGGAGGCCGGTTCGTCCGCCGTGTCCGCCATCCCGTTTGAAAAGAGCGACACAGGCAAGGGACGGTAGAAACGGGACACTCCACCACTCATGACGTGTAAGGCAACGGGGCGCTTCACTCCGACGGCCTGTATCACGGCCTCCACCACACTGTCGCCCACCGTGACAGCCAAGGCACAACCTTCTTTCTCCACTTCGGGAAGTTCTTCTTCATACTCATATCCCTTGTAAGTGAAGGTCGCACGGAAATCCACCTCTTCCGACACGTCCGGCAGGCGGAATGTCGTCCGGCCGCGCTCGTCCGTCCGGCAGACAGCCGCCACCTTTCCCTCCTTATCCCGGACGGTAAGCTTCATGCCGCCAAGATGTTGCCCGTCCTCGCCGTTCAATTCAAGGGCCACCCGGCAAGCCGCACCGGCCACAAGGTTACCTCCTTCGGGATAGAAACGCAAGTCCACTTTGGGTTTCTTTTTCTTCGGGGTTTTATAGTATCGGCGCATAGGGCGCAATGTCATGTCTTTTGCAAAATCCCCGGCTTTCTTAGGCTTGTCATACACAGGAAACACCCGTGAATAAAGCTTCTCATAGTCTCGGAAAAATTCCTTGGCCATCTTCTTGCTGTAGAACAAATCCTCTGAAATACGCACATGGGGATATTCACACTGTCCGAAGTTGAGCATCCAACGCGTATAGGCCCTCAATTCGTAGTAACCGGCATAAAGCGTATCCTTCAGCACGAACATGCCATGGGCCGTGCCGTCTTCCATCTCCAACTGCTGCCGTTCCACGGAATAACCGTCCGGCGTGAGAAGCTCCACGTAGAGAATCTTGCTCAGGTCGGTCAACGTGCCCCGGTCGGAGCGCGTGACATAGCCTTTGTACCAAATGGTATCGCCGAGGAAATAGCAGGTGTTGTCCAAATGGAGATACGCCTTTTTTCCTGCGGCAAGCCCACTCCGAAACCTTCCACCTTGCGGTAAAGGGTATCGAGACCTTCAAACTGCCAAAAGTCCGAGTCTTGGGCATAGGATTGCAGTCCGACCCAGCACATCACCATTAATCCTAAAAAGCCACACTTCATAGTCTCACGTCTTTATTGAAACAACCAAGTCCTACAAAGTAACGCAACAGAAACAATATAAACAACTTTTCGTTATCAAATCTTATCAGATCCGGTATCAAATAATATCAGAAAATATCAAATCACTGATATTCAACGCTTAAAGAAAACGCTAAAAGTAACGTTTATTTTTTCCTTTTCAGCATCCGAATGTTTTTTCCGGATTTCATTCACCAAAAAAACTCCCGGTTGCTTTGATTTCTCAAACTAAAACTTTTAAATTTGTAAGACATTAATCTATACATCGAATGCAAACATGAAACACAAACTTACCTTTATTGTATCATTAGGCATCGCCTTAATCCTTACGGCTGTCATCGGAGCCACCGTCAGCCTGCACCATTGCATGAAATGGGATGCCTACTGCGACAATGGGACTTTGCCCTTGTCAACTGTGAAGTTTACGCAAAACCTGATTTTCCACGCCTATTACTGGATGGGGATAGCCTTCATCTGCTTATGCCTGGTTGTCGCCATGCTGGTATGGTATTTCCGCCATCAGCAAAAACTCCATCCGGAACTGAGCGACATGATAGCCGACACATCGGAATGCGAATTCAAAAAAATACGGGTGAACCGTTATACCAACGAAATCACCATAGACGGCACGACCCGCCCAAGCCGCCGCCAAGTGGCGACCTTACTGGATTATCTCCTTAAAGCTCCCACACACGAAATCTCATTCACGGAACTCAATACCGTATTCAATGAGAATTTCTTCGACGGTTCGCCGGCATCCAAACGGAAAATAAGTAACCTTAAATATGAAATCAACGACCTTTTGAAAAACTTAGGATTCGAACTGGTCAAGACTTCTTCCGACCAATTCGCTTTAACCGCAAAGAGGAAAGAAGTCATTTAATCCTGTCAAAAAGTCAAACCGGCCTCCGCGAGAATCCGTTATTTACGCCCCGATACGGAAGTCTACGGAAATACGGGATTCTCACGGGGATTGCGAAAAGGCAATCTGACAGTTTATAAGACCTTCGGGCAGCATCCTGCACCGCCGGAAAGCAAGACGTAACGCAAACGGCCGGAGGGCGAGGAAACGCAAAGCGGATTTACATGCCATTTTGACATCCGTTTTTTGCAAACGGAAGCACTTCAAATAGCGTAAAAACGAACCGAAAAAGTTTGTCCACGTTTCGTTTTCCGGCATATTCCGGCCCAACATGAGGACAGCTCTCAAACGACATGCGGAGAAAAAATGTGTTTTCTCAGCCGAACGGAAAATCCATTCGCTTGAGATTGAAACGCATTCAGACTTAAAAAGATAAAAAAAATCTATCGGAAACGCTAAAAATTGTATTCAAAAACGACCTAAACTCCCTCTAAAACCTGCATGGTTTCAAGGCATGCACAAAACAAAAAACATGGTTTTACTATCAAAAAGACAGCAAAACCACGAAAGACCTATCTTAAATCAAAGTCGCAAAAAGAGTCACCCCGGGAGGTTGGCACCCGTCTCCGCCGTCCCTTCCACTCCGTGCAACGGTTCGTTCTCCTCGGGAATCACCTTCTTGGCACTGGCCTTGGCACCCAACTTGATAAGTTTGTTGGCAGCTCCCACCACGCTCAACCGCCCGTCCTTCAGCTTGTCGGCGGCCTTGGCAAAGGAGGACGAAGCATCTTGCAACTTCTGTCCCACCGTCTCGAAATGGCCGATAAAATCGGCCACGCGGTCGAGCAACATCCGGGCCGTATCGTAGATGGCCTCCTGGTTCTGCGCCTGTTGCATTTGGGTCCAGGCTATCTGGATGATGCGGAGCGCCGCCGTAAGATTCTGCTCACCGGTGATGAACACCCCTTTGGAGAATGCCTCACGCCACAACTCCGGTGCTTCTGCCAACGCCAACTGGAGCGCCCCTTCGTTGGGTACGAACATGATGACGTAATTCAAAGCCTGACGCGGCAACTTGATGTACGCACTGTAATCCTTGCGGGCCAATTCGGCCACATGCTGCCGCACGCTCCTGACATGCCGCTGTAAGGCTTCGGCACGCGCCTCATCGGTCTCGGCATTCTGATAGTCCACAAAAGCCGTAAGTGACACCTTGGAGTCGATTACCGCATCTTTTCCGTCGGGGTAATGCAAGATGGTATCGGGAATCATCCGCTTCCCGGATTCTTCGTTCAGGATGGCTTTGCCCGCACGGTCGCGCAGGGTCACCTGCTTCTCGTAATGTATACCTTCCTTCAGCCCCTGACTTTCCAGCAACTCGTCCAGAATCAACTCGCCCCCAATTCCCTTGCACCTTGTTCTCGTTGCGCAACGCCGAAGCCAGCTTGTCGGCCTCAGCCCCGATTTCACGCGTACGCCTCATCACTTCCTCGATGGCTTTCTCCAGCGAAGCCGTATTCTTATTATGCGTGTCGCGGCTGCTGTCCATGGCCGTACGCATTTCCCGGATGGTCTCTTTCAGCGGGTCTATGATAGCCGTCATCTGCACCGTGTTCTGCTGCGAAAGTTCACGGGTACGCTGTCCCAATATTTCACGGGTAGCGTTCTGCAACTGCTCTTGCATGAGATTCAGTTGTTCCTTGAAACGGCGGTTGCGCTCTTCGCCTTCGCGCACCCATCTGTTCGCGCACCAACACCAATTCTTTTTCCAACGTCTGCTTGTCGGCAGCCAGCCCTTTGTTCTCGCGATTCAGCGCCTCGCACCGTTCCTGCAACGCTGCCAAATGGTTCTCCATGCGTTCTTCGCGCTCCTTGAAATCCTGCGACTGCCGTTCAACTGATTCTTCCATCTCGCTCCAGCGTTTTTCCATCTCTTCCTCACGGACCTGCAACAGGGTTTGCAGGGAAGACATACGTGCCTTCGTCCACAAAAAACAACGCCGGCGCCACATATCAAACCGGCGAACAGCCATAAAAGTTCCGTCATTTCTTCTTTTTCCTTACGTTTTATAACAAAATTACGTTTTTTTGTGGATAAAACAAAACGATCTTTGTATTTTTGTGACCTATAATCTAAAAAACAAACAGAATGGAACTTATACCCGTAAAAACGACAGACTCGTATTATGCTGAAGCCGAACGGCTCATGACGGACGCTTTCCCGCCCGAAGAACGACGCCCCCTGGACCGACAACGTCAATACACCGACCACAATCCGCTTTTCCACCCTCAGGTCGTTGTGGAAAACGGGACGTTTGCCGGACTGTTCAACTATTGGACTTTGGACGGATTCCTCTACGGAGAGCATCTGGCCACCTGCCCTTCCCTACGCGGCGGCGGGCTGGGACGACGCATCCTCGACACTTTCATCCGGCACGCCGGACAACCCATCGTGCTGGAAGTGGAGCCGCCCACTACCGACATAGCCACACGGCGCATCGGCTTTTACCGCCGTTGCGGTTTCCGGTTGTGGGAACATCGCACCTATATACAGCCTCCTTATGCTGCCGACCTCTCGCCGCTCCCCCTGCTCCTTATGGTGCACGGCGATTTGGACGAAGAGAAAGACTTTGAACATATCTGCCACGAAATCCATACGAAAGTGTACGGATGGCAGGGAGGTAAACTGACCAACGACTGAAGACAACCCATATGGCAGAAACACTTAGCGCACTCATCAAGTCGTGCAGCGACTGGCTCTGGGGATGGCCCATGGTGATTATCCTGTTAGGCACCCACTTGTTTTTAACCGTACGGCTGCGCTTTCCGCAACGCAAACTGTTCAAAGCCATCCGGCTCTCGGTACAGTCGGACAAGTCGGGCCAGGGAGACGTCAGCCAGTTCGGCGCGTTGGCCACAGCGTTGGCAGCCACCATCGGCACGGGGAATATCGTAGGCGTAGCCACGGCCATCACGTTAGGAGGACCGGGCGCCGTATTCTGGTGCTGGCTGACCGGCGTGTTGGGCATCTCAACCAAGTATGCCGAAGGACTGCTGGCCGTCAAATACCGCATCCGCACTCCGCAAGGCAAAATGCTGGGAGGCCCCATGTATGCCTTGGAACGGGGAATGGGCATGAAATGGCTCGCCGTCTTGTTCTGCATCTTCACGGTGTGCGCCTCGTTCGGAATCGGCAATCTGGTGCAAAGCAACGCCATATCCATGCTGTGCTACGAGACATACCGTGTGCCGCAGGCACTTACCGGAACGGCAGTAGCCGTATGCGTGGCTTTGGTCGTCATTTTCGGCGTGAAAGGTATCGCACGTGTCTGTAGCGCGTTTGTCCCCCTGATGGCCGCACTTTATTTCTTAGGATGCTGCTACATTCTGTGGGTCAATGGCGGCTATGTGTGGGAAGCGGTGAAACTGATCGTGGAATCGGCCTTTCATCCCAAAGCGGCCGGAGGAGGTTTTGTGGGTGGTTCCGTCATCATGACCGCCCGTTACGGCATCGCCCGTGGACTTTTCAGCAACGAAAGCGGCATGGGTTCCGCCCCGATTGTGGCGGCTGCCGCACAGACCCGCAATCCCGTGCGCCAGGCATTGGTGTCGTCCACCGGCACATTCTGGGATACGGTGGTCATCTGCGCCCTTACCGGCCTGGTTCTGGTATCCAGCATTCTGGCCTATCCCGACATCTCATATGCCGACGGACCGGCTCTGACCAAAGTGGCTTTCGACAAGATTCCCTATTTGGGCGCTCCCCTGCTCACGTTCGGCATCGTCACTTTTGCTTTCTCCACTATCTTAGGATGGTGCTACTACGGCGAAAAGGCCATGGAATACCTGAGCGGCAAACGATGGACCTTAGTCTACCGGGGCGTCTTTATCGTCGGCGTATTCTTCGGTGCCATTACGCAGTTGGCCGTGGTGTGGAACTTTGCCGACCTGACCAATGCCCTCATGGCTCTGCCGAACATCGTATCCCTGATCGGACTTTCGGGCATTGCTGCCACCGAGACCCGAAAATACCTGTGGGAAGACCGTCTGGACGAAGAAGCCGATCCGGAAGACAACCCGATGTAGAAAGGCCAGGCACCCGTACCTTACAAATAAATCCGGTGCGGCGGAAAGCTTCCGCCGCACCGGATTTTCTTACCGGCATCCCGTATCCCCGGGTCAATCCGTCTCGATACTGTTCAACAAGTCTGCCTTTCCCTCGTTGATCAGTTTCAATATCAATTCGCCGAACAACGTGTTTTGCCAGGCAAACCATGCACGGGTAAAGTTCTTCGGGTCGTTCTTATGAAAAGACTCGTGCATGAATCCCGTATCGGCATCCGTATTCACCAGCATTTCCACACAGGCTTTGATTTCCTTGTCGTCACGGCTCGTAAAAGCTTTCATCATGATGCTCATCGGCCAAATCATATCGTAACCGACATGTGGCCCGCCGATACCTTCGCCCGCCGTCCCCTTAAAGAAATAAGGATTGTCCTCGCTCCATATCAGCTTGCGGGTATTCTGATACACCGGGTCGTCTGCCGGCACGTCACCCAAATAGGGCATGGCCAACAGACTGGGCACATTGGCATCGTCCATGAGCAAACGGTTGCCGAAACCGTCCACCTCGAAAGCATACACTTTTCCGTAACGGGGATGATCGTATACGGCGTATTTCTTCAAGGCGGCCTCCACTTCATCCGCCAATTCACGACATTCTTTAGCCAACGTCTTTTCATGGTTCACCTCGGTCAATATCTCGGCCGCCTTACGCAAGGAAGTCACGGCAAAGAAATTGGAAGGCACCAGAAACTGAAACGTGGTGGCATCGTCGGAAGGACGGAAAGCCGAGGCTATCAACCCTACAGGCTTCACCGGATTGCCCCATCCGTTATTGGTCACGGTGTCGAGCGCACGCTCCGTCTTGCGTTGGAAGTGATAGGGGCCGTTCCCCTCCTTACGCTGCTGTTCCCGGAACGTCTGTAGAATGTATGCCACGGCTTGCAGCCACTCGTCGGAGAAGACACTGGCATCTCCCGTCACCTTCCAATAATGGTAGGCCAGACGAATGGGATAACACAGCGAGTCGATTTCCCATTTCCGCTCATACACTTCGGGCTTCATATCCGTCATGTCGGACGCCCAATAGCTTCCCGTCGCCTCCTTATTGAAGGCATTGGCGTATGGATCGATATTGATACACTTGAACTGACGGCGAATCACTCCGGCCAACATTTTCTTCAGTTCAGGATCCTCATTGGCCAACTGTACGTAGGGCCACACTTGCGCACCGGAATCCCGCAGCCACATGGCATGGATATCACCCGTGTACACGAAGGTGTCGTCCGCCCCGTCGAAGTGGACGGTCGTATCCAGCGTATTCGGGAAGCAATTCTCAAACATCCATGCCAATTTCGTATTCGTCAACAGTTTCTTGGCACGTTGTATCTGCTCCTCTACGGCTTTGGAAGTGAACAAACGTTTTTCGGGCCGATGGCTCTTCCACACACTGACCTGAGTGTTGTCCCGTTCGGCTACATACTCCTGCATTTCAGCCGCCCGGGTCTCTACCGTCATTCCGGCAACCCCTACGGCCACTCCTACAATTTTAATAAGATTTAAGTTCATAGCATTTATTGTGAATTAGTATTAAGTTGGGTTATCTTATAAAATAGATTTCCACCGCATGGAAACCCAAAGCACGGAACAAGGCCGTGAACTGATTGCGTGCATTGGCTTCTGCCCGACGCATATTCGACGGCGTCAGGCATTGGCGCAACATCTTCCCGTAAGCACGGTCGTACAAATCGCGGCGTGCGCCGTTCGGCCATTTTCCACTCTCATAGAACACCTTCGTACGGGCTTCGTCGATAAAATTCTTGTCCAACAAATGCACGGCAGGCAAACGGAGAGTCACGGTATCGCCATGCGCCTGCGCCCATTCTCCTGTCACCCGGTTCATGTCGATCCCGATGCGGGGAACTCCGGTGTACACAGCCACCAAGCGGTCGTCGGTAAAGAACCCTTTGCGTAACGTATCAGCCACGACTTCAGACTGAACCGACAAAAATTCCCATTGTCCGATTTGTTCGATACGGCGTATCTCCTGAGAGGTCAGCTCGATACGGTCATCAAAACCGACCTCCACCGATATGCCTCCTTTACGATTCCATTTTATCAGCAGCCCGATAAAGACAGCCAATACGACGGCCACGACCAGCCACTTCAGTGCACTCAACCACTTTCCCATTTCATTTCAGTTTTTCAGTCCGGCCTTCACGATCCAACAGCAACGGCATATCCGCCGTCGTAAAATCCTTACGGAAGGAAATCACTATATTCCGCTCGTCATAGCCTAACCTCGTCAACATCGGCACCAACACGTGAGCCGCATTCTCACGAGCCATCTCCAAAATGCCCAACTGCGGTACGGAAGCCAGAATCTCGTCTTCCCCCTGACGCGTAAAATCGGCCAACTCCGCAGAAGTGTAGTCCGAACGTGTCAAAGACACAAATTGCTTCACCTCATCGTGATTGATGCGCGAGGAGGTCACGACCACCCGTGGGTCGGGCAAAGTGACCACAATACGGTCGCCCGAACGCAACACATTCTTCTCGTCGAAGCCCGTGAAGTCA
>ENA-OQDM01000908-OQDM01000908.1-human-gut-metagenome-genome-assembly--contig:-NODE-908-length-13947-cov-1.095586_pt1 | contig 13947 bp, 10 predicted proteins | sample MGYA00242772_ERZ504605 | MGnify/ENA primary metagenome ERZ504605 (study PRJEB26092, sample SAMD00036348) | human gut metagenome | host: Homo sapiens | study: EMG produced TPA metagenomics assembly of... | reverse complement strand
ATCAAATATACGAAAGCAAATATCCTGCAAATCCCCATCTCGGTCGGCAAGATCGCCGATGCCCCCCAACGTGTTATCGAGGGACGAATGCGGAAAGGAGACGCCGGGGTATATATGGAAGACGAGTACCTGCAATTCGTGACAGATAATACCGATCAGTTCGCCAAGGTACTGGAACAGTTCCAGAACGAGGATAATTACCCCATTCTCATCAGTTGTTCCTACGGAAAGGATCGTACCGGGTTTCTCACCGCCATGTTACTCGCCGCCTTGGATATTCCCCGGGACGCCATCATGGAAGACTACTTGACATCCAATCAATATATCGATACGAGTCATTTAGCTGACATCGTGAAACATCTCTCCACAGACGCCCAAGAAAGCATTACGGTCTTCCTTACGGCCAACGAGGGGCTCATGGACCTAGCTTTCCATAAAATCAAGAAAGAGTACGGTTCCACCGAGAAATATTTGTCGAAAGGATTACGTCTTACTGATAAGAAACGTGAAAGGCTAAAAGATATATTACTTTATTGATATGAATCCGAATTATTTACGTACCTTTGCGGCCACTGAATATTATCATATATACACAATCGCATTTTGAAAACATTTGAAGAATTAGGAGTTGCCGCACCGATATTAAAGGCAATTCAAGAGATGGGCTACGAATCGCCCATGCCCGTACAGGAAGAAGTGATTCCTTTCTTACTGGGAGAAGATAACGACGTAATTGCATTGGCACAAACAGGAACCGGTAAGACAGCCGCCTACGGCCTGCCGATCCTGCAAAAGATCAATGTCTCTCAATATCAGCCTCAAGCGCTTATCCTTTGTCCGACACGCGAGCTTTGCCTACAAATAGCGGACGATTTGAACGATTATTCTAAATACATCGATAACCTGAAGGTTCTCCCTGTATACGGAGGTTCCAGTATAGAGAGCCAGATCAAGACACTGAAGAGAGGCGTACACGTGGTAGTGGCTACCCCGGGACGTTTGATCGACTTGATGAACCGCAAGACGGTTGACTTAAGCAACGTAAAGAACGTCATTCTTGATGAGGCGGACGAGATGTTGAACATGGGTTTCACCGACAGTATCAACGAGATCTTGGCGGCTATACCGGAAAACCGCAATATGCTGCTCTTCTCCGCTACCATGCCGAAAGAGATTGCCTCTATCACCAAGAAATACATGAAGGACCCGAAAGAGATCGTCATTGGCAGGAAGAACGAGGGAAACAAGAATATCCGCGATATCTATTACATGGTTCGTGCGCAGGATAAATATCTCGCGTTGAAACGTCTAGCCGATTATTACCCGAACATCTACGGTATCATCTTCTGCCGTACCCGTAAGGAGACACAGGAGATCGCCGATAAATTGATTCAAGACGCTATAACGCCGACTCCTTGCACGGCGAGCTGAGCCAAGCGCAACGTGATTACGTGATGCAGAAGTTCCGTATCAAGAATATCCAGTTATTGGTCGCTACGGACGTAGCCGCACGTGGTTTGGACGTGGATGACTTAACCCATGTAATCAATTACGGTCTGCCGGATGAGGTAGAATCTTATACCCACCGCCGCGGACGTACGGGGCCCGTGCGGGAAAAACGGGTATCGCTATCTCTATCTGCACGTAAGGGAAAAAGGCAAGATCCGCGAGATCGAACGAATCATTAACAAGAAATTCGATAAAGGCGAGATGCCTACCGGTGAGCAAATCTGTGAGAAGCAATTGTTCAACTTGGTGGACCAGATCGAGAAAGTGAAAGTGAACGAGGAGGAAATCGCTAGTTTGATGCCTTCTATCTACCGTAAATTGGAATGGCTGGATAAGGAAGATATCATCAAGCGTGTCGTATCCTTGGAGTTCAACCGGATGATCGACTATTATAAAGATAACGATGATATCGAGGTTGTAGACGAGAGCGCCCCAAGAGAAAGAGGCAAACGTGGTGGTAGAGGCGAAGCGGAAGAAGGCTACACCCGTTTCTTTATCAACTTTGGAAAGACAGACGAGCTTACACCTCCTCAACTTATAGAGTTGGTTAATAAGTGTGTACCGGGTAAGGTTCGTATCGGTCGTATCGACTTACGTGATAATTTCTCATTCTTCGAGGTAGAAGAGGGAGAAGCCAACCGTGTCATGGACTCGATGAACGGCTTCGAGGTAGACGGACGACGTATCTCCGTAGAACCGGCGCAAGCGAAAGGCGAAGGTGGTAAAGGCAGTCGTGGTAGCCGTGGAGGTAGCCGTAGCGGAAACGGTTTCAGAGACCGACGGGATAGCGGTAGAGGAGGCAGAGACAGCCGCCGGGAAAGCGACCGTGGCGGCAGACGTTCCAGCCGTAGCGATGACAAGCCGAAGCGTAAATTCTACGATGACGCTCCTCGTAGCAGGAAGAAACGTAAGTAACATACAACTTATACATAATTTATCAAAGAAGCGTGGTTCGTTTATTACGGATCACGCTTCTTTTATTGTATATTTACAGCCGGAAAATCACAGTCAATCACAAATTCAAAGATAAGTCACATGAAGACACTGCTTAAACATCTTTCCTGCTTTTGCCTCTTCTTTATATTCGGAACAAACTATGCCATAGCGCAAAACTACCAACATGATTTCGACCAAGTCGTAAAGAAGGTGGACGACCTCCTGTGGTACGAGAAAGTGGGCGACATCGCCCATATCGACAAAGTCTACCTCTGCGGCCCCGCCCGTTGGAAAGAAACGAATCCTACCGGGATGAGCGCCGGAAACGAACTGAAGTTCTGGACTTATATCTTCATCCCTAAAAATGTGGATCCCGACAAGAAATATCCTTTGATCGTTCTCCCGCACAGTGGCGTACACGCAGATTTCAACACGTATTACGCCCATATCGTCCGTGAACTGATCGCCCAAGAATACATCGTGGTCTCCGCCGAATACCGGGGTAGCACGGGGTATGGCAAGGCTACTTACGATAATATCGATTATGGAGGATTGGAAAACGAGGATGTCTACGTCAGCCGCAATTACATGGTAGAGAATTTCGATATCGTAGATGCCAATCGTATCGGCATCATGGGATGGAGCCACGGGGGAATGATCACACTGATGAACCTCTTCACCTACCCCGGTAAATATAAATGCGGTTTCGCCGGAGTACCGGTAAGCGACGTGATCATGCGCATGGGATATTCCACCGATGATTATCGGAAAATCTTCTCCGACGAGGGCCATATCGGGAAGACTCCCCGGGAGGATATGGCGGAATACAAACGCCGCTCACCGGTCTGGCACGCGGAAAAACTACAAGATCCCCTGCTCATCCATACCAATACTAGCGATGATGACGTGAACGTAGTGGAAGTAGAGCATATGATACGTGCTCTCAAGGCCGAAGGAAAGAAGTTCGACTACAAAATATTCGACCGTGCTCCCGGTGCCCATAGCTTCGACCGGACCGACACGAAACAAGCTTCCGAGATACGACTCGGCATCTACCAGTTCCTCGCCAAGCATCTAAAACCCAATAAGCCATTCAAATCCGTAAAAGACGTACGAAAAGCTGCCTACAAATTTAATTGATACAAACATCTAAATAACACAAGAAATATGAAGAAACTTTTTACCTATGTTCTTATGCTTTGCGCCAGCCTATCTGTTTCGGTGGCGCAACAAATCCAGTATCCGGAGCCGATCTTGAACCCGGAGAGTTGTACGAGTATCATGGTCGGCAAAAAAGCCTCGGCAGATGGTTCCGTGATGACCAGCCACACCTGCGATAGCAATTACCGCACTTGGATGGATATCGTACCTTCCGCCTCGTACGATCACGATACGACAACCACGGTCTATACCGGACGTATGCATACCGAATACGCCGAGGGAACCCGGGGGATGATCGCAAAAGGAACGCTACCCGAAGCGCGGTCTACGTATCAATTCCTCAACACGGCCTATCCTTGCCTGAACGAGAAGCAACTAGGCATCGGGGAAACAACGATCACCGGCCGGAAAGCCCTTGTCAACAAGAAAGGTATGTTCATGATCGAGGAACTTCAGCGAATCGCCTTGCAACGTTGCACGACCGCCCGTGACGCGATCCGCTTAATGGGCGAGTTGATCGAGAAATACGGATATGGCGACTGGGGCGAGTGCCTTACGATAGCGGATCCGAAAGAGGTATGGCATTTCGAGGTCTTCGGCGAGGGTCCGGATAAGATCGGTGGCGTATGGGCGGCGATCCGCATCCCCGACGATCATGTGGGCGTATCGGCCAATATCCCCCGTATCTCCAAGGTAGATCCGAGCGACAAGGAGAATTGCATGGCTTCCGCCAACGTATTCGAGGTAGCCAAGCGCATGGGGCTTCTGGGACGGGAAGAAACCGTTCCGCTTCTGGGAGGCCTATGGCGGCGGGAACTATTCGGGAGAATTGAAATCCTTCAGCATCCGCGAGTTTTTCATTTTGAATAAGCTGGCGCCATCCTTGCATCTTTCTTATGATGCCGAGGAACTTCCGATCAGCGTAAAACCGGAAAAACCGGTTGACGTGACCGACGTGATGGCCCTTCTCTCCGAGACGTATGAGGGGACGGAATATGATATGACGAAGAACCTGAAAGTCGCCGTCAAGAAAAAAGACAGCAACGAGACAGATACCATTATCAGCCCGGTAGCGAATCCGTGGATGACTACGGATATGGTAAACATGTTAAACGGACTCAGACCGGATGCCGTGAAACGCTACCGCCTTGTAGCCGTGCCGCAATGCTCCTACTCTACCGTGATCCAATTGCGTGACTGGCTGCCCGACGCGGTAGGCGGCGTGGTTTGGATGGCCTATGATAATCCCGGACAAAGCCCCCGCATCCCCATCTTCTGTGGGACGAAAGATCTCCCGGCTTGCTTCAAGGTTTGCGGACAACACCGTTACCGGGAAGATGCCGCCGTATGGGCTTTCCGTCGTGCCAACAAACTCGCTACCGTACGTTGGGGAGCGACTAAAGATCGTATGAAAGCATCTATCGCCCATTTTACGGAGAAAGGGCAGACAGAACTTCCTTTCGTAGAGAGCCGTTACAAAGAGATTCTTACCCAACAAGGTGAGGAGGCCGCAAAAGAATACCTAACCGGATATACCGCCGATTTCGCCGGAGCCACGATGCTACGCTGGAGAGAAATGGGAGACTCATTCTGGACCCAATTCGAAAGAGGCTTCTAATCACCACATCCGATAGTAAAGACGAGGCACGCCCCGTCTCTACAATAATAATATAAACTTAAATTCATATACAATGAGAACATTCATTCTATCATGCGCCTTAGCGTTAGGCTCCTTGAGCACATTCGCTCAAGGCTACCAATTTACGGATGTAGTAAAGGTACCCGCCACGCCAGTCAAGAATCAAGCATCCACGGGAACCTGCTGGTGTTTCGCCACGACCTCTTTCATGGAGTCCGAATTACTCCGTATGGGAAAAGGGACGTACGATCTCTCCGAGATGTTTATCGTCCGCCAGAAATACATGAACCAGTTGCAGGATAATTATGTCCGCCAAGGTAGAGGTAATATCGGTCAAGGAAGTCTCTCCCACACCTTCATGAACGCTTTCAACCAAGTAGGTATCGTTCCTGAAGAGGTGTACTCGGGTATCAACTACGATTCCGACCGGCACAATCATGCCGAGATGGTAAAATACATCAAGGCGATCGCAACGACCGCCGTGGATATGAAAAAACGGAGCCCGGAATATTACAAACTAATCGATAACCTATTCGATACCTACCTAGGCAAGCTTCCGGAGAAATTCACCTATCAAGGCAAGGAATATACCCCGAAGACATTCGCCGCCTCCCTAGGGTTGAATATGGACGATTATATCGAGCTGACAAGCTTCACGCATCATCCGTATTACCAGAAATTCGAGGTAGAGGTTCCCGATAACTGGGAGCATGCGCAAATGTATAACCTACCATTGAATGAAATGATGGAAGTAGCGGATTATGCGTTGAATAACGGTTACACGGTATGCTGGGATGGCGACGTGAGCGAGAAAGGCTTCTCTTTCAAGAATGGCGTGGCGATCAACCCGGAGGTAAAGAAGGTGGAAGATTACTCGACTACCGACCGTGCCCGCTTCGAGAAAATGGACGAGAAGGAACGTCTGGAGGAAGTCTACAAATTCGAGAAACCTTTCCCGGAAGTAAACGTCACCCCGCAGGTCCGTCAAGAAGACTTCGAGGCGTTCGTCACGACCGATGACCATTTGATGCACCTTACCGGCATCGCCAAGGATCAAAACGGCACGAAATATTATATCACGAAGAACTCTTGGGGAACCGAACGTAATACATTCGGCGGTTACCTCAACATGTCAGATAGCTTTGTCCGTGCCAAGACGATTTACATCATGGTGCATAAGGACGCAATACCGAAAGCAATCAAGTCTAAATTAGGCATTTAGTACAATGCCCATCGTAAGGCGCTTACAATAGGCATTCAAAGCTCCTTAGAATGGGCATCCGCGGAAATCACGGATGCCCATCTCTTTTTCTCTCATCGAACCAGTTTCAACTCCTCAATCAACCTCGGGCATTTACCCCATTTATCGATCATGAAAAGGACATAGCGGATATCTACGCCGATGCAACGTTGCAAATCCGGTTCAAAAGCGATATCACCACTCATCGCCTCCCAGTTACCGTCGAAAGCAAGTCCAATCAAACGGGCGTTCTTATCGAATACCGGGCTACCGGAATTACCACCCGTGATATCATTGTTCGAGAGGAAGCACAGCTGCAATTCCCCTTTTTCATTTGCGTAAGGTCCGAAATCACGGCTACGAACCAGATCCAGTATCTCCGGTTGTACCCAGAACTCATCGCTCGTCGGGTCCTCTTCTCTAGGATACCTTTATCCGTTTGAGTAATAATTGTAACCATGCGGCATCATAAGGACGATACCCTCCGATAGAACCATAGCTCAAACGCATCGTGAAATTAGCGTCGGAAGACAAGGCTTTCTCCGGATACATCTCCTTCAAGCCCGCAAAATACAAACGTTCTCCCTTAGCGATATCATACTCCGCATCACCCATCAACTGCTGTAACTGGAAGATAGACACCAATACGGACAAGCTCAGTTCCGCCGCCGGATCTTTTCTCAATTTCTCATATTGCTTCGGATTTCTCAACATCTCGGCGATCTTGTCGTACGACAATAAGGAAGTCTTCTTAAATACATCCGCCGCATATTTCTCATAATTTCCTTTATACTTCTTATCAACGCTCGTATAAATATCCGGCAAGAACTCCGGAGATACACGTTCTTTCGCGATCTTCATCATCGCGGCCAGTACCTTCTGATCCAAAGACGGCTCGTAATCCTTGAAGAACGGTTGGATACGATCCTCTAAAAAGACAGTAATCTCTTCCGGGGTAGCTCCTTCAATATCCACCGATTGCACCATACGGGCCAAACGAATAATCTCCGCTCCACTAGAAAACGCCTCATTCAAATAGGTCAAAGCCTCTCTATATTTATTGGTCGAGGTATATCCTTTTTCCAGCAAATTCAAGACCTCGCCATATTTAGCGCCCCGGGCCTGATCTTTCGCTACCCAATCAGCGAAGGCCGTCTCCTCCGCACGTTTACGTTCGATCACGTTTAGATTCGCCAATCCTTTATTCATACCGATCGAGTTCTTCCAATAATTGGAGCTTCCCGCATACTTAGAGGCATATTTGATACGTACGGCGTCGCTAGCCAACATCGCCTCTTTCCAGATGCCCTGCTTGATGCCACGCACCTCGATACGGGGCTTATTACTATTCTCGATACGCTGTTGCACGCCCCAAGAGCACAAATAACGATCCGTGCTTCCCGGAAAACCGATTGTCATGGCATAATCTTTATCTTGATAGCCTTGCATAGACACCTCCGCTACATATCTCGGGGTATAAGGCTTATTATCCGCATTGTATTCCGCCGGTTTATTATCCGCGTTGGCGTACACACGGAATACGGAAAAATCACCGGTATGCCGAGGCCACATCCAGTTATCCGTATCGCCACCGAACTTACCGATAGAGCTAGGCGGAGCGAAAACCATACGCACGTCACGATAAACATCGTACACCACCAAGAAATATTTATTATTGCTATAGAAAGGAACAACATCAGCCGCTAGGAACTCATTATTTCCCACGGAATCACAAATCACACGACCGATAGAATCAGCCGCCGACAAACGCTGGAACTCATCCTCGATACCGGAGATCTGGCTGTTGATACGATCGCTCACGTCTACGGTCTCTTTCAGGTAACGTACTGTCAAGCCTGGAACCGGAAGTTCTTCCTGTTTACTTTGAGAGACAAAACCATCTTTCAGATAGTCGTGCTCCACACTACTCAACTGCTGGATGGCTCCGAAACCACAATGGTGATTCGTGAAGATCAATCCCTCGTTAGAGACCGTAATACCGGTACATCCCCCACCGAAGATTACCACGGCGTTCGCCACGCAAGGATCCGTCTCACTATACAACTGATCATAGGATGGGGTAAAACCCAACTCGGCCATTCTCGCCAAATTCTGCTTATTTAATTCCTTCAACACCCACATGCCCTCATCGGCATATAACTGGCCGGAAGCGGCTAAAAGCAACAAAGCCGCCCACACTCTTTTCATCAACTTCATTCTACTCTGATTAGTCTAAATTATTCGATTAGTAATTTAATATTTTTCATTTCCACACGAGCCGACAGCCATTCCTTGATCTTCTTACGTTCCGCATCTTTAATGATCGTCTTACTTTTCAGATAAACCAGCATAACCGTATCCGGCTTCGCCGTCTCCGTATTCACGATATAGGTATTCGAGCAAGAAGCCTCGACTACATAGGGGAAAAGAACCTTCATCTCCGGGATCAACTCGGATGTCAAACGCCTATAACTCTGATATTTGTCAACCTGTCGTTTTAACGAATCTATCTGGATGGTCTGCGCACGTAGCACCTCCTCGCTATTCTTATATAAATCCTGCATCAAGAGGCTTTTCAACTCATTGATATCCGTGGCCTCTTGTCCGAAGCCTTGTTGCACGACTAAATGCACATCTTTCAATCCATACTTAGGCAATTTAGCCCGGGCGTTAGCGATCATCTCATCCGGTACCGTCTGGCCGATCAAGACTACTTTCACCTCCTTTTTCTCGCTCGTATCCGTAACGACCTTATTCAAGATTTGCGTATTCGGGAAAGTCAACTCCTCCGATACGAAGTTACGTACCCGATCATTGAAATAACTACTCCGGATCAAGTTATAACTCAAGAAAAGGCTCGGCACGATCGTGAAAAAAACAATGATACCCACGTAACGAGTCACGATCTTTTCCCGTTGTTTATCCAAGAAAACTTTCTTCGGATATTTCAACAAACGAACGACAACAAACGTAGCCAAACTGATAAAAACCGTATTGATAAAATAACAGATAAAAAGCACCGAAAAAGTAATACAAAATTGCCACTCGCCAACCCGAAATCCAGCCGTACAAAGCGGAGGCATCAAAGCCGTAGCGATAGCTACACCCGGAATCACGTTACCCTTACTCTTTGTCGAGCTCGCCACGATTCCGGCCAGACCGCCGAAGAAAGCGATCAATACATCGTATACCGTAGGTTGCGTACGGGCAAGCAACTCGCTTTGCGCCTCGCTGATCGGTGAGATCAAGAAATATAAGGTGGAGGTAATCACGCTAAAAATAGTAGCGGTAGCGAAATTACGGAACGAACGCTTGATCAACTCGAAATCGGAGATTCCCAATCCCAAGCCGAATCCCATGATCGGTCCCATCAACGGCGAGATCAGCATGGCGCCGATAATCACGGCCGTAGAGTTCGTATTCAATCCGAGAGAGGCCACAAATGTAGCGAAAATAAGTACCCATAAATTTGTCCCCTTAAATTCGACTCCCTTCTTAATAGATTCTATCGTGTCCAGTTCATCCTCTTTGTCCTGCCTGACGTCGAAATTACGGACAAAAAAATCCATAATCTGTTTATGTAGCAATCCTTTTTCCATGCGGTATTAATCTTGTCCCATATTTATGCAAAGATATTTCAATTGTTTGTTTTTCTAACTATTTAATAGCTTTTTTATGGTGAGATTACGTATATTTGCATTTGTAATACAATAAACACAACAAGAGATTCTATTTGTATGAAACGATATCTAATACATTTATGCTTATTATTTATGTCCTTTGTCGTTTCATCTCAAACGACTACACCAGACTCGCTTAAAAGCGCCTTGCAAAAAACGACCTCCGAGCGCACAAGCTGGAAATCCTCGCCAACTTGATGGATATCTCACGAAACGATGACATATTAGTAAACGCTAAACAACTCTATCAGGAAGCCTTAAAAGCGAATGACAATTACTATAAGGAAGCGGCATTGACCGAGATTCTCCGGCATTATATCAACACGGACCAAACCGATAGCGCAAATGTCTATATCGCCAAAGCCGAGCAGGAGCTAAAAGGAGAAGCCAGAACCAGCCTCGTATCGTTCATGAAAATGATCCAAGATACGCGCGTCATATTCTACACATCCGGTGAACCAAGAAGGAAAGTCCTCATGAATTGCCTATTCAAGCTGGAGGAACCCGACAAATTGTCTCCCTATGAGAAAATAGCCTGCAATTATGTACTTGGTATGGCTGTCAGCAACAGCGTCATGGAGGAGAACATGCTTAAGGAGGACTTCAAGCAAGGGAAAGAATATTTCGACAACGTCTTGACCGAGGCTGAAAAACTGCCCCTACGATACGCATACAATTTCTTGCCTAACACCTATTTCATGCTATGCGCCTACGCTGCCGACCCTTGGGAGAGAGGGAAATACGCAACCCGCTATCTCAATACGATCTTAGGATACTCCAATATCCCGGAGATGAGCAAACGTCCTTACGCGACTAACAAGCGCCACTTGCTAAGCGCCTACTCCAACCTCGCCATCAGCGCCGAGGCTATCGGGAAGGATTTGGCCACTTCCTATTTCCATGAGTTCCAAAAGTTATTGAAGGCTTATCCGGAGGCGGCTAGCACCACCCCGGAATACGAGCTATACTATACTTCCGCCAATTATTACCTAAACATCAAGGACTACATGAAATTCATCGAGTTCAGCGACTCCTTGATCAATTTCTCCAAACAAATACCGCTTTACAAGGAGCATGTAATCGCCTATGTATCCGCAAAAGCCGCCGCCTACGACAGCCTCCGGATGTACAAGGAGGCCTATGAGACATCCAAAGAGTATGCGGTATTGCTAGATACCTTGCGTATGCAAGAACTCCGGAAGAAAATGGAGAATCTCGAGATCGAGAAAGGGGCGAACAAGTTGGTGATCGAAAAGAAATCATTGGAATTGGAATTGCAGAAAAGCAAGAAGGAGAATTACCTATATATATCCCTATTGCTTCTAGCCTTATGCGCCGTGTTCTATATCTTTTTCCGGTTAGGCAAGATGAGATCTCTTTATCAAGCATTACAGAAATCCAACGAGCAGGTCCTGATAGCGAACCAGAAGGCACAAGAGAGCGAGGAGATGAAGACCGCCTTCATCCGGAATATGTCGCATGAGATACGGACTCCCTTAAACGCGATCAACGGTTTCTCGGAACTCATCACCAACGACGATATCTCCATGGACGAGAAACAGGCTTTCAGCCGTATTATCTATGAAAACTGTTACCACTTGACTTCCATGCTGAACAATCTCCTTGAGATCGCCCAGCTCGATAGCGGCAATGATTCCCTTCCTCTTGTTCCCACACGAATCCATGAGCTTTGTTTATATGAGATGCAACAGGTAAAGAAATATCAAGAGAAGCCGGAGATCAACTATGTGGTGGAAGGCGATAAGGAGAATGATATGATCTTGACCAACCGCGCTTATTTCAGCTTGATCATCTCGCATCTGCTGGCAAACGCAAATAAATTCACGGAGAAAGGAAGCATTACGCTTTCATACCATCTGGATAGCGGAGCCAAATTTTAGTGACCCTGTCGGTAACAGATACGGGTTGCGGCATCCCTCAAGACAAACAGGAATGGATATTCGAGCGTTTCACGAAGACCAATGATTTCATTCCCGGCTCTGGCCTGGGGCTTTACCTATGTCGCTTGATCGTTAACCGGCTAAACGGTAAGATAAAGACAGATCCGTCTTATACGAAAGGCTCACGCTTCGTTATCACGATGCCAATCGCCACGCCGTCCAAGCCCTCCGAACCTACCGATTAACGAAAGAAACGCCTACGTACGGGAGTTCTCGTAAAAGTAAATCCCTTTTAACCATAAACGCGATGAATACGCCTAATAAGATTGTACGGTATCCCAACCGGAGCCATTCAGACTGTATCGGCAGTGCCATGCCTGCCACGTATAACACCGTCGCCACTCCGAAATAAAGAAACGCGGATTTCAAGTCGTACTCGATCGGGAATTTCTTTTGTCCTACAAAATAGGATAAAAGCATCATCAATAAATTACAAAAGAACGATGCCCACGCACAAGCCATATAACCGTACGAGGGACCGAACAGCAAGATGATAGAGACCGTGGCCACACATCCGATCGTGGAGAAATAGGCGCCCCATCGTGTCTGGTCGATCAGCTTATACCATAAGGAGAGGTTGAAATAAATACCGAAGAACAACTCGCCCAACATCACGATCGGCACCACCCGTAATCCGGATAATAGGCCGGCCCGACAAAGTACTTCAAGATATCGATATAGAACATTACCCCGAGGAAGATAAACAAGGCGAATATGATGAAATATTTCATCGCTTCCGAGTAGGCTTTCTTATTATCATCGCTCTTGTTTTTAGCGAAAATAAACGGCTCATAGGCATACCGGAAAGCCTGCGTGAACATCACCATCACCACGGCGATCTTGAAGCATGCGCCGTATATACCCAATTGCTCATTCGCATACTCCTTATCATCAAACAAGAATGGAAACAGGATCTTATCTGCCGTCTGGTTAAAGATACCGGCAATACCTAGAATAAGGATCGGGAAGGAATAACGCAAGATTTGTTTCAATACCGTTCCGTCTACTTTCGCCCGTATGCCCGGCAAGATATCCGGGATCAAAAGCAATAAGGTTATCAGTGTCGTAAACACGTTCGCCACGAATACATAGCCTACCCCATAATCCGGACGATAGAACCAGCTTATCGCCTCCGGATAGTGCGTATGCAACCACGGACAAGTGATCAAGAAGAATATATTCAAGATAATATTCAAGATAATACTCAGCAACTTAATCCCGGCGAAACGCCATGCTTTCCCCTTATACCGAAGATAAGCGAACGGAATGCAACAAAAAGCGTCTACCGCCACGATACCCGCCATCATCCCGATATACTCCGGATGGTCGCCATATCCCAAGCCGGCGCTAATAGATGGCAATAAGGCGAAAACCGCTACGCTAAACAGCGCCGAACTTCCCAGCAAGCAATACAGCACGGAAGCATACACCCGCATCGGCTCTTGCTCCTCTTTCTTATTGATGAAACGGAAGAACCCCGTCTCCATGCCATAAGTAAGCAAGACCAGCAACAGGGCTGTCCAACCATATAAATTCGTCACGATCCCATAATCCCCTGTTCCGGCCAACACACGTGTGTACATCGGCACCAACATCCAATTCAGGAAACGCCCCACTATACTACTCAATCCATAAACGGCTGTCTCTTTAGCGAGCCGCTTCATTCCTCCTGCCATATCTATCTGTCTAATCAAATAAAAAACCTTGTTCCCCCACCCGGCTACGTCCCAGATGGGTATAAGCTAAATCGGTGACCTCACGGCCACGGGGCGTGCGTTTGATAAAGCCCTCTTTGATCAAGAAAGGCTCGTACACTTCTTC
>ENA-OQDM01000907-OQDM01000907.1-human-gut-metagenome-genome-assembly--contig:-NODE-907-length-13948-cov-1.873019_pt1 | contig 13948 bp, 13 predicted proteins | sample MGYA00242772_ERZ504605 | MGnify/ENA primary metagenome ERZ504605 (study PRJEB26092, sample SAMD00036348) | human gut metagenome | host: Homo sapiens | study: EMG produced TPA metagenomics assembly of... | reverse complement strand
ATTTATTTTTTTGTTTTCCAAAAAATAAAAAACGGAGAAGGAGGGATTTGAACCCTCGCGCCGCGTTAGCGACCTATACCCTTAGCAGGGGCACCTCTTCGGCCTCTTGAGTACTTCTCCAGACTCCGAACTAATAGTTCAATATTAAATTCGAATGCACTTTGGAATCTCCCGAAGCGCATTTGTAATTATATGTAAAAAAACCTGTTTTGTCAACAGTTTTTTTACTTTTTTCATATTTTTTATTTTTACCCTAAAATCCGGTTTCAGGACTTGCAAATTTCATACTTCCATCAAGAAGTATACTGTGTTATTGTCGCTTCGATACGTTTTTTTACCTCTGCTGCAATCTCTGTTGTTTTCATATCTTTATACTCATCATAGTATATGGGTTCCAGAAAATGTACCTGCACTATAAGTTTTTTGACAGATCCCGTATCAAACGCTTTATAAGAATCAATCAGTGCTACGGGTACGATCGGACATTTTGATTTCGTTGCAGCTTTAAAACTTCCACCTTTAAATTCCTGCGGATGATTGCCGTCTTTGCTTCTGGTTCCCTCGGCAAAAATCAGATAGTTTCTTCCTGCCTTTACTTCTTTGATAACATTAATGATTACCTGCATAGATTGTTTGACATCATCACGGTCAATCATAAACGCTTTCATGCATGCAAATACCTGCTTCAGAAATGGTACGTTTGTCAGCTCTTTTTTTGCCACTACCGAGAAAGGTACCGGACACACCTGTATGATTGCAAGTACATCAAATAATCCCTGATGATTGGGAAAGAAAATAAACCCATTTTCTTTTGGAATATTTTCCATACCATGACCGTCAATTACCAGATTACCGCCTTTCACTGCTCTGTTATCTACATATTTAAGAAGCTGATATCTCTGTTCTTCACTGTAACGTTCTGCATGCGATGCATACCAGCATAACTTAAACCATCCATATGGAACAAAAAAGAGATTTCTAAATACCATCAGTAATATTCTTTTCATTTTTTTGCCCTCGATATATTACACTCCTGCTTTTTCCGAAATTTTGTCTTCATATCCCGGATTTTTCTTGATAAATGTTTCATATGCTTTGGTATACGTCTTGTAAGCATCTGTCTTCATAAATTGGACATATGCTGTAGCCGCCTGAGTTTTCATATCATCTGTGATCTGTGATGGTGCCATGATATAATAAGTTTTATCCTGTTTACCAACCATATAAGTTTCAACACATGGATATTCCTGATCATCCTCCAGGATCAGATTGTAGGTTATGTATACATAACTGTACTTGTCATTTTCAGAAAGGATCTCACAATCCTGAACAGATACTTTCTTAGGATTATGTGCCGCAAAATATTTGAGTGTTGCTGTAATCTCTGTCTGAAGATCTGCTTCTGTATTATCTGCCTGGTTATAGCACTCCTTCACTTTCTTTTCTTTCCCGTCAGTATAGGACTGAATCAATTCCTCTGTTACTTTTTCCGGTGATTTATGACTCACTCCCCCGCATCCTGCCACACAGAGTGTCAGTAATACCAACACTCCGGCTGCAAGATATCTGTACCATTTCTTCATGGTTATTCCTCTTCCCCTCTGTTCTCATCCTGTGTCTCCTGATCTGTCGGCTGATCAGATTCTTCTGTTTCTGCACTGTCCGTAATTTCCACTGCTGCCTGCTGTGCATTTGTATCTTTTTCTTCTTTATCTCTCACTTTAGCTACACTGGCTACAGTGACACCCTCTGTAAGATTGATCAGTTTTACACCCGATGTAATTCTTCCAAGAATGGAAATATCAGCGCAGGCGATTCTGATGATAATACCTTCCGTAGTGATCAGCATTACTTCATTATCTTCATTTACAGCTCTTGCTCCGATTACATCACCGGTTTTCTCGGTAATCTTATAACATTTTACACCTTTACCGCCACGATTCTGACAGGTAAATTCGCCCATAGAAGTACGTTTACCCATACCATTTGCAGAAACTATCAGCAGACAATCTCCCTGAGAATTCAGCTGCATTGCTACCACTTCGTCTCCATCATCGATATTCATACCGCGTACGCCCATAGAAGTTCTGCCTGTACTTCTTACATCTGTTTCTTTAAAACGGATACACATACCATCTTTTGTAACAAGTATTATATCCTTCTTATCATCTGTAAGCTTAACCTCGATCAGTTCATCATCATCACGCAATGTGATAGCTGCCAGTCCGTTTTTACGCACATTCGCATATTCTTTAATCGGTGTTTTCTTTACCAGGCCATTCTTCGTAGCCATCATCAGATAATGACCATCTTCAAATTTGCGGAGCGGGATTACTGCAGTGATGCATTCCCCCGGCATAAGCTGTAACAGATTAATAATCGCAGTTCCTCTTGCAGTACGTCCTGCCTCCGGAATCTCATATGCCTTCAGACGATATACCCTTCCTGTATTTGTAAAGAACATCAGATAATGATGGGTAGTTGTCATCAGAAGTTCTTCAATGTAGTCATCCTCAAGAGTCTGCATTCCCTTGATTCCTCTTCCACCTCTGTTCTGGCTTCTGAAATTATCTACTGTCATTCTCTTAATATATCCAAGTTTGGTCATTGTGATCACTGTATTCTCTCTCGGAATCAGATCCTCTGTAGAAATATCGTATACATCATATCCGATAGAAGTCTTTCTGTCGTCTCCGTATTTCTCTGCAATTGCAAGAATTTCTTCACGAATCACGCGAAGAAGAAGACTTCTGTCCGCAAGGATAGCCTCGTATTTACGGATTTTTTCCATTAAATCAGCATATTCTGCTTCCAGCTTCTCTCTTTCCAGACCTGTCAGAGCACGCAGACGCATATCTACGATTGCCTGTGCCTGAACATCTGTCAGTTCAAAGCGATCCATTAACTCCTGTTTTGCGATCTGCACATTCTGCGAAGCTCTGATAATACGGATCACCTCATCAATATTGTCCAGTGCTTTCAGCAGACCTTCTAAAATGTGAGCTCGCTCTCTTGCTTTATTCAGGTCATATTTCGTTCTTCTGGTCACTACATCTTCCTGATGAGCCAGATAATATTCCAGCATCTGTTTCAGGTTTAATACCTTCGGTTCCAGACTTCCGTTATTCGGAATAAGTGAAAGCATATTTACGCCAAAAGTATCCTGTAACTGCGTATGCTTATACAGTAAATTCAAAACTACATTTGCATTTGCATCCTTGCGCAGATCAATACAGATTCTCATTCCCTCACGACTGGAATGGTCATTCAGGTCTGTGATTCCGTCAATCTTTTTATCTCTTACAAGTTCTGCAATCTTTGAGATCAGACGCGCTTTATTTACCAGATACGGAAGCTCTGTGACAATAATTCTGGACTTTCCGTTTGGAAGAGTCTCAATATTTGTCACTGCACGTACACGAATCTTACCGCGACCTGTTCTGTATGCTTCTTCAATCCCTCTTCTTCCAAGAATCGTCGCACCAGTAGGAAAATCAGGACCTTTTACAATATCCAGAATCTCTTCCATAGTCGTTTCGCGTTGTTCTTCAATGATATTGTCTATAATCTTGACAACAGCATCCACAACCTCTCTCAGATTATGAGGAGGGATATTGGTAGCCATACCTACTGCAATACCTGAAGTTCCGTTCACCAGAAGATTCGGATAACGGGACGGCAGTACAACCGGCTCTCTCTCTGTTTCATCAAAGTTTGGCTGGAAGTCAACAGTATCTTTGTTGATATCTGCCAGCATTTCCATGGAAATCTTACTCAGACGTGCCTCAGTGTATCGCATGGCCGCTGCCCCGTCACCATCTACGGAACCAAAGTTTCCATGTCCGTCTACCAGCGGATATCTGGTAGACCATTCCTGTGCCATATTTACAAGTGCTCCATAAATAGAACTGTCACCATGTGGATGATATTTACCCATTGTATCACCGACAATACGCGCACATTTACGATGCGGTTTGTCAGGACCATTATTCAGTTCTATCATGGAATACAATACACGTCGCTGAACCGGTTTCAGACCATCTCTTACATCAGGCAGTGCTCTGGAAGCGATAACGCTCATGGCATAGTCAATATAAGAGTCCTTCATGGTCTTTTCCAGATCCACCTCGTGGACTTTGTCAAAAATATTATCTTCCATTTATCTATTCTCCCTATTATCAGATATCCAGATTCTTTACAAATCTTGCATTCTCTTCAATAAATTCACGTCTCGGTTCTACCTTGTCACCCATCAGTGTAGTAAATGTAAGGTCAATCTCAGAAGTCGCAGCCTCATCCATGGTAACCTTAAGCAGGATTCGTTTCTCAGGATCCATTGTCGTCTCCCAAAGCTGGTCTGCATCCATCTCTCCAAGACCTTTATAACGCTGGATCTTGTTATTTCCGTCACGTCCGATTTCTGTCAGAATCTGATTCAGTTCATCATCGTCGTATGCATACCATACTTTCTTGTTCTTCTCCACCTTGTATAATGGCGGCTGTGCAAGATACACATATCCCTGTTTGATAAGCTCAGGCATAAAACGATACAGGAAAGTCAGCAGAAGGGTTGCGATGTGCGCACCATCGACATCGGCATCAGTCATAATAATAATCTTATGATAACGAATACTGATATCAAAATCTTCATGAATTCCTGTTCCGAAAGCTGTGATCATAGCTTTGATCTCTGCATTTGCATAAATCTTATCCAGACGTGCTTTCTCTACATTCAGGATCTTACCTCTCAGTGGAAGGATAGCCTGTGTTACACGATTTCTGGCTGTTTTTGCAGAGCCACCGGCGGAATCTCCCTCTACAATGTAGATTTCACAGTTCTCAGGATTCTTATCTGAACAGTCTGCAAGCTTTCCAGGAAGTGACATATTATCAAGTGCTGATTTTCTTCTGGTCAGATCACGAGCCTTACGTGCAGCCTCACGTGCTCTCTGTGCAAGAACTGATTTCTCTACTGTAGTTTTCGCTACTGTTGGATTCTGCTCAAGGAAAATCTCAAGCTGCTTGCTCACCACGCTGTCAACAGCCCCTCTTGCTTCACTGTTTCCAAGCTTCTGTTTTGTCTGACCTTCAAACTGGGGATTCTCAATCTTAACACTGACGATTGCAGTCAGACCTTCGCGGATATCATCGCCACTCAAATTGGGTTCACTGTCTTTAAGCAGCTTGTTCTTTCTGGCATAATCATTGAACGTCTTTGTCAGGGCATTTCTGAAACCTACAATATGAGTACCACCCTCAGGTGTATTAATATTATTTACAAATCCATAGCAGTTCTCTGTATAAGAATCATTGTGCTGCATGGCAACCTCTACAGACACACCGTTCTGCTGTCCTTCGCAGTAAATGATTTCCGGGTAAAGCGCTTCCTTGCTTCTGTTCAGATAGCTTACAAATTCACGGATACCACCTTCATAATGGAAAACTTTCTCTCTTTCCATTCCTTCTCTGGTATCTTTAAGAGAAATCTTCAATCCCTTTGTCAGGAATGCCATCTCTCTCAAACGCTGTTTCAGAATGTCATAATCATATACTGTTTCCTCAAATATTTCTTTATCCGGAAGGAAGACAACTGTTGTTCCGGTCTTATCCGGTTGGCAGTCTCCCACAACCTTCAGAGGATACATAGTTTTACCGCGTTCATATCTCTGCTGATAAATCTTACCTTCATGATAGATCCTTACTTCAAGCCATGTGGAAAGTGCATTTACTACAGACGCACCTACTCCGTGAAGACCACCGGATACCTTGTACCCTCCGCCTCCAAATTTACCGCCGGCATGAAGAATGGTAAATACTACTTCTACAGCAGGAATCCCTGCTTTATGATTGATTCCTACCGGAATACCACGTCCGTTATCTACAACTGTGATAGAGTTGTCCGGATTAATAACTACCTGAATCTCTGTACAAAATCCTGCCAGTGCTTCATCAACCGCGTTATCTACAATCTCATAAACCAGATGATGAAGACCTCTGCCGGATGTACTTCCGATATACATACCTGGTCTCTTTCGTACGGCTTCCAAACCTTCCAGAATCTGGATTTGATCCGCTCCGTATTCTGTATTTTCTCCGCCCATTTCTTTCCTCCTGTTATATATACTTATCACCAGAATATATCTGAAAACCCCTGCGTGAAAATTATAGACAGGTTTTCAAATATATTCTGGTATCTGGACATAATAATACAAATTTATTATAGCACAAAAGCCCGTTCCTTGCCACAGCCTGAATAAAAAAGAATCCCCGAAAACGGGAATTCTTCTGTATGTTAATCTTATTCTTCGGTTTTATTGATGAGGTACTGATAGACATCTCTCTTCGTCATTCCTCTGTCATTTGCTACCATTTTCATAGCTTCTTTTCTTGAATGTCCCTGATTTTCATAGATTTCCATGTGTTCTTCTATGGTAATTTTTTCCCAGGATGCCTTCTGTTCCTCTTCCATCTCCTGTCTGCTTCTGCCTTCGATCACAAGCACACACTCTCCAAGCGGCTTCTCTGTCTGATAATAGAGGATCAGCTCCTCGATAGTCGTATGGAATGCAGTCTCATGTCTTTTCGTCAGTTCCCTGCAAAGAGTCATTCTGCGATTTCCGAGAGTTTCCTTCAATTCCTCCAGAGTTCTTACCAGTCTGTGAGGAGCCTCATAGAGAATGATAGTTCTCGTTTCATTCTTCAGTTCTTCCAGAATCAGTTTTCTTTCTTTTTTATCTGCCGGAAGAAATGCTTCAAAAGCGAATCTTCTGGTTGGAAGTCCGGACAGAGTCAGGGCAGTGATACAGGCAGCAGGTCCCGGAAGCGAAGTTACTTCAATCCCCGCTTCATAACACATTGCCGCAAGCTCCTCTCCCGGATCTGAGATCCCCGGAGTTCCCGCATCTGTGATCAGTGCAATATTCTGCCCTTCCTGCATTTTACTGATCAGAACATATGCCTTATCAATTTTGTTGTACTCATGATAACTGGTCATAGGTGTTTTTATATCAAAATGGTTCAGCAGTTTAATACTGTTTCTGGTATCCTCTGCTGCAATAAGATCCACTTCTTTCAATGTTCGAAGTACCCGGAGTGTAATATCCTCCAGATTTCCTATGGGTGTTGCACACAAATACAATTTACCACTCATAATTTGTTTCCTCTCATATTACTTTGCAAATAAAGTTCGGTTAAATCATATCATAAATCTTCAGTATATTTTCTGTATAGACTCCCGGCTCTTTATATACGATCAGAGGAGGTTCCACTGTAACTCTGGAATTTCCTCCCTTTAATGCCTCGATCAGAACCATGTTCGGTTCTCTGTCTATGTATGGATATACAAGCTGCATCCTTTTCGGTTCCAGACGATACTTTGTGAGAACATTCATAATCTCAGCCAGTCTGAACGGTCTGTGCACCATATAAAATCTTCCACGTTCTTTCAGAACCTTTGATGCCTGGCTCACCACATCCTCCAGATTACAGAGTACTTCATGTCTGGCAATTGCTTTTGGCATATCCGGATTGCGAAGTCCATGCTGTCCGATCATATAAGGCGGATTACTTGTCACTACATCAAAAGAAGCTGCCCCAAAAATATCAGCAGCCTCCTTAATATCACCCTGTACGATCTCAACATCGTCCTCCAGATGATTATATCTGACACTGCGTCCGGCCATATCTGCACACTCTTTCTGAATCTCAAGACCTGTAAAGTGTTTCCCATTTGTTTTGGTTTTAAGCAGGATCGGGATAATTCCCGTTCCTGTTCCCAGATCCAGAGCAGTCTCACCCTTTTTTACTTTTGCAAAGCCGGAAAGAAGAACTGCATCCATCCCAAAACAGAATTTATCCGGATCCTGTATCACATAATATCCGTTCTGAAGATCATCTATACGTTCATTATCTTTTACCAGCTGATCAGTCATTTAATTTGGAATCTCCTTTTTTATCTTCCAGATTTCCAAGTTCTTTTAATTCTTTTTCAGAGACTTTGACTTTCTTCTTTCTCGGTCTGAATTTCAGGTCATCTACCGGAAATTCCTGAATTTCTTTCTCGTCATTGATCTCTACAATTACCTTTACACGTTGACGAAGCACGTTTACACTGTGTACAGTTCCGGTAAGCCCATCCGGAGTTGTAACTGTATCTCCCAGTCCCGGAAGCTTTTTATTCAGCTCTTCATATGTTTCCTGCTCGTTCTTCAGGCAGCACATCAGTCTTCCGCACACACCGGAAATCTTTGTCTGGTTAAGGGACAGGTTCTGCTCTTTTGCCATCTTTATGGATACAGGTGCAAACTCAGACAGATATGTGTGGCAGCACAGACATCTTCCGCAGATACCGATTCCTCCCAGAATCTTTGTCTCATCCCGAACACCAATCTGACGAAGTTCGATACGCGTTTTAAAAATTGCTGCCAGATCTTTTACCAATTGGCGAAAATCAATTCTGCCGTCAGCAGTGAAATAAAACAGCACTTTATTATTATCAAATGTATACTCTGCATCTATCAGTTTCATTTCCAGACCATGATTCACGAATCTTCTTCTGACAGATTTTAAAATGCCTCTCTCTCTCTGACTCTGTTCTGTGCCTCTCTCTCCGTCGTCCTCCTTTGTTGCCACACGAAGAACTTCTTTGAGAGGGTGAACAACATCTTCCTCACCTACTTCTCTTGGTGCAAGTACGACTTTCCCGTATTCAATTCCCCGGGCTGTCTCCACGATCACGTGATCGCCTGTTTTAATTTCATAATCTTTAGGACTGAAATAATAAATCTTGCCTACATTACGAAATCTCACGCCTACTACTTTTGTCATTCTATTTCTCCCTGATCGTCAGGAACAGCAATTCAAATGCCAGATCAAAATTAACATTTGCTTTCAGACGTACCTTTGTCTTCTGAATAGAATCCAGAATGTTCTCCAGATTCTCGTAGGAACGCTGCTTTGCCTGTTCTCTGATAAAATTAATTTCCTGTTTAAATACCAGATTGTCAATCTCCTGTGTTGCCTTAAACATCAGGACATCTCTGAACCAGAACTGGAAAATATCCAGATAATCGTTGATATTCTGTTTGTCCTCAGAAAGACTCTTAATCGCATCTGACAGTTCATAAACTTCCATGGTGTTTGCATATTTAAGAATCCTCAGTGCATTCTGAGTCATCTCTGCAAACTCCTGAGAAGTAGCTGCTTCTTTTGCCCTTCCAATACTGCCCTGTGCAAAGGATGCGTCAATCTCCGCCTGGTAATCCGGAACATGAAGATGCTCCATCAGATATTTCTTTACAAGACCGTCATCCACTACCTTCAGATCAAGACGAACACATCTTGACTGAATAGTCGGCAGCAGTCCCCCGATATTATTAGTCAGCAAAAGAATCACTGCATATTCCGGCGGCTCTTCAATTGTTTTAAGAAGAGCATTCTGTGCCTGTGGTGTCATAAGATCTGCATCTGCAATAATATAAATCTTGTAAGGACTGTAATATGGTCTGATATCTATATCATTGATCACCTGATCTCTGATCTCGTCAATTGTGATCGTTCCGGGTTTCTCATGACTGACCATAATAATGTCCGGATGATTCTTACCCATCGCCTTTTTGCAGGAGTCGCATTTCTGGCAGGGTTCTGTACCTCCGGCCTCACACTGAAGTGTTGACGCAAAAGTCCCTGCGAGGAGCTTTTTACCAGAACCTGGTTCGCCGGTAAAAATATAAGAATGCGATATTTTTCCTGATTCTATTGCATTTTTTAAATGTCCGATAATCTCTTCGTGTCCGATAATATTGTTAAATCCCATCATAAGAATCACCTCACCAGTCCGTTTTGTAAGATATTATACCATAAAAGAAGAACTATTGCACAGACTTTATATAATTTGCGATTTCTTTCACACAGTCATCAAGATTTATATTCTGAAAACGTTTCTCTATCCCTGCGTTCAGAATATTTTCCTCTGAAAAATCCGACTGATCTGCAATAAATCTTCTGCACATTTCCTCATATCTTGGATTTTCCTGTTCTCTCTCTCTATTAAGAGCACGACTCAGTCTTTCTCCATCTTCTACCTGGACATAAACAGGACAGACTGCATCTTCCCCATAGTATTTACGCATCTTTTTAAATGACTCCAGAGTACCGATTCCCAGATAATCGGAATCTGCAAGGTTCACCTGACCATCATCTGCAGTGAAATAAGTCCATATCCCATAAACCGTATGATATGCTCTCTCCTCGATAAGATTTCCGTTTTTTCTGAATTCTTCCAGTTTTCCGTCATCTACAAAATAATAATTTTTTCCATCCTGCTCTCCTGCCTGATCGGGCGGGTTGTATACAGAATAAGTGTTTTCAGATTCAATTCTTTATGTGCGGCCAGAAGTGAATAGATTCTGTCTTTTCCGGATGCACTCTTTCCCATGATGTAAAAATCTTTCCCATATCTGTTATGTTATTCCTTTGCCGGACTGTATTCTTCCTGTCCAATTTCATTTCGGGCAGCTACGCAGATTGTTTCAGCAGATGTATCACTGAGTCCCTGTACTTCCAGCCCCTGTTCCATGTATCTTCTCACATTTCTTACAAATTGTCCAGTTATCTGCTCTCCCGGCACAATAATCGGAATTCCGGGCGGATACAGATAAGCAAACTCTGCACTGACTTTGCCAACACTTTCTTTCAGAGAATATCGCCTTTGCTGCGCATCCACTGCCTGAGAAATTGTCATAAGCTGTGTCATTCTCGCATGAGAAGTATGATACTGCGATTCCTCCGACTCATCTGTTTGCTGTATCTCTGCATCAATCTCTTCAATTGCAGTACACAGTCTCTCAAATCCCTCTTCTGTATCTCCACTGCTGCAATTCCAAGAACATATTTCTCAGCCGCCATTTCCATTTCAATGTGATATCTGTCACGAAGTATCTGATGGAGAAGGTGTCCGTTAACAGAAGTTCCGACTGTGGAGAACAACAGCTTGGATCTGTCAAAATCATAGATTCCACTGCCTTCGATCATAGAACCTTCGATCAGTTTTATTTTTTCACACTTTGAAAGACGCTGTCTGGCCTTCTCCAGATTGAAGGTAAATTCACGAAACATTTGCTGTCCGTCTTTTCTCAGTTTATCCATACATGCATCCATACTCGCCATCAGAATATACGACGGACTGCTGGTCTGGTAAATCCCCATAAATCTCTTTATCTTTTCCACATCTGCCATATCACTGCATATATGAAGCACCGCCGTCTGAGTCATAGATGGCAGCGTTTTATGGAAACTCTGTATTACAATGTCAGCTCCCAGATCAGCAGCAGACACCGGAAAATATTTAGAATAATGAAGATGTGCACCATGTGCTTCATCCACAATAAGAGGAATCTTATGTCTGTGTACAACTTCTGCAATTGTCTTTATATCAGACACAACGCCGTCATATGTAGGCGAAGTAAGCAGAAAAGCCTGCACATCCGTATTTTCTTCCAGATATCTTTCCACACGTTCAGGGGAAATTCCTCCGTTTATCCCCAGTCTCTGATCTTCATGTGGATAAATATAGACCGGCTGAAGCTCACGTAAATACAATGCATGGTAAACAGCCTTGTGACAGTTCCTCGCGACAAGTATCTTCCCACCTTTATTTACACTTGCACTGACTGCTGCCAGAAGAGCCGCCGTACTCCCATTTACACTGAAGAAACATTTCTTTGTCCCATAAATCTGAGCTGCATATTCCTGTGCTTCTTTCAAAATTCCTTCCGCATGATGAAGATTGTCAAATCCTGAAATCTCTGTAATATCTCTCTCAAAAAGAAAATCATCTGCTGAAGATGCCCGGTTTCTCTTATGCCCCGGCATGTGAAACGGATAATAGTCAGACTGCCCATAGCTTTCTAATTTTTTATATAATCTTTCCATTTTTTTCCTTTTTATACTATTGTGCCAACAAGTTGATTTCTCGAACAATCTTGCGTTCCAAATTTCCCACTGATTATTGCCTTTTCGTGCCTGAAATATGGAACTTCCCTGATTCAGTTAAACTTTAAATCTGTATCCTACGCCCCAGATTGTTTCAATATACTGAGGTTTTGCAGTATTAAATTCAATTTTCTCCCGGATCTTCTTGATATGGACAGTGACTGTTGCAATATCTCCCACAGATTCCATATCCCAGATTTCCCGGAACAACTCTTCCTTGGTAAACACTCTGTTCGGATTCTCTGCAAGGAAGGTAAGCAGATCATATTCCTTGGAAGTAAATGTTTTCTCCTCTCCGTTTACCCATACGCGGCGTGCAGTCTTATCAATCTTGATCCCGCGGATCTCCACAATATCATTTTTGCGTACATTGGAACCGATCAGACGATTATATCTGTCCATATGTGCCTTGACTCTGGCTACCAGTTCACTTGGACTGAATGGTTTTGTCATGTAATCATCTGCCCCCAGTCCCAGACCTCTGATTTTATCTATGTCATCTTTCTTTGCAGATACCATGATGATAGGAGTATTTTTTTCCTGTCTTACCTGCCTGCAGATATCAAAGCCATCCACTTCCGGAAGCATCAGATCCAGAATAATCAGGTCAAACTCCTCATTCAGCGCACGCGTCAGTCCGGTGTCTCCTCTGTTGCAGATTTCAACTTCAAATCCGGAAAGCTCCAGATAATCCTTCTCCAGATCTGCAATTGCCTCTTCATCTTCTATAATTAAAATTCTGCTCATTTCATTGGTACCTCCTGATACTTTCTAAGTACAAAATACATGATTGTGCCGATTCCAAGCCTGCTGGTTGCCCAGACCTTTCCTCCATGATCCTCCAGGATCTTTTTTACAATGGAAAGACCGATTCCGCTTCCTCCCTTGGATGAATTTCTCGACACGTCTGTTCTGTAAAAACGATCAAAAATAGACGGCAGATCCTTTGCTGCAATTCCCTTTCCATTATCTTCAATTTCAACCTGAATAAAATCTCCCACATCCTTTATGCGAATCTGGATGATACCTTTGGGTTTATCCATATATTTGATAGCATTGCTGATAATGTTATGAATAACACGCCGAATCTGTTCTCCATCTGCGATCACCTGCACATTATCCTCAACATAATTGGCATATACCAGTTCAATTCCTCTCGTTTCCAGTTCCAGTCCTACTTCTTCTGCGCAATCACTGAAATAATCTTCTACATTCAGTTTACTGAAAGTATATGGAATTCTGTTGGTATCAATCTTTGAATAAAAAGTCAGCTCATTGATCAGATGATCCATCTCATTCGTCTTATTATAAATAGTCTTCACATAACGGTCTATTTTCTCCGGCGTATCCGCTACGCCGTCCATAATCCCCTCTACATATCCCTTTACCGCTGTGATCGGCGTCTTAAGATCATGAGAAATATTGCTGATAAGTTCTTTATTTTCTTTATCCATAAGAACTTTCTCTTCTGCTGATTCCTTCAGCCGCTTTCTCATCTCCTCAAAATCCCGGCAAAGTTCCGAAAACTCATCGTCACCATCTACTTCCAGAACAAAATCAAGATTTCCCTCTTTGATATTCTGAGTGGCTTTCTTTAATTTAACCAGCGGTGTGGCAATACTTCTGTAAATCCATAATCCAATAGATAAAGCTGTGAATACTAATATTACCGTCGCAGTAAACAGCAGATCTTTTGCAATAATCCTTACCTGTGTCTGGCTGTGGGTGGATTCCCCTACTGAAATATCATACACCACTTCCGAGGAATCCTTTGTCTGCTGTGCAAACTTTGTATGACCTAATCCGTACAAAGTTGCCGAAAATAAAAGCAGAGGAACCAGAATACTCATACCGAATCCAACTATAATCCTTGTTTTTAACTTCATCCCGATCATCCTTTATCTGTTGATTTATAAGGTTTCTATAATTTTGCCCTCTGCAAGCATTATATCATAAA
>ENA-OQDM01000906-OQDM01000906.1-human-gut-metagenome-genome-assembly--contig:-NODE-906-length-13991-cov-1.694244_pt1 | contig 13991 bp, 15 predicted proteins | sample MGYA00242772_ERZ504605 | MGnify/ENA primary metagenome ERZ504605 (study PRJEB26092, sample SAMD00036348) | human gut metagenome | host: Homo sapiens | study: EMG produced TPA metagenomics assembly of... | reverse complement strand
CCTGATCCTGATGGTCTATTTTCGGCAGATATATTCTGTCAGAAGCTGAAACTGTTCTTTAATATCCTTCTCATATCCGGGCATCATACAGAAATAAATCTGTCTTTTTTCAATATCTGTATAAATATATTCCGGCAACATTATAAACTGTCCGGGATTGATCAGATATTCCGCCGCATCTTCCATAGCCTTTACAAAACCACCGAAAATAAGCCTGAGATCTTCAACTCCCATCTTCTTTTCTTCATACAGCACATTCACCGCCTGTTTCGAAGTAATATCAAAATAGATAAGAAATCTGCCATCCATCCCCTGTATCCTGCACTTCAGAAGAGAGGGAATCACATTTCCCGCAAGCATCCTTACCTGATAGGAATCTGTATTGATCTCATTCTCACCATAGACAATGAGATAATTATGATTCATATCCCTCTTATATTCTGTCCGCATATTATTTCTATTCCCCCATTTCTCTCAGTACCGCCTGCGCCGCCCGCAGTCTGCGGATATGTTTCACCGGATTTATCACTGCAGATTTCCCTTCTGTCCTCAAATGCCAGCTCAGATTGCCCATACGACGAGATTGTGTCCAGGTCATAGGTTACCTGCACTTCTTTTCCCACATTTGTCTGGGTACCTAAATTCTCCGCCCCAAAAAAGCCAATACTCCCCAGCTCCTCACTGCGCATCCTTGCAGTATCATATATTTCTCCGTTTTTCTTAATCCCTTCCATGCTCCCGCTTACTGCCGATTCATAAGCTGCCGCTGTCAGCCATGCCCTGTTATGTACAAAAAAGCTCAGATAGATAAGTCCCATCAACACCAGCAGGATCAACGGCATGACACAGGCAGTCTCGATTGTAAAACTTCCCTTACGAATTATACTGTATTCATTTGTTATACAAAAATTATCTTTCATATCAAAAATCCTCCCAGATATCCTGCCAGCAGAAATGGCACAAACGGTATCTCCGTACTTCCCTTTCTGCAAAATCCCATCATCATGATGCCGGACCATACTGCACTGCAGATCATTCCCATAAAAAGTGTTGAAAAAAATTCTTCCGGGTACAGCACTGTCCCCAGTGCCATAAGCAGCCAGCCATCGCCCATTCCCACAGCACCTTCTGTAAGGATGCTGATCAGCACAAAGAGAAAGCCTGTCCCCACGCACATAAGAACCTCCGGAACATTTCTTCTGCTATATATTGTCCACACAGTTCCGCAGACTGCAAATATTATGATCAGCAGAAGAGAAACCTGCTTTTTTCTGATATCTATCCATGAATTTATTCCCAGAAATCCAAGTACACATATTTCTTTTACGCCATTCATCTCCATATACATCTCTCCGGCAAAATTCAGCCACACCTGCTACATGCTCCCATTTCCGAAACAGAGGAAGCTTTTACCAGTCTTACCGAACGTTTCAGCCCACTGCAGGACTCCAGATTATGGTATCTGTTTCCCTGTTCCGTAACATATACCACTCCTGCCGGATTCTGATTCCTGCTGCAGATTTCACAGGCTGAATAATGCTCCCCGTACTTATTGGATGCAGATTTTGCGGAACTTCCGGGAATTTGTTTTAATGAAACATTCAGATAGCTGCAGCCCGGATTTTTATGGTACACACTGCCCGAAGCAGTTACATAAACCATCGGTTCTGTTTCTCCCTGCTCTCCTCCATTGTCAGGAAATTCGGTTCCTGTCCATGCATGGACTTTTACATGGTTATAAACTACAACATCCGGAAGATGTATCAGTCCACCAAAGGGTTTATACGTGTAGATATCCGGCAGCGTAATATCATCAACACTGTCCCCACCCGGAAGATACGCATACATTCCCGCCTGTTTTGCCTTCGTACACAATGCAGTCAGATGTTCCGTCTGCAGTTTATATATATCCATAAACGAAATCAGCGTAACCATTCCCAGGAAGAACAGCGGCAGTACAAGTGCTGTTTCTACTGCCAGACTTCCCTTCTTAATCTTTCCCCGAAAAGAGGTGCAGAAAGATACTTTTACAGAAGAAACTTCTCCAATATGTTCTTTTGCATTTGTCCGAAAATATTTCCGACTCTTTTGGGGGAATAAAAGATCGTAAATATTGCTTAGAGAGACTTTTCTCCTTTCATAAATTTTTTTATCTTTTTTTCCGATTTCTTCAATGCTTTGTTTTTCTTTCTGTAAAAGCATCTTTTCACACCTCTTTTCAGCAGTTCATTCATAACAATACTGACGTATCACCTGAAATTCCTTTTTCCTGTTTGCTTTTACCTCCGCAAATGCCTCCAGAGCTACAACACAGGAATCCATATAAAAACTTGCCCTGCCTTTCTTTCTTATCGCATCTTCGATCATATCCATAGCTCTCATCACTTTCTTTTCCTTTGAAACAGGCAATATCAGAACCTGAAGGTAATCCTCATAGGACAATCCATGTTCATTGTTTTTCCGCATGGAATCCAGTCCTTCCATCAGACTTGAAAGATTAGACAACGAAATTTGCCAGTCTGCGGAAGTTTTTACAAGGGGAATCTTCCCTCCTGCAAAAAGTTCTCTCACATCCAGTACGCTCTCCGCAAATGCCCAGCATAAAAGCAATGCAGACTCTATCACTACCGCTGCCGGAGGAACCAGAAATCCCGACGCAATGGCTGCAGCGAGTGCCTGTGCCTCTGTTCTTTTTACATTATCTGCCATCAAACATGCAAAGTTTACGCCTTCTCTGATGAACAAGAGCTTTGATGCCACAGATTTAAGGTTATCTATATCATTGTCTCTTCCTCCAAAAACATATTCCATCTGATATGCAAGACTTTCTTTTGACGGATCTGTGTAATTTCCCAGATGATTCATCAGATACTGCTGAAACAAAACCCCGGAAGTATAACTGCTATCTGCTGTCACTCCGTCCGGCATCTCCATTCCCTGTTGCAGCTGTCTTCCCGAAACCATTGTGTCTTTGCTGACTGTCCGGGTGGAAATTTCCCGTCCGGGTGGCAAAACCAGCTCCAGTATTCCCATTTTCATAATTCTTTTTATAATACTGATGGGATTGTCAGCCTGTGGCTGCGTCGGTGCTGGCTGGGTTGATATTTGTCCTTCCTGTTGCTGCCTGTTTTCAGCTTCCTGTGCTGCCTGCCGGCTTTTCTGAGAAGCCTGATTCATTTCTGAATCATATCTGTCGATGGAGCCTCCTGTCTCCGCCTGTTTCGCTTTCAGATCCGCCTCTTCTGTTTTTCTCTCTCGATCAGACATTTTGTTGAGAAGGAGCTGTACCCCCTGACTTCCAAGAGTTTCCTGCATATACTGCACAATCTGCTGATAAAAAACCTCTCCGCACTCATCTGTCAGAAGCCGGTAACCGGTAAGTCCGCTCTGATGCAGTTCAAGTTTCTGACTGTTCTGCTTTAACACCGGTTTCATATAGGATTCCAGATTATCGCAGATCTTTGCGAGATTAAGCTGCCCGCCTCCCATGGAACCATCCAGCGCAAACAGATCATATTCCTCAAGAAGTTTCCTGTCATACTGTCCAAATACAGAATAAAGTCCGATATCCATACTGTTGAGTATTTGGGTTCTGGCCGATGCCATACGTACAGATTCTATACTTGTACATACAAGAGACAAAAGCAGACTGAGTATTAATGCAAGAAATAATGTAATGCTTCCTCTTTCCTTTCCGCAATATTTCATACAGGAAGTACACCTCCTTCTCTTTTCATCTTAAATAGAATTACTCTGTTTGGCGATCTTTGAAAGAATGCTCTGCACCAGTTCGGTCAGCTGCTCTTTGAAAATAATGACAAGCCCGATCAGGACTACAAGAATCAGAATGATCTCCACAACACCTACAGCGTCTTCTTCCTCTGCGAATCTTCGTATCAGTCCGTTTTTCTTTTTTATCTGTCTTATCAATTGTCCCATTTTTTCCCTCCATATCCAAAAGCACCCTTTACGCTGCACAGAATTTACTGCAGCACCTTATCATGTTTCTCCGTAGAAAGACATAAAAGCAGGAATCATGACAATTGCCATAACGACAATAAGCATCATGATCATCGGCACCAGAAGTTTTGTGGCTGCAGCCTCTCCAAGAACACGTGCTTTTCTCTTTCGTTCTTCCCATGCTTCGGTTGATTCTCTTTCAAGCATATCAGCCATCTGTCTGCTGCCCTTCTGGAGATTCTGGATAAGAAGCGTGGCAAATGTTTTATACTTTGCCTGACCACATCTTTCTCCAAATCTTCTGTATGCTTCACTTTCAGAAACTCCGCTTTCCATCTCATAGCAGACAATCCGTATCTCTTCATACGCAGGTCTTGGATTCCGCTTTCTCTTTCTTCCATAATCCAGAGAAATTTTCTGGAATGCCTTTCTTACAGTCATCCCGGCCTGAACCAGAAGTGTAAATTTCATGATCAGTCCCGGATAATCCATAAGAAGTTCTTCATACCGTTTCTGAAGCTGAACCTGTTCTTCTCTCCCTTTCATCACAAGAATTACCATTGCCGCAATAAGAAACAGTCCTGTCAGAAGCATTCCGGAAGTGTCTGTCGGACTTTCCCATTTTACCTTTTTTCCATTCAGCTTATCCGGAAGATAATAATAATCCGGATCACTGCGCTGCTCGTTATACCGGGATACTGCCTCTGCAATACTTTTTTGTGCCTGTTCTTTTCTGGTCAGTTTCTTATTCTGTTTCGGTTCTTCCTCCTGCTCTTCCAGTTCCTTCTCCGGTACCTGAATGTACATGGAGACCGATTCTTCTCCATCAACGGATACCATAAATTCCTTCTCATATGATCCTGTATCCTCCTTTTCCAGACGGTATCCCTGAGGATACACCTGTCCACCGTTTTGCAAAGTAAGGATCATGCCCAGCAGATTTCCGGCTATCGCTACTACCGCAAAAAGTCTGATACCATCCTTCCCTCCGATTCCGGAAGATGGAATCCATCCTTTTTTCCAGCCGGTCAGTGCACACAGGATCATAACAAAAATGACAACATGTACCCACATTTGTACTGTCACACCTCAATATCTACAATCCTTCTGCCAAGCCAGTATGCCGCAGCATAAATGACAAGACAGATACTCATTGCTGCAATTCCAAAGGGATTTCCATAAAGAACACTTAAGAAGCCCGGTGAAGTCATCTGCAAGTACAGGATAATTCCCACAGGCATAAGACTCATGATCATCTGTTCTGACTTCTTTGCTGCCAGTGTAGCCTCTATCTCTTTTTTAACGTCAATCTTATCTCCAAGCATACGAGACACCTTCTGAATTACCCGGTTCATATCACCACCTGTACGCTTGGCTGTATAAAAATACAGAGGCAAAATTTTCGATATCTTCTATCTGACTTCTTTCTCCAAGATCCAGAAACAGCTCTTCCAGCGGAACACTGATATGCTGCTGGCTTTCAATATAGCGAAATTCCTCCACAATATCCGTTCCCTTTCCGTAGAGTCTCTCCAAATCTCTGACACAGGTTTTTACCGCGCTTTCCACCGAATATCCGGCCTGAACCGCAACACTCAGCGAAGTAAGTGCATCCTTAAACTGATAATTCAGATTCTTTCGTCTTTCCCTGATCATACGATTTTTCTGCCATTTCAGGTAAAACACAGGAACGGGAAGCATAAGAAGCAACACCCATTTACTTTTGTAAAAAAGATAATCTGCCATTATGCACAACGCCAGTGCCTGTCCCATATATTTCAGAAGTTCTTTCATAGAAAAACGATAATGATCATAATTACGTTTCTGATAAAGCTGTTCTTTTTCTTTCCCTTTCATAGTTCAATCCCCGCTCTTTCCAGTTTTTCCACATGGAGGAGGGATGCCGTCTTTACAAGACCTTTCCCTTCCTGCCATTGATACAGCGGCCGAATACGGATTTCTCCATTTTCAAAGCCGCACACCTCAGTTACTTCCAGCAATTTCCTTGATTTATCCCTCATTCTTCCCAGATGTACCAGAATATCCACTCCGGAAGCAATCTGTCTTCTGATTGCTTCCAATGGAAGATCAACGCCCATCAGAACCATTGTTTCCAGTCTGGATAACATATCCCTGGCAGAATTGGCATGGGCAGTAGACAGCGACCCTTCATGCCCTGTATTCAATGCCTGAAGCATATCCATTGCCTCTCCGCCGCGGACTTCTCCCACTATGATTCTGTCCGGACGCATTCGTAATGCAGATTTGATCAGATCTCTGATCGTAACGGAAACTGCCCCTTCCATGTTTGCCATCTTTGCTTCCAGCCGGACCAGATTGTCAATTCCCCTGATGCGAAGTTCTGCATTATCTTCTATTGTGATCAGTCTTTCGTCCCTGGGGATATATTCCGACATTGCTGCAAGAAATGTAGTCTTTCCGCTTCCGGTTCCGCCTCCTATGACCATGGAATATCTGGCCTTCACAAGCTTCTCCAAAAATTCTGCACATTCCTGTGTGATACTTCCCAGTGCGATCAGCTTTTCCATTGTAATGGGGTGTTCCGGAAAACGCCTTATAGTGAGAATCGGACCATTTAATGCAACCGGATAAATTACAGCATTTACCCTGGAACCATTTTCCAGCCTTGCATCCACGATCGGCATGGATTCATTGATCACACGATTACATTTGCCAACAATCTGCTGGATCACATCCTCCAGTTTTTCAGCAGAAGTAAAACTTTTATGCCATTTCATAAGCTTGCCGGCCCGTTCTACAAAAATGGTATCCGGTCCGTTTACCATGATCTCAGTCACTGTCTCATCATCCACCAGTTCCTGAAGCACATCCAGTTTGCGTACAGAATAAAACAGTTCCTGACGAAGCTGTACCTTTTCTTTCAGCGCAAGACGGACATCTTTTATCTGGTTCAGAATCAGCTCATCAATTACATCAAGGATTTCTTTATCCGATAATTCTCTGGACAGATCCAGTTCTTCCATCAGCATCTGCCGCAGCTTTCTAAATACATCTTTGTTCATCCTTTTTCCCTTTACAGCATCTTTCCGGAACTTTTTTAATTTTCTTTTTTCTGGCTTTCTTTCCTCAGAAGGTTCCGCACATAATCTCCCAGTTCACTCCACATCAGCTGTTCAACATACGCAGGTGACAGGCAGGTTGCCATATGAAACGGTGGATTTATCTTTTCCGTCTTTTCCAGAATCTGAGGATAATCCCAGATTCGGACCAGATTCTCAAACTGCGCAACCTTACACTGTGAAACAGCATCAGACAATACAGGCATATAAATCTTCTTACACATATCCAGCAGCTGGAAATTTTCATCAATCCCACATCCAATATCCAGCACAATCACTTCATAAGAACTGTCAAGTATAAGCATCTGAAAAAGCCGTTCCCAGTCCTGCCAGGCTGTTGTACGGATGTCTGCCGGCATCTGCACAGGCGGAATGTAATCCAGATTATTGATCGTCTGTATCATACTGTTCATCTTATAGAGAAGATTCTGGTTATCTTGTCTCACATAATAAAGAAGATCACTCAGATTGTGAGCAAAACCTTTTCCCATCAATTCTTCAAATCCAGAATATTCTTCCATATTCAGATAAAGAACGGCTCGTTCTTTGGCAAGTATCTGTCCAAGTGTCAATGCAAAAGAGGTTTTCAGACAACGTCCCAGAGGTGAAAATATTCCAATAATTTCTGTTGTCTTTTTTAATACAGCAATCTGATCTGCTACTGTCTTTTTTTCGGCGCCATAACATGCCATCACTTCCCGGAGAACATCAGAAGAAGACTGATATTTATACACACTTGGATACTGGTCAAGTTCCGGAGGGTGTACCCCTTCCGACAAAATGATGATCTTCCCGATATCCAGATCCCGGACTTCCCGGCACATAGCCCGCCCGGAGATCAACAGCAACTCTATATGTGTTTGTTTCCCATAGGCGATCAGGTTCTCTACAGATGTAAATGCCTGTATCTCAAAGGGAATATTCTTCTTCCGGTTCATATAGTCCATAAAGTTCAGCGCATAATCCACTTCCAGATCGCATACTGCAAAAATATTTCTTTTCAATAGATACCTCCTGCATATAACAACACACTTATAAAAACAGGAATCGTAAAATGGAAATTTTCAGGAGCAGCAATACTTTTTCTCCGATAGGAACTAATCTTTCCCGTACTGACTGTATATTTCACATATTCAATAAAATAAAGGACACGTTCACAGAAATTGTGGTTAAAGATCAGAAGTGCGGCAGAAATACCTGCACCTGTCAGAAAAGAAATAAAGATGCATTTTATGATAGATTCACAGCCCATTATCCCTCCCAGTGCGCAGAATAATTTAATATCTCCGGCACCTATCATCCCAAAAGCAAAGAGGATCATAAGAAATAACGGCATTACGCTTCCCATTATAAAAAATCCAATTCCCGTAATATTCTTTTGCCATATACAGACAAACAGTCCCACAGACATGGAAAAAATAATCCATCCGTTATCAACTTTTGCTGTACGGATATCCATGATCATGGCAGTCCCGGCAACCGTTACAGGAAAAAGGTGAAAAATGCATATTGCATCACCTCCAGTCTTATATTTTTCGCAACTGTTTCGATACTGTTCATACAATATGAAACAGTCAGTCTCTTCTTTGGTATTTTAAAAAAATAAAAGTGGAATTAACCGCCGAACTGACGGGATTGAATCACCAGAAGAACTCTGGTGAATATTATTATAGGACCGGACAATCCATTTGTCCAGTCCTATTTTTTGTCGAATTTCTAAAATATTTATAAACTTGTTACCTGTCCACACGCTGCTATCCCGAAATATACTATGCGAAGTGTATTACTGAGAACAAATTGAACAGTAACATAAACCCGGCTATAATGCACTTCACAGAAAGAATATCATGCACCTGTCAATTAGAGTTCGATTTCCTGTCTGCATCCTTCCGGTACAATGATAATACCATTTTCTGTATCTTTCACTATGCTTCCACCAGTAACATCGGCTATTTCATGAATATTTCTCAGCAGATAGGTCATACCTCCATTTTCTGCTGAAGCTTCCAGAGTGAGTTTATTTCCCTCTCTTACAGCTTTTACTGTAAAAGCTGTCTCTCCTTTACGCGTCACTACCTCACAGGATGCAGTTTCATTTACTTCATAAACCTGAATCTGTACATCTTTCTCCAGTTCATAATCAACGGTAGTATCTACAGCACCAATCGGAAGCAGAGTATTCTCTCTTACAAATACAGGCAGTGAAGAAAAATCATAATCTTCTTCATACCATCTTCCGCCTTCTTTGACTTCTCCGCTTAAAAGATGAGTCCATTTTCCTGCCGGCAGATAATATTCTGCATGACCTTCTTTGTTGAAGATTGGTGCAACCAGAATACTGTCACCTAACATATACTGCATATCCAGATATTTGGTTGCAGGATCATCGTTAAATTCCATGATCATTGCACGCATGGACGGAATACCTGTCTTGTGTGATTTTACGGCCATAGAATACAGGTATGGGAGTAATCTTAATTTCAGCTTTGTAAACTTACGGCATACATCTACAGCTTCTTCATCAAACAACCACGGTACACGATAACTCTTGGAACCATGGAGACGGCTGTGTGTGGAAAGAAGACCAAACTGCAGCCAGCGTTTGTATACATCCGGTGCTGCTGTCATTTCAAACCCGCCCATATCATGACTCCAGAAAGAGAATCCTGATAAAGCAAAGGACAGACCACCTCTTAAGCTCTCAGCCATGGAAGCATAGGTTGCAGAACAGTCACCGCCCCAGTGAACCGGGAACTGCTGTCCGCCTGCTGTAGCACTTCTCGCAAAAAGGATTACTTCACCTTCACCCTTTACTTCCTTCAGCAGATCAAATACTGCCTTGTTGTAAAGGTATGTATAATAATTATGCATAGAAACCGGATCTGAACCGTCATAATATTTCACATCGACCGGAATTCTCTCGCCAAAGTCTGTCTTGAAACAGTCAACACCCATATCAAGCAAAGTTTTCAGCTTATTCTGATACCACTTCACTGCATCCGGATTTGTAAAGTCAACCAGGCCCATGCCAGGCTGCCAGTTGTCGATTTGCTTGATTCCTCTTCCGTCTGCACGCTGTACCAGGTATCCGTTCTTCAGACCCTCTTTAAAGAAGTTAGTTCCCTGTGCAATATATGGATTGATCCATACACAGATCTTAAGTCCTTTATCCTTATAACGTTTCAGCATTCCCGGTACATCCGGGAAGATTCTGGAATCCCATTCAAAATCACACCAGTGGAACTCTTTCATCCAGAAGCAGTCAAAATGGAATACACTCAATGGAATATCTCTGTCTGCCATTCCCTGGATAAAGGAATTGGTCGTCTCTTCATCATAGTTTGTTGTAAAGGATGTGGAAAGCCATAATCCAAAGGACCATGCAGGCGGCAATGCCGGTTTTCCTGTAAGATCTGTGTAGTTCTCGATCACACCCTTAATGTCATCTCCGTAAATAATATGATATCTGATCTCTTCACCTTTCACAGAGAATCCCACATTCTCAACCTTTTCACTTGCAACTTCGAAGGAAACATGATCACTGTGGTCTACGAATACGCCATAATGTTTGCTTGTTACATAGAACGGAATATTTTTATAAGAAATCTGAGAAGCTGTACCGCCATCTTCATTCCAGATATCAACAACCTGACCGTTCTTTACAAACGCTGTAAATCTCTCACCCAGACCATATACACATTCTCCAGGTGCAAGAGAAAGCTCTGTTACCATATATGGCTGATACTGTGCTGCCATATAGTTTGGTTCCGGGAATTTTGTCAGAGTAGCTCTGTCATACTGCATATAGCCAAGATTGCGGAATCCGATGTTTGTGAGAACTTTTCCATCTGCTTCATATGTGATCTTAAAGTCTTTCAAGTCCACTCTTACTGTCATTCTTCCGGCTTTCATCACAGCTTCATCTTCTGTAATCTCAACCTCTGTTTCCTGCGGATCCTCATTCAGCTCATATCTTGGCTCACCTTTTACATAGCCTCATAATGATAACTTCTTACGCTTATAATATCTTTACGTGCAGAAGTAAATTCTGTAGTGATAGTTCCTACATCCAGAGCACCGCCTCTGTCTGTGATCTGGCGGAATGGAGAAACAATTCTCATTCCTCCCGGAATTGCCTCCGCTGTAAAAGCCTGCATCGCATAGGATGCGTTTGCGCGTTCATTTTTCTCCCAGTAACCTTCTGTGAACTTCATTCCTGATCCTCCTTGCTTTTAATCTTATGATTTGCTTATTTTCCGAAATTGAAACTCTTTCAGTACCTCGCGGGATAACGGACTGCTGAATAGTTATCTGATACCAGTATACATCATGATTTTTTTTCTTACCAGCAATATAACCCAATTTTTATCTGTGCAAAAAACAAAATCTGTATATTGCATAAAAACAAAAGATTGTGGTAATATTCTTCAAAATATACACGTTCTACAAGTATATCTATTTTGGCACCAGGAGGTAAGAAAATATGTGCACAGCAGCAACTTATAAAACAAAAGATTTCTATTTCGGCAGAACCCTTGATTATGAATTTTCCTACGGTGATGAAATCACCATCACACCACGAAACTACCCATTCCATTTCCGTCATTCTGATAAAGCCCCTGACTCTCACTATGCCATCATCGGAATGGCTCATGTGGCCGGAGACTATCCACTCTACTATGATGCCATTAATGAAAAAGGTCTCGGCATGGCAGGTCTGAATTTCGTAGGAAATGCAGTCTATGCAGAACCAGTATCGGACAAAGAAAACGTAGCCCAGTTCGAATTCATCCCATGGATTCTCAGCCAGTTTGCCACCTTAAAAGAAGCCCGCCAGAGACTCTCAACTATGAATCTCACCAACACACAGTTCAGTGAGAACTTCCCATGTGCTCAGCTCCACTGGATCCTCGCAGATGCTTCCGGCTGCCTCGTTATCGAATCCATGCAGGACGGCTTCCATATCTACGAAAATCCTGTAGGGGTACTAACCAATAACCCACCCTTCCCACAGCAGATGTTCCAGCTTAACAACTACCAGTCTCTCTCCCCTCGCCAACCAGAGAACACCTTCGCTCCAGGATTAGAACTCCAATCCTACAGCCGCGGTATGGGCGCCCTCGGCCTCCCGGGAGACCTTTCCTCCGCCTCCCGCTTTGCCAAAGTTGCCTTCACAAAAATGAACTCCAGGTCCGGCGACTCCGAACTCGAAAGCGTCAGCCAGTTCTTCCACATCCTCGGCTCCGTAGATCAGCAGCGTGGCTGCTGCGAAGTAGCAAAAGGCAAATATGAGATCACTCTCTACACTTCCTGCTGCAACACAACAAAGGGAATTTATTATTATACCACCTATGAAAATCATCAGATCAATGCTGTCGATATGCATCGTGAAAATCTGGATACAACAGTCCTAATCCGATATCCTGTACTCGCAAAACAGAATATCTGTTTCCAGAATTAATGTGAAGCACTCTATACCTGTGGCAATTTCGACAAATATTCTTTAATTATAGCCATTGCCATTTTTCAGTTCTGTACGGTATAATAAAGACAAATTATTGGTTTCAAAAAGAGGTAATAACAATGGTACATTTTTTTGATATTACAAAGTTCAACTTATATAAAGAAGATAACCGGCGCGAAGTAAAAAAAGCAAATGGCGGCCTTCCTTCTTCTTTATGGGAGACTTACTCTGCTTTTGCAAATTGTTATGGCGGCGTAATTATTCTGGGAGTTGCCGAAAACAAAGATGGAACCTGGAGAACTACAGGTTTAAAAAAGTACAGACAGGGACAAGCTGTAAAACATTTCTGGGATACAATCAATAATCGAAAAAAGGTCAACGTAAATCTTCTATCTGATCAGGATGTAGAGATATATGAGAAGGATGAAGATACTATCATCGTGATTTATGTTCCTATGGCAAACAGAGAACAAAAACCTGTGTATATTAATGATGATATATTTGGCGGAACATTTCGAAGAAATCACGAAGGAGACTATCATTGTACCAAACTTCAGGTGAAAGCCATGCTCCGCGACCAGACAGACAACACTATGGATATGGATGTACTGGATGATGTTCCAATAAGCGACCTAAATTATGAAACCATTCAGGGATATCGCAACAGACATCGAGCCCTTAAACCTGCACATCCATTTGGCCGTTTAAATGATTCTGAATATTTACGCAGCATAGGAGCTGCTGCCATTTCCAATATTGATAAATGCCTTCATCCAACAGCTGCAGGAATGCTAATGTTTGGAGATGAATATAACATTGTACGACATTTCCCTGAATATTTTTTAGATTATCGTGAAATTCTGGATCCAACTATACGCTGGACCGATCGCTTACAGTCAAGTTCCGGTGAATGGTCCGGTAATATATGTGATTTTTACTTCCGAGTATATAATAAACTTGTTAAAGATATCAAGGTACCTTTTAAAACAATCGATGGAAACCGTATTGATGATACTCCCGTACATGAAGCATTGAGGGAAGCCCTCGCAAACTGTTTGATAAATGCAGACTTTTATGGTGTTCGAGGCATTGTAGTCCGAAAAGAAGCTGACAGAATAGTATTTGAAAATCCAGGATATTCCAGAACAGGAAAACAACAAATGAAAAAAGGGGGAATTTCTGATCCTCGCAACAAAGTACTCATGAAAATGTTTAATCTGATCAATATCGGCGAGCGTGCCGGCAGCGGAGTACCCAACATTTTTAACACATGGGAGGATCAAGGCTGGGTTGAACCAGTTATAGAAGAACAATTTGATCCAGACAGAACTCTTCTGATTCTTAGCTTCGATAAAAAAACAAGCGATAAAAAACAAGCGATAAAAAAACAAGCGAATAAAAACAAGCGAATAAAAAAACAAGACGAAATAAAATCCTAGTCAATCAAAAATAATCCGCAAAATCGC
>ENA-OQDM01000904-OQDM01000904.1-human-gut-metagenome-genome-assembly--contig:-NODE-904-length-14009-cov-0.961965_pt1 | contig 14009 bp, 19 predicted proteins | sample MGYA00242772_ERZ504605 | MGnify/ENA primary metagenome ERZ504605 (study PRJEB26092, sample SAMD00036348) | human gut metagenome | host: Homo sapiens | study: EMG produced TPA metagenomics assembly of... | reverse complement strand
CAAAAGAGCGACCGTATCTTTCGCGTCAACAATCTTTCCTTTTGTTAAACAGGCAGCGGCAGACAGCCTTGCTTTGGTATCATCACCTCTGGTATGCCAGTTCTTATTGTTCGGTCTGATTTCCAACATAGTTATTCTCCTTTTTTGATAAATATCTTCCTTCCGATATTTTAATTATATAGCGATTTATTTCGCTTCCAAAGAAAAAGCACCTACCCAATCAAATCAAGTAAATGCTTTTGATCCCCCCGCCCGTTTAAAAGACCATCCGGGTCATAAAATAGAACACCGACGGGAAAAGCAGGCATCCGAGTCCCGTGTAAAAGGTCGCTGTCATGGCCGCGTAAGGAACAAGTTTCGGATTAACAGCCGCCATTCCTGCAGCAGTACCTGATGTAGTGCCATGATTCCGCCAAATGCCATAGCGGACTGGGGATTATTAATGCCAAGCGGTTTGGCTACGAAAGGTGTTACAACCATGACAAGTACGGATTTCACAACACCCGCCGCAATGCTGATGGCAATAACTTCAGAAGAAGCACCGAGAGCCGCCCCGGTTACCGGTCCGACCACAAAGGTCGCCACACCTGCGCCGATAGTTACAAGATCAACCGCACTGGTGTATCCGAGAGGGTACGCGACTGCTATACCTGCTACCAAGCAGATGAACTCTCCGACAAAAAGAGAAGCCACACCTCTCAGACCGATCTTCTTAATTTCGCGGAGATCCGCGCCGAAAGCGGTAGACACAATAGCAAAATCACGGAACATGGCACCGCCGACCAACCCCATTCCCGCAAAAAGCGGTATATCAGCAATACCTTTGCTGCCGCCGGTTACAGAACCGCCGAAGTAGGCCAGGACAAGTCCCAGAAAAATGGCAATGGCACTGCCGTGTACCCTGCCCTTTGTAAGACCGCCCATTTTATAAGCGATAAAAGTGATTAACCCCAGCACCATGAAAGACGCTACCATTCCATTTTTGGTAAACAGCTTGACTGCCATTGCTAAGATATCCATAACTTTTACCTCTCAACCTTTCCTTACTGCTTACCTTCATTCAGAGCCACCTTACCGGCCATTTTCTGTTCGGAAGAATGATGCGGGGAAAGTACCGGAATCAGAAGAAAACCAAGAACCACTGCCAAAGCGCCGCCCAGGATTGCAACCATCCCGCCGGAAAGCGCTGCGACGACATTCTGGATAGAACTCATGGCCACAACGATAGGAATATACATAGCTGCCCAAAATTTAATTCCTGCCTCTTCAGGCCCTTTCATGATCCCCCTCTGCTCAGCCCAGGTGGAAATAATAATCAGAAGAAGCATTGCGAATCCTACACCGCCGATATTTGCATTAACGCCCAATGCCATACCGAGAACGTCGCCAATCAAATTGCCTGCCATGTAGCAGCCTGCCAGAAGTGCAACTCCGTAAATAATCATCTTTTCCGCTTCCTTTCTCTGCTCTCCTCATTCCCCACCCAAGCCCGCTTCTGCAGGTAAAACTTTTCTACACTTGGTATAATACAGAAGAACGCTCTTGATGAAGATGGGCTTTTACAACTTTTTTCCTCTTGCGGTTTCATTATACGTAAAACCATTGATAAAAAAATGATTTTATAGGTAAGATGCGGATAACAGGGGGTAACATGCAGACGTATATTCTCTATTTTTATCAGTAGATACTTTTAGTTATTTAATCTTATCCAAAGGTGAATATAATGTACAACACATTTATAAATGGTGTACAACATGTATGGCTGGGTATCTCCATTTTTCTGCTTCTCATTCTCTCCTTCAGCCGCACAACAATTTTTAAGAACGCATTGACTGAAAGGCATTTTGATAGAAGACGCCTGGTTCTATTTACGGTTCTCTTCTCCGCCATGGCCGTTTCAGGAACCTACTGGAGTGTCAGCGCCGGGGGCGGTATTATTAATTTTCGCGCTGTAGGTATTATGCTGGCAGGTTTCATCGGAGGACCTGCCGTCGGTTCTATTACCGGCCTTATTGCCGGTCTGCACCGCGCCTTTTTCATTAATACAGATGCATCATATATCCATGGCGGGCTTTCCATTCTTCAAGGCATAGCCGCAGGCTTCACCACGAATTACCTGAAATCCAAGCACCATCGGTTATGGCTTTGGGCACTTATTTATGCCTTTCTTCTTGAAGTTCTTTTTTGGGCATTTTTCGCACTTCTCACCTGGCCGGAAACCGTAGCGAATCCAAATGCGCTGGCCCTCCTCTCCCTTCCGATCCTTATCACGAATACCATCGCAGTCAGTCTTTTCATCGGCGTTCTTGAAGTATCCACCTACATCTGGGACTCAGAAAAGACAAAAACTCCAAAAATACTTTTGATGCCATACAGAATGATTTTCAGCACCCTGCAGGCCGGTTTCAAAGACCTCACCGTGACAAAAATTACGGAAATCATCACTACCGCCCTGCCGTCCCTCATCTGGACCGCTGTCATTTATAAAAGCCGCGTATATATCCGTGGTGCTTACAAAACAAAAGAAGACCGGACGCAAGGCGAAGCAGAAACGGCCATACTCCGGCTTCAGAAATCACTTCCCGACATGCCCCATGTACTCACACTGCCGGTTCGCTGGCAAGATGAAATCATCGGATACATCGTTGCCGCAAAAAGCAAGGGCGACACTTTTACAAAAATGGGAATTGAATTTTTGAACGGTGTCTGCCATATCGTAGAAGCCATTTACGAATATGAACAGATGAAAGAAGAAAAAAATCTTCTTGCTGAAGCAGAAATACGGGCACTCCAGGCACAGATCAATCCCCATTTCCTTTATAATACGCTGAATACTATCAGCTTCTATGTGCGGAGCAATCCTGAAACGGCACGGAAACTGATTAAGTATCTTTCTGATTATTTCCGCCACAGCTTAAACAATCCCTCTAAATTTATTTCTCTTGCCGAAGAAATGCGGGTCATTGACTGCTATATCCAGCTTGAACGGGCACGCTTCAGTGACAGGCTGAGCGTAACCTATGATTTTTCGGAAGACATGCTGGAAAACCTGCAGATACCGCCGCTTCTTCTCCAGCCTCTGGTAGAAAACGCGGTTATTCACGGAGTCATCAAGCGGGAAGAAGGCGGCACCGTCCGCGTAGGACTGATCGAGCATAAGACATATAACAAGATTTACGTCATTGATACCGGCGTAGGTATCTCGAGAAGGAAATTGAAGACACTTTTTAATCGACCGCAAACGGCGCGACCATATCGGCCTCATCAACGTACACCAGCGCCTTGTTTCTATTTTCGGCGAGCGCTGCGGGCTCCATATACTGAGTAAAGAAGGAAAAGGAACCATCGTGTTCGCCAATGTGCCAAAAGTGGAAAAGACGGAAGGAAAGGATGACGAACATGGAAATTAAAGTCCTTGTGGCAGATGACGAACTGCCTGCCAGAGGAGAACTAAAGTATCAGCTCGCTTCCATGCCGCACGTAAATGTTATCGGAGAATGTGCCAACGGGAAAGAAGTTATTTCTTTTCTTGAAACCCACCCGCAGGTGGATCTCTTATTCCTTGATATAGAAATGCCCATCATGAATGGTTTGGAAGCAGCACAAAAAATCATAGGCATGAACCATTCCGTGAAAATTGTCTTCGCTACCGGTTACAGCCAATTTGCGCTGCAGGCTTTCGAGCTGGAAGCTTTCGACTATATTCTGAAACCTTATGATGAAGAGCGTATCGCGAAAACCATCCAGCGCCTTTTCGACAGTATTATGCAGCGGGAAAACGGTACCGCCTCCGGGGAAATCATAAATGCCAGATCCAGGATTTCTTTGCAGACGAAAAACAAGACACTCATTCTTTCTCCCTCAAAAGAAATCGTCCTGATTTCCACCGAAAAATCGGATAATTCCCTTTTCTATACCACCGAAGGCATCATACGCTCTAAAATGACTCTCCGTGATGCGGAAGCACTTCTTGCCGAGCAGGGATTTTTCCGGACCCATAAAGGCTACATCGTCAACCTCTCCATGATCTATGAAATAGAAACACAGGATAACGGGACGCTCCTCCTTACGATGGACCGCTATCCGAAAGAAAAAGTACCTGTATCCCGCCATTATATTAAGGACTTCCGAACAGTCATGCATATGAAATAAAACCTTCTTACTCATATTCCGGCTATTTTTCAATCCGTCCGACAATCACAACGGGGCTGTGACAAAACACAAAAATGTTTCGTCACAGCCCCGTTTCCTTTTACAAAAAAGATGGCGGACACACCGATACGTTTCTTTCTGTTTTTGCCGGACAAGGAGTGCCTGCCTTGCTTACTTTTCCTTATTATACAATGATTTTTAAGGGAGACCTTTTTGTGTTAGGAGCGGCAGTATAAAGTTTTAGCAGATGCTTTTGCGCAATAGAAAAGAAGATCTCCTTTTCAATACAATAAAGTTGCTAATTCAAGAAAGAAAAGAGGTCTTCTTTATTAGTATTATAGAACTTAAACTATACCTTAGCCCAATAAAAAATGAAATTTCTGAAATACTTTTTAAGAAAACCATCAAAAATCAGAATAAGTCGCTGTGCGATCCCGTTCTGGTCAGATATAAAATCAGTTCACGGTCATATATCTCGTAAATCAGCAGCCAATCCGGGGTTATATGACATTCTCTGCATCCGATATAGTCTCCGGACAAGCTGTGGTCTTTATTCTTTTCCGGCAAAGCTTTCCCTTCTGACAATTTTCTGATAATTTCAGTCAGCAGAGAAATATCATAACCTCGCCGATGCATTCGTTTCAAGTCCTTCTGGAACCTTGCGGTTACCCTTATATTGTATTTCATCCCAGTATGTCTTTCATCATAGTATCCACATCAGTATAGGTTTTCCCACGTCACAGGATCGGATTTCATTCGTTGAACTTCTTTAATGGCTTCTTTGGTTTCCGCATTCGGCATTTCCGCTCCAATATCAAAGGGAATTCGATAGTCTCTAAGAGTCCTTTGTATGAAGATATTAAACGCAGCCGTCATTGTCAGACCAACCGCTTCACAAAATTCTTCAAATTCTTTTTTCCTATTTGCATCTATTCGGATATTAATATTCGTTTGTGCCATTTCTATCACCTCTTGCGTATATTATATATAGCCTTATTGATGTTGTAAATAAATTTATATACAACGTGATAAAAAATATCTTGCTGTCCAAATTATTTTTTTTGCGCAGTTTATATTTAGTAAGTTACAATTACATTCCCAATTCCACCAAAAAGATAAAGAAAAAGATGGCGGACACACCGCCACCCTTAAAGAGAACCATTTCATCTGCGCAAATATTTCTTCAGGAAAGCAAAGCCAGCATAATACCGCCGGAAATTGCCGTACCAAACACGCCTGCCAGATTCGGCCCCATAGCGTGCATGAGAAGAAATACATTCCTGCTTTCCTGCTGCCCTACAAGATGAGAAACGCGGGCAGCAATTGGTACGGACGCAATACCTGCTGAACCGATAAGCGGATTGATACGTCCGCCGGAGATCTTATTCATAAGCTTCGCACAGACCACCCCGGATCCCGTACCGAACGCAAAAGCCACTAGGCCGAGAGCAATAATTAAAATCGTATCTGTCGTAAGGAATGTATCTGCCGCCATAGTCGACCCGATTGCCACGGTCAGAACAAGCGTAACTATATTCAAAAGCGTATTTGATGCCGTTTCAGACAATTTTGTGACGACGAGACATTCACGGAGCAGATTTCCCAGCATGAGCATCGTGATAAGCGGAGCTACCGGCGGCAGGAAAATATTGACGATGATTGCCATAACCACAGGGAATGCGATCTTTTCCAGGCGGGAAACATAGCGCGGCTGCTTCATCATAATTTTCCGTTCCTCCCTGTTAGTGAGAAGCCTCATGATAGGCGGCTGGATGAGCGGCATGAGAGCCATATAAGAATAAGCCGCCACAGAAACCTGGGGAAGCAGATGGGGTGCCAGCTTCATAGTGGTATAAATCGCCATCGGGCCGTCAGCGCCGCCGATTATCCCGATGGAAGCGGCTTCCTGCAAAGAGAAACCGAGTGACTGTGCACCGATGAGCGCCACAAAGATCCCAAGATGGGCAGCCGCCCCCAAAATAACAAGGCTCGGATTGGCAATCATCGGACCGAAATCCGTCATTGCGCCGACACCTAAAAAAATAAGCGGAGGAAGGATCAGATTTTCCACACCCTGATAGGAATACCAGAAGAGTCCGCCTTCCTTTGTCAGTGTTGAGCCGGGGATATTGGCAACAATACAGGAAAACCCAATCCCCACCAAAAGAAAAGGTTCATATTTCTTAACAATCCCAAGATACAGAAGCACCATTCCGGTGATAATCATCACTATATTTCCCGGTGTGATATCAAGCAGGCCCGTCTGATGGAGAAGCTGTTCCATCAGCGGAATAAAAAGCGTGTCCAATTTAATCCTTCCTTTCCAACACTTCGCCCAGCTTATTCAGAAGCGGGAAAAAGTGAAGCACGATTCCAATAAAAGAAATAAAAACGAAACTCAGGAAAAAATCCACCACGCTCAAAAGAAGCGCGCCTGTAAAATTATCAGGTAAACTCATCTTCTCATCTCCTCAATCTGCTTGTTCGCCTGGCGGACCATAAGCAGCTTTGTCCGTTCTTCCGCTTTATCCAGCACGGTCTGTTTCAATACGATAGATCGCTTATGCGTACCGTGGCCTATTTCCCCCTGCTCGTCCCAGGCTTTCACACTGAGCGTCACATCATGATCCGTAATCGCGATAATAGATGCATGGACAGTCACCGTCATCCCCAGACTGGTGGGCGCGGTATGGACGAAATTGACCGACAGACCGATACTCGCATATTCATCAGGAAGATAAGGATCAATGGCCTCAATAGACGCGTCAATGCCCCAATGGATCAATCTTGGCGTAGCCAGCAGGTTCTTAAACGCATTGGAATAATTGTCCGAAGCATCAGAGTGCTGCACGACACGGCGGGCAATAGCATTTTGTCCGACCGCCAGAAAATCATTTAAATTAATCATCTTTGCACCTCGTTAAAAAACACTTTTTTCATGCCCCCAGTATAAATCCGATATTCATAGATTAAAAATACATTTTTCTCTTTTATCATGCTATATAATGCATGATATATAGCATGATGCATAGGTAAATGATTATGAATGCATGGGTTCCAATAAAAACGAGCAGCCTCCTGCTTATAGAGATGACTCCTCCCAATAAATCTGAATTCATCTATAATTGACTGCTCCTGCGATATTATTTCCTGCCTTGCCCAGCAGCACTTTTAATACGCCATAAACACCGCCATTCATTTTTTCTACTTTGTCATCCAACGGCATACAAATACAGTCTATTTTTTCCTACTTCCCTCATACCTGCAGAGATTCTGCTTTAAAAAAAGATGCCTGCTGTGAATATTCCACGCTGACAGGCATCTTTTCCTCTTTTCACTCTTATTATTCACCTAGAACCGTAACGACCGCTTTCCGGCAAAGTTCCACCGCTTTGTCCAAATCCGTTTTTTCTATATTCAGCGGCGGATTAAAATAAATAATGTCTCCCATCGGCCGAAGAACCAGTCCCATATCCATAGCTCTCCGGAAGATATGCCAGCCGATACGCTTTTTCGGATCAAAAGCTTTTTTCGTTTCTTTGCTTTCCACCAATTCGATGGCGTTAATTAATCCGATATGGCGGATTTCTCCCACATGCCTGTGATTTCCCAGGGCTTTCATGAGCTTGTCATGGAGATAGATTCCATTTTCATTGACTTTCTCCAGAATATGATCCCGTTTCATGATTTTCAGTACGGTCAACGCGATGGCGCAGCCCATAGGATTGCCTGCGTAGGTATGGCTGTGGACGAAAGCCTTATGCGTGCCGTAATCATCATAGAAAGCATCGTACACTTTATCCGTGGTGATGGCAAGAGACATGGGCATGTACCCTGCCGTCAGCCCTTTTGACGTACAAAGGATATCCGGAGAAATACCGGCATGTTCTATGGCAAAAAGTTTCCCCGTCCTGCCAAAACCGGCGGCAATTTCATCATCAATCATAAGCACACCGTACTCATCGCAGAGCTTACGAAGCTTTTTTAAATATTCGGCAGGATAGATACGCATGCCTGCCGCTCCCTGAAGGATCGGCTCCACAATGACTGCCGCCGTTTCTTTTCCGTACTGTTTAAATGCGTTTTCCGCACTTTCAAAGCATTCCACGCCGCAATGATTCCGCGTTTTTCCATAAGGGCAGCGATAGCAGTCCAGACCGTCAAAATGAATATTGTCCATAAGCATAGGATGGAATATCTTCGCATAAAAGTCCATCGACCGACGGACAGCGCGCCGATCGTTTCTCCATGATATGATTCGGGAAGGCACATGAACCGCGTCCGTTCAGGATGGCCGGTCTGGTAGTGGTACTGGAAAGCCATCTTGAGCGCCGCCTCTACGCAGGATGAACCGTTGTCATGAAAGGTAAAGCGGGAGAGTCCTTCTGGCAGTACCTTTTCCAGTTCCTGCGCCAGTTTAACAGCAGGCTTATGGGAAAAGTTTGTAAAAATCACATGCTCCAGTTCATCGACCTGCTTTTTCAGGGCCTCATTGATTTCTTCATTGCAATGCCCAAGGAGATTGCACCACCACGATGAAATAATATCCAGATATTCTTTCCCGTCCATCCCGTACAGGTAAGATCCTTTCGCATGGTCTATAACGACCGGCGGAAATACTTCATTATCCTTCATCTGCATGGCAGGATGCCATATATATTTTTTATCTTCCGCTTCCCAATAATTCTGTTCCATTTAAGCTCCCAACTTCCCTAATTTTAAATACTCCCTTATTCATACAGCGATATAATTGTTTCCGGATCGATATCCAATGCCGTATCTCCTTTTTTCACCCTTGCAAGGACTTTCACACCGGTGATTTCTTCAATCATTTCCACATTGTCTTCTTCCATCACGCCGCCTTTCCAATGGTTCAGGATAATCCCTTTGACAGAAATATTTCTGCGGCGGATATATTCACAGGTGGTTACCACACGGTTGATCGTCCCTAGTCCCGCGTCGGCGATGACAAGGACGGGCAGGCGGAGCATCGGATAATATCTTCCAGATAATACACCGCTTTTTCATCATGGCGGATAGGGCACATGATTCCTCCGCTGCCTTCCATAGTCACATAGGGATACGCCGCTGTCACACGTTCCCAGGCACTCATAATGACATCCTTCTCCACGGGATTCCCTTCAATTCTTGCTGCCAGATGGGGCGATACGGCATTCTGATACAAGTACGAAAGGAGCATATCCTCAGGCTCACGGATCTGCGCAAAACGATTTACAAATCCCGCATCGCTTTCCTCCACCGTCCTCGCCCCGCTGATGGCCGCCTTGTAGTAGCCCACATCATACCCTGCACTTCTCAAAGTTTTTACCAGGAGTGCCGTCACATAGGTCTTGCCGACATCCGTATCTGTTCCTGTGATAAAAAGTCCCCTGCCCATCCTATTCCTTCTTTCTCTTTCCCTGACAAATAAAAATGGAAACGGCTCTCTGCACCGCCGATTTCCCCATTTCCTTACCACGCATGTCCTGCGCGGTATAACTTTTTCGCCAGCACTGCCGCCAGAACGCAGAGGCAGATATCGCCCGGCACGGCCAGAAGGAAACAATAAAGCACCACAGGCCAGATACCGATAGGTGTATTCAGGTAATAATTATTTATGACGTATACATAAACCATTCCAAAAAGGTAGACCACAAGAAGTCCTGCCAGGTTCGCAAATAAAATGCGGACAAATGACAGTTTTTCCATATGCTCCGACAATTTCCCCGTAAGCCAGGCTCCCGCGATGAACCCCAAAAGATAACCGAAAGTAGGCTGGAAAATATATCCCGGCCCTCCGCCCTGCGTAAAAACGGGAACCCCCGACAGACCGAGAACCACATAGACCGCCACGGAGGCCGCTCCTTTCCTGCTCCCTAAAATGAGCCCTGAAAGGGTCGTGAATAAAAGCTGCAGTGTGAACGGGCAAAGCGGTACAGGCACACGGATAAACGCACCAATCGCCGTAAGCGCCGTAAATAAAGAAAACAATACCAGTTCTTTTACCTTTCCCTGATTTCCTGCGGATATCTCTTCTCTTTCCACATCATCGCCTCCATTGTTTACCTTTTTATACATTTAAATTTACATTACATAAATAATATAACAACTCAGTGTTTAATTCAAGGTTCACAATGCACCGTTTTATTTATGGTTTCCCTGTACCGGATACATCTTCCCTTATGCGAAGCAGCCGGATAAGTTTCATATTTTCTATTTCCACCCTTTCATTTTCCCGATATGCTTTTCATAGATTTCTATCGATATTTCCATTCTTTTCCCATGCATGATATAATGCACAAATGATATTATTTGGTAAACTTGGAGGTTCTTTATGACACAGATAAAATGGAAAGCCGCTTTCCTCGCATTCCTGCTTGCATCATCTCTGCACAGTATATATACAGTACAGGCGGAAAAAGGCGTCACCACCGCCACACATAATCCGGCGCCAGGAGTCCAGCACGACAATTTCCACAGAAACAGTGAAAACGGAAAGCAAGTCTTCTACAACCACAAAAGGTGTTTCCATCACACCCCCTTCCATCGGGATCCTCGTTTTTCCGGATGAAGAAGATGAACCGCTTATCGGTCTTTCCCGACCCAAAGCGCTTGCCTCATATACAGAAGCCAAAGCGAAGCGGGATGAAAGTTTCTACCGCCACGGTATCCTTGCCATGATAAGGGACGGAAAAAAATGGGGGCTTATCGGCACAGACGGGACGGTTCTTTTACCACCCACCTATAAATTCCTGATTCCGGAAAAGGACGGGCTTTTCAAAGCCGGCGACAAGAAAAAGGATTTACGGCTGATTGATAAAAAAGGAAATCCCGCCACAGCGGTAAAAACGATTCCCTCAAACCCTTTCAGTTACTCTGAAAAAGGTTTGTACGGATTTAAGAAGCCTGACGGCAGTGTGCTTATCGCTCCCCGTTACAAAGCGGTACTTGCCGGATTCAGCGAAGGAATCGCTTTTGTAAAAACCATGCAGGGGGAAAAAATCGCCATTGACGAGAATGGAAGGGCTCTTTTTAAAATCCCCTATGATGGTATCTGCCCCTATAAGTACGGTGTCGCGGAATACAGACGGCGTGTGAATACTTTCAGCGGCAAGTCGTTCCTCGGCATCCTGGCGGCCGATGCCATCAGCCCGCAAAAGGTGGAAGACTTTGATAATTATCATACGGCTTACAATGGCATCAAAAGGGGCTATATCGATAAAGAAGGTCATATCGTCATAGACAGCCGGAATGATGAAGTCTATCCCATGACCCCTTATGGAACGATTGTCAAAAAAGACGGACTCACAGCCTTTCTTTCTCCCGAGGACGCACACTGATTCCCCCTTCCCGTTACACCGTGGGTTCTATTGATATTGAAGATGCCTGCCTCGTGCTCAAGAGCGGCTATTCCGGAAAATGCGGCCTTTTTGACCTGTCAGACGGAAAGCAGGTTATCGATTTCCGTTACGACGATATACACTTCTCGGATTTAACAGGGCATTGGGGAAAGACGGCAGCCGCCGTTACCTGCTCGATACATCCACGGGGGATGTCATAGCTTCTCTTCCGCCCAATATCGGAGCCGCCCATTTTAATGAGACACCTGTCACCTGGATTTTCAGAGCTAAAAGCTACTACGGCATTATTGATGAAGAAGGAAATATCCTGTACGAAGATGCAAAAGATCCGCTTACGGGTGTTACAAAATTCCGGCACGGTTTCAGCGGCGGACAGAAGGACAACAAAAAGTGGGGCATCCTTAAGAGCGACGGCACTTGGCTTGTACATCCCACCTACGATTACATAAAACTGCTGTAAACAGTAAAATGACGATTCCCTCAATTCGGATCGTCATTTTTTATGTTCCTCTATTCATACCGGATTCATGTAATAAATGTTGTCTGCGGGTGAACTGCCCTATCTTGCGGCAATACGCTTCCATCTTCCATAAGCGTTGCCATAAAAGCGTGTGAAAGTTTTACGTTCCCTTTGCCCCGTCCCTCTCACCACACGATGCAGCATATGCCGATAAAAGAAACGACGATTCCCAGTGCCTGCCGGCGGGACAGCTTTTCCCCATACAGAACCGCCCCCGTTAAAATTAGGCAAAGCGTAATGAGGGCATTCGTCACAATAAAGGAAGCATTCATCGTCCAGCCCGCCTTATAAATGAAAATCGTCCCTATTTCAATAAACGCAATGGAAAGGCCTAGGACAAGGGCGGCAGGACGGAAGCTCATGATTTCCTTCCATTTCTCTCCCTTTTTCCCGGTGAACGCATAGATCAGAAAAGATGTAAGCGACGCCACAAGATATGTTACTACAAGCGCCGCCAGCGGATCCGTACCGCCTGCCACCTCTTTTGCCGACACCTGGTATCCGACGCCCGCCACGACCACAAGACCGACAGGCCACCAAAATGAAAAATTCATGCGCCCCTCACAATCATATACATCCCCGATGATGTGATTATCAGTCCCGCCATGGCGGTAAACGAAACCGCTTCACCGTAAAGTACCGCTCCCACAACAAGGAGAACCGCTACAATCATTGCCGTATAGAGGATGAATCCCACATTCATCGCCCAACCCGCTTTATACATGTACACACAGCCCACTTCAAGCCCTGTCACCGCAAAGCCTATACCTGCCGCGGCCAGCCGGGCATGGAACATATCGGCAAACAGATCCATTCCGCCCATCCCATAGTAGAGACCGGCGCAAACCGCGGCGCTTACAAGATAAGTCACCCCCAGCGCAGCCAAAGGATCTGTCCCTGAAGATATTTTCTTCGCACACACTTGATAAATCACATCCGCCAGCACCACACAGGCTACGGGCCACCACATCTGAAATAAACTTTCCATGCTCTTCCTTTCAAAAAACGTTTTGCGCTATTCTTTCGGCCGTCGGCAGAAAAAGAGTCCTGTATTTGTAAAATTAAGATATCAGGAAACGGGTTCTTCCTGCCAACCTTTGCACACATCCACCCAGCCTTTCGCGCCCGCGTACTTCTCCAGTTCTTCAGGTGTAAGCCTTACTGCGCTGTGGTCTGTCCCCGCCGCGGGATAAATCACATCAAACCGTTTTAATGATATATCAAGATAGATACCTGCCGTGGGCGGAAGGCAAAACGGGCAGACACCGCCGGGCCGATGTCCGATATACTTTTCGCATTCCTCCCCAGGAATCATTTTCGGCTTCTTATGGAAAAATATTTTATACTTATGATTATCAATCCGCGCGTCCCCTGCCGCCACGATAACCACAGGCGCTTCTTCCACAAGAAAAGAAAGCGTCTTTGCAATGCGCGCCTCCTCTGTACCGAGAGCGAGCGCCGCAAGCGCCACTGTCGCGCTGGACTCCTTCAAGTCCATGCAGCGGTCTGCCATGCCGAACTGTTCAAAATAAGCCTGTATTGTTTCAAAAGACATCATAACCTCCTCTTTTCACTATACCATATATCATGAAACATCGGCCCATGACAGGAAATATATTTGTTTCACCGATGCCTTTTGCGGTATAGTATAAATATATCATTCATGTGTAAATCAAAGGAGGCTCTTATGAAAACCATACACACCAAACACGCACCCGCCGCCATCGGCCCCTATTCACAGGCAAAGCAGGCGGGCGGATTTATATTTCTTTCCGGACAAATCGGTATCGACCCGGCCGCAGGAAAAATCATCGTCTCCGACATTGCCGGACAAACGGAACAGGTCTGCAAAAATATAAAAGCCATTTTAAAAAAAGCAGAAACTTCTATGGACAATGTGGTAAAAACGACCTGCTTCCTCACAGACATGAAAGACTTTGCCGCCTTTAACGAAGTCTATGCAAAACACTTCCCGG
>ENA-OQDM01000903-OQDM01000903.1-human-gut-metagenome-genome-assembly--contig:-NODE-903-length-14028-cov-1.886483_pt1 | contig 14028 bp, 15 predicted proteins | sample MGYA00242772_ERZ504605 | MGnify/ENA primary metagenome ERZ504605 (study PRJEB26092, sample SAMD00036348) | human gut metagenome | host: Homo sapiens | study: EMG produced TPA metagenomics assembly of... | reverse complement strand
TGGAATGTTACCCATGGAGAAATAAATGCGGAGAATAGAGGAACGGAATTTGAAGTAACGGTAATTATGTATGGATCTATACAGGAAAAAATGACGAGCTGTATTTTATTTTCAACATAATAAATCTTTTTATTAATAACCACTATATAATCATCAAAAAGGAGAATAGTCTATGGAATATTTATCAGCAAAATTAGCAAATTATATTTTAAAAAAAGGGCTTATAGACACTGAAGCATATGAAATATATCAATATGGTTTTCAGTGCTTTTTAGAAGTGTCAGTCAGTACAATTTGTAGTCTTTTTCTTGCGTTACTTTTACACATGCTTCCAGAATGTCTTTTTTTCTTCCTATTATTTATTCCACTACGTTCATTTGGAGGTGGCCTGCATCTAAAAACTTACTTTGCTTGTTTTATTGGATCATGTTTAATTTTGCTTTTTACTCTTTTGTCTGTAAAATATTTTACCATACCACTATTTATTTCCTTTGTGCTGTATGCATTTTGCGCCATCTTAATCCTAATAATAGGACCAGTTAACCATCCCAACAGAAAAGTAAATTCACATGATAATACTATTTTTGCAAAAAGAACATATTTAACGATAGTATTTACCTTTGTAATTGCTATCCTTTTTATCGTTACCAATAATGCAAAGTATATGTTCCTTCAAGCAATTGTATTTCTTTTTATATATGCTACTTCTTTTATTGGACACATACTGTATAAATAGATTTAATCACCACTGTGTAAAACGATACATATTTTTTCTTGAAAATTATGTATACAATTCATATATTCTTTTTTTAATGACATGGGAATATCATTATCAAGATTACATATGCTTTCATAATCTTTTTTTCTTAAACTTTTTCTATTCTCATATAACCACTGCCATCTCCAATTTTGCAATAAACTATCTGCCATTTCTTCTGGTGTTTCAAACACTTCTTCAATTTTCATTGATATATTCAAGTTCTCACTTTTTTTATATAACCCTATCACAGATGCATAGCCTACACCATGTATATATGCAATGCGATAATCCACCGATTTTTTTAGAACATTAGAAAAAATTTTTATAAGTTCTTCGTACTTATTCATATAAAATCTCCTTAAAGCAATACAATCTGCACAAAGTTTACAGTGGCCAAAATAAGCATAACACCTTTATGTATTATATCATAGTTACCAATTGCTCTTATTCTATTGTTTACTATATATTTTTGACTCCCCTATAATACTTCTTTTTCACTTTTTAGATTTTGGTTAAACTGAAAGTTCAAGGTGGTATCAGATTGAACCCCTCCCCCGGCCACTGAAAGATACGAACAAGGATTCTCCTGCCATTTTGCAACAATACTTTGATTATATCAATTTTTTTCCTATCATAGTAGACTTTCTCCCCAGCCCAGTCCATATCTTCGTAATCATCCGACTTTACACTGTTTCTTTTCTTCATGTAACCCTTTATCAATCCTAGCAGCCCGCATTTATTTTTCTGAAATATTCTCCAATACATTTCTATCTTCCACAGTGCCTGTCACACTGATATTTTCTATATTATCACCATCCTGCCCTTCAAACTCAGCACAGGCTGTTGGCATGACAACAGCCTCCCTATCTGTCTGTCCTGATTGTTCCTTTTGAAGCTGCTCTGGCTTCTCCTGTACTGCATCGTTCTCCAACATATTTTTTTCTTCCGGAAAATATAAAGTATAAAGATTCGAGGTCTGGCCTCTATTCCCCTCACGGAACCGGCTCTCTTTTGTCACATACCCCGCTTCCACTAGTTCACGCATGGCACGTTTGACCGTAGAGATGCTGATGTGCAATTCCCTGCCGATGGTCGGCACCGCCGGGAAACAGATCTGCTCCTTGTTTGCCCTGTCAATCAGGTACAAAAGTACCTGTAATGCTCTGCTTTTTAAATTCGACTGATATGCTCTCTGCTTCATTTCAAACTGGTTCATGCTCGTTACCTCACTTCTCTCATTTTTATATACTCTATCGTTTCATTTTAACTTCTCTCTATGAAGAAGCCGGGGAATCACTCCCCGGCGATATATCTTTCAATGATGGTCTTATAAATCTTTGCGTTGGGACTGCCATTCATGCAGTCCGGCTGGTATTCCAAGAAGAATACCTTATGATAGTCTGTCTGAAATGCCTCCACATAGGTGTCCTGCAAAGCTGATTCCACAAAAGGACACAATACAAAGGCTGCTTTTGTTTCATACTGCTTAAGGAGTTTCATGGTATGCACGATCTCATAGGGCTTTGTACCGCAGATAAGAAGCAGGATATCTGCATCCGCATCCAGTCTGCCTGCTCCATAGTCCTCAAGCAGAAAGTGAAACCCTGCATCCGGTGTCTGTGTGCCATACCACATTTTTTCCAAGCGATACCCTCCTGCTTCCTCATCCATCTCATAAGCATCCGACAGATAGTGAATGATGCCGCTGGTATTCTTCTCCACATAGGCCACACTTGCTCCTACGCTTCCAAGCCACGCAGCAAAGCCCAACGCCATGGTAGTCGTACCGATACGGCTCTGAGAGCTTATCATGGCAATTCTGACACCATCTGCCATGAAATGATAATGCGCTCCCTGCACTTTCAGTTTTTTCCTCTCCTTTGGGGCATATCTCGTCATACCCTGACTGCTTAGAGACTGCCTTATTTCCTCCTGCATCCCTCTGATTTCCACATTCGTGACAATATTTCCCACTCCTGCATCCAGCAATGCCCTGCATAACGGATCGCTCTCTTTTAACCCCTCACAGATGACCGTGATCCTGGCATTATACATGGTCAGAAATTCCTCGATGGCCTGGGCAAAGTCCCTGTCCTCATCCCCAAAGGCAATGCGGTCTAACACCAGCTCCGTGCAGTGTGAAAAATTCCGCATATCGTAAATAACAAACTGCTTCAGCATAAAATTTCCCGTCATTTTCTTAACCGGCAGGGCATCCTCTTTCTCTGCCAGAAAGTCCAGCAGATTGGTGTGCTGCTGGGATGATAAATATAAAAATCATTTCCTCTCGTCTCCTTTTAGTTTGAAATAGCCCAGAACGGACCGCCTGCACCTACCCGCTTTCTCGCTTCCTCCAAAATGAGGGACAAGTCCCACTCCTGATTGCTCCGCTTCAGACTGGCAGGATCCGCCACCAGAACCTTTCCATCCGCAGTGATTCCCCGCAGCACTATGAAATGTCCGCTTTTTGTGAAATGTCCCTTTGACATAATGGCAACTACCAGCTTTCCCTCGGCAAGGGCATCTGCCACATTCTCTCCGTCAAGGTTCATATCCACAGAAAGCCCCCGGTGTTCTGCAGCCTTTGGTATCAGACTGTGATAGGAACCTCCGCCCGGGCAGTAATAGCCGTTCTCATAGGACCACTGTGCCATCTCTACCGGATCCACGTTTGTGCCTGTCAGTGTAGATACCACAATACTCATGCTGGTAGGACCGCAGCCATGGGTGCCGATCTTGTCCTGTCCGTATGGTTCATCTGCCCAACGCTCGTCCAACTGATTGTAATAAACGACCTGCGTTTCTCCTTCCCTGCCAAGCAGAATATCCTCGTCATACTCCTGTCCGTCTGCCTCCTTGAAATCCCTCTCAAAGATACCGGAATCATTGTTATATCCATAGTCCTTCTGAAACTCATCCACAGCGGCAGCTTCATCCCCCACCAGCCATTCGGAGAGAGCTGAAAAGGGACTTGTGGCAAGATACATAGTGAGCGCCACCAATAGCAGAAAGAAAATGACAGGACCTAAGATAATCGCAAGCAGTCTGTTCCTGCTTTCCTTGTCTTTCGCAGCCTGTAAAGCTGCCTCTGCCAGCAACTTCACTAAAATCGGATCTGCCATCTTTGCGCCTCCTTTCAAAAGGCGGACTTGTTATCGTCCGCCGCCTTTCCCCATATAGTTGAATTTGTACTCCGGTATATCGAACTGGATATGAAGCCGCTTCGCTCCTGCCATAAACAAGGCGTGTCCCCTCTTTCTCGCCAAGAGAAGCTCCTTCTCCGCTTCCGTCAGGTCGTAAAGGTCTGCGGTCTCTTTCAGGTTCTTTCCATCCGTTCCCATCAAAATCTTATAACACGGGATGTCAAGCAATGCCTGCCCATACTGCTTGATGCTCTCATGCAGGAAGTCCACAAGGCTGTGGGAAATGATACCCAGTGCCGCCTCATACTTTCTGGCACGTTTCATCACGTTACGGAGATATACCAAGGACTGCGGTACTGATCGGTCAATCATCAGATATGCCTCGTCACAGATCAGCAGCACACGTTCCTCCCTGTCACGGCTCATCTGCTCCCAGTCATAGGTCAGGATGTTAAAATACTGGGTACGCTTGATGTTATCCCCGGTTTCCTGCAAGGCATGGGTGTCCATGACAGTAAACCGGGAATTGCCGGAAACGGTAGTATGCCCATTCCAGATAAAGCTGTCTGCTCCCTCTGCTATGTCGTACAGCAGCATGGCAAGGTCGGTGTAGACCTGATTTTCCTTTTCCGTTTTTGTCTTTTCCTGCACCAGTGCATAGAGGTCGGAAAAAATCGGGAAGTCCTGCGGTTTCAGTTTAGTAACATCCGTGTCCCATGTGATGTGAAACTTCTGGTACAGCTCCACCAGACACTTTTTTAAAACTGCTTTCTGCATATCCGTCAGGGACGGAATGTAAAGGCTGAAGAAAATCTCCAGATTCTTCATGTGCAGAGCAAGGTCATTCATGCCGTAGCCCTCATCCCGGTACAGCCGAAGTTCTTCTTTCTCGTCCTCGTCATCCCTCGGTGACGGTCTGACCTGAAGGGGATTAATCATTCCCTTGGAGCCGCCTACTGCGTTAATCCAGTCCCCGTTTAAGTTCTGGCATAAATCCCTGTATTCCGATTCCGGATCAATGACGATAATGCGTGTCCCTTTCATATACTCGGATAACAGGATGTGTTTGATCGCCGTGGACTTTCCCACGCCGGAATTACCCATGACACAAAAGTTGCTGTTGGTTCTGTCCCCGCCACGCTTCCATGTGTCTACAATTACCAGACCGCCGTTTCTATCTTTGGCAAAGTAATAGCCTTCCCCGTCATTGAAGCCGCTGCTGGCAAAAGGAAATCCGCCCACAAAGGTGGAAAAGGGAACGACTTTTTGCAGGATGCTCTCCATCTTGGCATGATTCGGAAATGTGGGCGATAAGTGCATAAAAGCCTCTTTCTGCAAATTTGGAATTGCCCGCATCTTGCATTTCATTACACTGGCTACGCTCTCCGCACGGCGGCAGGCTTTCTTGAACTCTTTTTCCTCCCTCGCTACGGGCATAACCTCCACACTCATCAGCCGACTGTCTCGCCCTCCCTGTCAATCTGCATGATGATCTTCTCCCCGTCCTCTGCGGCCTTTTCTGCCCGCTGTCTTGACAGGGGATCCTTTGCTCCGTCTGCAAGCCCTCTCTGCTGTACCACACTTCTTGATATGGCATTGATAAGTGTTCCGTTATCCACCGGCTTGAAGCCAATAGATACTAAGGTGCTTGGAATGTTCGTCAGCTTTGAAAGCCACTCCACATCCACTTTCTGTGGGTACCGGATGATACCATAAGCCTTTCCGATGTTCTCCCCGATGGAAAGACGGTTCTTTTCAAAAGACAGCCCCATAGGCGTCACTACGTTCAACAGGGCATTATTTACCGGTGCCTGTTCCACCATCTGCACTGTATGTCTCATTACATCACTCCCTTCAACATGGGTATACTTGCCGCCGTTTCCGCATCCTCCAGATGAGTATAAGACGGATTGTTTACAAGGTTAATCAGCCTGACGATCTCTTTTTCCGTCAAAATGTCGCAGGCCACGCCGCCGGTTGCGAATTTCTCGCAAAGCAAAGATGCCCGTTTTAACAGGTCACGCTCAATGCCCTCCTCCTGCTTCTCCCACAATGCGATATAAAACTGTCTTTCCACAATCTCTCCAGACAGGGCAAAACCGCCCATCTGCAAAATTTCCTGACGAAGCAGCTCTTTTCTTTTGTCCTCCGCTTCTTTTAACATCTCGCTCATCTCCGTAATTAACGGTGAAATATCCACCGGGCGGGATAGCGCCATGAACTTAAACGGGTACTGGATGTCGGAAAGCTCTGCGGTCAGTGTCTTAATCAGCACGTTCTTTTCCGACTTACTGTAAAGGTCAATGCTGATTGCATGAATCCTCACATAGATAAATACCATTCCGTCACGGGTATACAGATATTTATCCCGAATATCCTTGATATTGATAAACTGTTGTGCCGTCTGCATGGCAGCACCGGCCTCATCCAACTGCGGGCTTCTCTTACTGGTTTTTAAAAATAAAAGCAAAATGCCGCCACCTATTAAAGTGACGGCAAGCATAATGATGGGAAATAAAAGACTTTCCATTTCTTCCTCCGATTTCTATTTAATTCAATGGCCGCACATGCCAGTCTAAAAACAAATTGTCGTGGATTGTGAGGGTATCGTTCAAGTGCATCTGCAGCATCCCCGCTGGCGTCCATGCGTCAATGACCTGTGCATATACGGTATAGTTCCCGTCCGGAAACCAGACCGGTGTAAAATGTGTTCTTCTGTTATAGGTACTGTATTCATTCTTTTGGAACTCAAACTGTGCGGAATATCCCGGTCCGGTTGCCTCTAATAATCTCCAATAATCCGTATAGTGAAATTCCGGGAAATAGGCTACACAGGTCTGCACCTGCGTGATATGGCTTGCGGGCGCACCGGAACGCATATCCGCTGTAGCCGTTATGTTAATGCCATAGCCTGATTTCAATGTATTTCCCGATGCGGTTGGATTCTTTTCGTCAGGGACAATTCTCATGGATGCGGACAAAGAAGCAGAATAGGTGTCTAAAGCATAATCATACCATCCCTGATCCTCATACGCTCCATTATCCACCCAGTGTCCGTGACTGGCAGTACAATCTTCCGGACAGCTATCGCTATGGCTGTCGCTCTCCCAGTCCCAGTCAGATACCCATACCCAGTTTTCATGCCACCAACACCGCCAGACACCCCAGCTTAAACTTGTCACGTTCTGTCCTGCTGGCAATGACGGTCTGCTGTAACCGTTGTAGCGGTCATCCGCCATGGGATCCGGCGGCGGATCTTCATTTAAATCCACCACATTAGCCCGGATGGTGGTTGTTGCAAGGCTTCCCTTATTGGTAGATATATTTATGGTAATCTCACAGGGTTCGGACGGCGTGTGCCACTTTACCCACACAAGCTGGCTTCCATTCTTAGGGATAACCACGCCGGACATCTGATAACTCCTGCCGCCTATGGAAAAGGTCACGGTTGCCTTGGCATCGTTGTTGATCTCATCCGTGGTTGACAGCGTTGTGGAAGTAATCACATCCGTATCAATCCGATATACTGCATCGTACTCCGCTTCCGTGGGCGGTGTGCCCTTGTAGCTGATGATACCGATACCCAGCGTCTGTATCATTTCCTCCGTTGACCTTGCCGTAGTCTTTGAGCCGGTATAAGCCGGAAAACCTAGATCTGCCTTCTCCAAAAACAACGCAAGCGCCAGATTCTTCATGACTACTGTAGGAAAATGTACGCCTAAATCACCACCCACCATCCGATTATAAAGTCCTGCCTCGGTGGTTGTCATGGCAAAATAAAGATTGTTATAAATCAGATAAATAACCGGTTCGATTACCAGTTATAGGAACCATTTGTAAGTGTTGCCACATCCATGCCCGCCTTTCCTGCTACCATGGATGCCGCCCCTTCCGAACAGAAGTACCGCTTGATCTGTGCGATACTCGCCTTACTGCTGTTGCTGGATATAATCTGGGGCATTGGGTTATCGGGTATATAGTAAGTATAGCCCGATGTCTGTAATGTCAACGCTGCTCCATTGCGGTACTGCATCTTGCTGACTTTCCCAAAACTGAACATATTGCCCGCAACAGACGATAAATTCTTATTCGTAAAGTCCATGGGACCCGCCACAATCCCGCCTGACTCGGCATCTACCACCGTTACACGCACCCCCTGATAAGAGTTGCCCGGCCAGTTATAGGCTTTTGTTCCCTGATTCAGTCCTCCTCCACCGCCATCCACATTTCCGCTTCCCTCTGCGTAGGCGGTCAGCGTACCGGACAGCAGCATAATCATCAGCAAAAATACTGCCAATAGTGATTTTTTCAAATTTCCTCCTTTCCGACTTTTTAGAAAAGTCCGCACAAAAAGGGAGCATGACATCTGCCATGCTCCGATACTCATTCCATATTTAATTCATATCGCCAATCTGTTTGTTCCAGTCTCCATCAGAACCTGCGGACTCTCCCTGCGGTGTGCCCGACTGGTCTACATACCCAAAACCCGGAACATATACCTGTCCGCTGTCATTGGTGCTTCCCCCTGCCGGTTCTTCCGGCTTCTGCTCCGGCTGCGTTTCGTACTGGGGCGGCTGCTCCGGATTCTCTACGGCATCCTTATCCTTGACCTCCGGTTTCTCTGCCGGGGGCTGTGCCTCCTCCTTGGTCTGGGGCTTCCCTCTGTCATTCCCGCCCTGTTCACCTCTGGTATGAATGTCTGTCGGCTCTATCTCGCTGCTTTCCGGCTGTTCAGTTTCCTGTTCGCTGCTCTCCGGTTCTTCTGTCCCCTTTTCTTCCAAAGAGTCTGTCTCCTTCGTAATATCAATTTCGGGAACAATCACTTCTGTATGCTCTGTTTCCTGCTGCACAAAATCCTTTTCCGGTTCTGCCGGTGTTCCGATTTTCATCAGGTAAAAACAAAGCCCTCCCATAAGGCATACCGCTACTGCAGCAAGTATAAAAATCACCAGTTTCTTTTCATATTCTTTTTTCATCGAAAAGACCTCACTTTCCATAAAATTTCTTTTACGGCAAATGCTGTCCTACTTTTATCCAACTCCATCATACAACAGACTTTTGAATGCGTCCAGACATTTCCCGGCAGATCAGAAACTTTTTCTTCAATCTACCATAATGCCTGCACTCCTGTCTATTGTTTTTCAAAACTTGGGCATATAGGCAGCTTTTGCTCTGATCGTCATACGGACAGGCGGCAGAGCCTCCCATCCGAAAGATAAAGGTATCTCCAACTGCACCGAAACATCCGCTTCAAAATTCTGGCTGGCGTTACCCGGTGCAAAGGGTGCATTGCTGATTGATACATTCAAATCCGTTACCCGGTATTCATATCCATTTCCCTGCCATTTCACATGATACGCTCCATCAGGGTTCGTACCAAGCAGGCGGTCAAGCCGGGTATACACATCTCCGTAATCCAGTGTTTCCTCCCAGCAGTCCCCTGTCATAAAGTAGCCGCCACTGTACCCCTCCCTGAGTCCGTCATAGACCTCATTATAGTTGGTGGTCGCCACGGATATAACGGATTCCTGCAAGGCATTCCGTACCCCATAGGCGATAATGGAAAGCCGGAAGAACTCTGCCAGCACACACAACGCAATCAGCAATGCCAGCACCAACGCCACCGTAAGCGGATAGGACATACCTTTTTTATCCTTTATCATTTTTTTCAGTTTTCCCATGCCTGCCTCCGTCACTTATAATAGACTTCACTCTTACCGCTTGCCCTCGCTTTTAGTTCAATGGGAAAGGAACCAAACACAAAGAAACCGATATCCACCCTCTGCGTCAGTGTCACTTGGATGTCTCCGTTTAGCTGCACCTTATTCCCGCTGTAATAATCACAGTTCCACTCTATCTGCGGATCAAGTCCCGTTTCCTGCTTTAACTGTGCAATCCTGCCAGGCACATCCGTACTCCCCACGATTTCTGCCTGTCTGACTATTCTCTCCGCAAAGGAATCAAGCTGCTGTTTCTTCATAAAGACCGGAAACAGTGTCATGGCAAGAGCCACCACCAGCATCAGGCAAAGGACACCGATTGCAACATCAATGTACCCCTCTCCCCTGCGGTTTCGGCACACATCTCTTATTCTTCTTTTCATGGCTGCTCCTCCTAAAACATTCCCGACATTGTTCCGAGTATCTGATAACCCATGACTCCCATGTAAATCAGAAGCATACAAGCCAGCAGCAAAAAGGAATACCTCTGATTTTCGGCGGTCGTTCCATGGCAAGCCGTTTCAGCCTCTGCACTTCAAGCTGCTTCATATCATGGGACAGCATACGGAAGAATGTCACGCCGTCATCTCCCCGGATACACCCGATTAATCCCCTTACCACATCGGAAAGCATAGCACTTGATACCCTTGCTTCCAGTCTGGTAAGTGCCGCTTCGTAGTTACCCGTCCTCATATCAGCCGTAGTAATGGCAAGTTCATTCCTTAGTGCCGGGCCTGCATTCTTCTGGTAAGTCTCCAGCATGGAAAGGATGTCACGGCTTGCCATCAGCTCCTGCGTAATGGTCGCTACAAACCTCGGCAGTTCAAACTCGATTTCTTCTCTCCGCTTTTTTACCATTTTTTTCCGCTTTTCCGCTCTCGGAAAAGAATGTCCCTATCCCCAAAACCAGAAAGACGGGAAATAAAAGCGGAACCGTTAGCAGACAGGGTATGATACAAACGAATATTAGCCCTGCCTTTACATAGGCTTGCGCCATATACAGTTCCGGAGTCATTGGAATTTCTGCGGAACGAAGCGTTGCCGCCAGCTTACGCTTTTTATACTCATCCAGGGGCAGGAAGCGGGCGATTTTGCTGGATAATTCCATGATAAAGGCATCCGAACTTCTCGCCTGCTTCTTCTGCTTTTTCCCCACGGTCAGGATTGCCCGGCTGGTGCGGTAAGTGGGTACTTTAAAGACTTCCGCAAGAATAAAATAGCTCCCTGCCGTAAAAAACACGGCAAAGAGCAGTAAAATCATGTTCTGCATATATTGTTTTCCTCCTACCTCTTATACTCAATGGGCCTGATATGTTTTGATACTGCCGCCACGGATATAAATACCACTGTTCCGCTGATGGCAAGCAGCACCTTTCCAAAGCCAGTAAACATCAGTGTCTCATACCAGTCCTTATTCAGAAAGTAAAGCAGGGGGATGCTTCCTAAAAGCAGGATGATCATAGTGATGTACTCCTTTACCGGTTCATAAATCAGCAGATCAAGTTCCGATGACACCACACGCATATCCGACAGCTTCGACACAATGGGCGGCAGGGTGTTCTTCAGGTTGTAATCATCCTGACAGGCAACCACTGCATCCACCCACTCATGGAATACCGCATTATCCATCCCCTTTTTCAATCCTTCCAAGCTCTCGCTGTGTTGGAATTGATTAGTTTCGCCTCCATGAGAAAGTTCCGAAACACTTCCGATACCGGCGGATTTAAGTAGGGCAGATTTTCCTCGATTGCCCGAATAATGGTATTCTTGTTCCGCAGGTAACTGGTGGTAATCATGGATAAAGCCGTTTCCAGCTCCGTATTGATCTGCTTCTTATGCTTGGATGCCGTAAATTTCACATAGTAAAACGGTAAAAGTGCAAAGCCCACTGCCAGCACCGGCACCATCAGCCCGTTATTCATGGTAAGGGCAATCATCACGCCCAACACGAATAAGATCATGGCAAGCACGCACAGCATGGTAAACTGTTCGCTTTTCCCGGTCAGCCGCAAGATTTCCTTTACTTCTTCAAACAACAGTTTCAGTCCTTTAGGCTCTTTCTTCTTTTTACTCTCTTTGATCCGGTTCTTCATGCTGTGATTTTTGGGTCTTAAATACCCCGATAAGCCCTCCAAAAACGCAAACGGTGACAGCTCCAGCATGATAAAACATCCCGCCACTGCCATGATAAAGGCAATGGTCACAAGTAATGTCATAGGTCATACCTCCATTTCTTCCAGTAATTCTTCATAATCTTCACATTCCATACGCCGCATATCCGGCACTTCCTAACGCTTCGCCAAAAGTTGCTCCTGCATCTTTAAAGGCAGTCCGTTCTCACGGAGCCGCTTTTGCAAGTCTTCCGAAAGATTCTCCACCTTCTCATAATGTCCTATAATCTTGGGCTTTCCCTCTACAATGATATTGTCTGTAATATTGAACCTGTACAGGGTACGCATCTTCTTCCTTCCGTCCTGCAATGTCTCACATTCCGTTATCTCCATAATCCTTCGGGAATTGTCCTCCAGCCTTTTTGCAAATGCCACAATCGGAAATGCTTTTGTGGCAAGGTTCTGCAGCGTGGTATCATCCATCCCCGGCTGTTCCTGCTTGCACAGCGTAACCATACGGTAATAGGTATCTTCGCAGGAATTGGCGTGAATAGTGGTAATCACGGAATGCCCGGTATTGGCGGCATTGATAGCCTGCATACTCTCCCCGCCCTTCATCTCCGCTACTGCGATACAATCCGGATTGATGGTAAGGGTGGTTTCCAGCAGCTTTACCATGTCAATATTCTGTCTCGGATCATCAGAAAACCTTGTCACCAGATGCACCACGTTATTCAGCACATTTCCTTCCTCGTCAACGGCAGTCAGATCAAACTCACGGCATCCCTGCTCTATGGTAACAATACGCTTGCTGTACGGCACTTCACCCAATATCCAGCTCATCAGCGTAGTCTTTCCCGAAGAAGTCGCCCCTGTTATGCACATGGATACACCATGGGTAAAGCACATGGAAAGCAGATCCAGCATTTCCCCTGTGGCAGTTCCAAAACCTACAAACTGCTCTTTTGTCAGCTTCCTCGGATTTACAATACGGATAGACACGGCCAGCCCTTTTTCCTTATCAATGACACCATCGCCCATAACCGTAATACGGATCTTGTTGTTCAAATGTCCCACCACAATCGTCTGTGCATTGTCAAAAATCATGCCTGACTTATGCAGGAGCCTTCGGATAACATCGACCGCATGACCGGCACTGTTAAAATGCTCCTTTGCCGGGATAATCTCGCCGGTAGAATAAGTAATCTTGACATCCCGCCACTGGTTGATATTGATTTCCTCCACATCATCCCGGTACAGATAACGTGTCAGGAAAGAAAAGCCTGTCATCTCCCCATAAAGAAGATCGCAAAGTTCTGCCTGCTCCATTCCCTCTACGCCCACGTTGCTCTGTTCCAGATATTTCCCGATATAGGATTCAATCAGTTCCCGGTTCTCGTCCGGGTTGTCACGAAGCACGGAAGCAAAGTTCTTGGATATGTACTCCTGCACATCCTTCAATACTTCCGGAAAAGTGCGGTATACCACACTTTTGTTTAACACCCCGGCAGTTTCATGTATGTTTAATATTTCCTGCAATTCTTTTCCTCCTGCTTAAAATTCTCCCTTGTTTTTCCAGACAAAGGGGCTGTGCACTACCAGTTTCTTTTTCTCTGCCCCCGGCTTGTTTTCACCCTGTTTTGTCTCATACAGTCCAAAGACCTCAACCAGAACTTTTTTGACCTCCGTCTGAAAAGGACCAGCTTCCTTGGAAGTCAACCCATTCCACAGACTTGCCTCATCATACTGTTTCTCCAGTTCCGCCACATACGGGAATACAAAGCCTACTCCGCCATACTGTCCTGCGGCTGCTTCCCATTCCTGCCCGGTCTTAAAGTTCCCGATGGCACTTATATATTTTCCATTGTCTGCGCGACCTTCCAGCATACCCGCATGGGATTTGAAGTAGGATATTCCCCGCAGATTGGAAGTTCCCACACGCAATACCCGGTCTGCCATCTCCATGGCAAGAATGGAAAACACATCCGCTTCAAAGACAGAAGTACAGTCCAAAATCACATAATCAGCCAGATGCCGCAGGCACACAAGAAATTCCACTGCCCTCTCTCTTGTAACCTTGGGATAGGACATCAGGTTTTCCCCCCATCCTGTACCCCAGCAGACTGATATATTCATTTGCAGTGACAGGCACACAGGCTTCCAGTATCTTGTTTTGTGTCAATGACGGAGCCGTCAGAAGCGCACCCAATGAAACCTCCTGCTCCGTATCCATAGGAAGCAGGAACGGCACGGACGGCACAAAGGGATCACTGCATACCACAATGACATTTTTT
>ENA-OQDM01000902-OQDM01000902.1-human-gut-metagenome-genome-assembly--contig:-NODE-902-length-14030-cov-1.602532_pt1 | contig 14030 bp, 17 predicted proteins | sample MGYA00242772_ERZ504605 | MGnify/ENA primary metagenome ERZ504605 (study PRJEB26092, sample SAMD00036348) | human gut metagenome | host: Homo sapiens | study: EMG produced TPA metagenomics assembly of... | reverse complement strand
TGCCGCCCTGCTGTGGGTAGCCCTGATTCATCATGTTGCCCTGCTGCGGGTAACCCTGGTTCATCATGCCATTGCTATAAACCGGTGCGGGTGCCGGTGCGCCGGTAAGTGCAGTTATGATCTGGCTTGCAAGCTGTTCATAATTCATCATCTTAGCGCGTTCATGATCTCTGACTGAGAAAGTATTAAGTTTAAAATCCATATCATCAAACCAAGATGTATTCACGCCAAGCTTTATTTTGTAATCATAAGAATAGTTGTATCTTGGTGGTACATAAGATCTGGATTCGCCATCCTGATCCGTGTATTCCTCTTCTTCTCGCTGTTCATCGATGTCTAAACGACAGGAGGTTATTGCAGACAGAGGTACGATATCCGGATTATCCTGTTCACTCATATTAAATGCAACGGCAAACATTCCTTTGTTATCGTCGATAAACACATGATATCTGTCTGCAGAAAACTCACGAGTAACACTGAAGCTGCGAACAGCATTCTTGTTTTCTTCTCTGTAAGCCAGCTGTCTTTTGATATCTTCTACGGTGCTGTGGCGTCTTTCTTCAAACCATGGGGAAAGCTTGCTGGCACAGTTCTTACACAGATTTCCATCGTCCAGTTTGCGATTTCCTAAAAGTCCAATTTTTTCACCGCAGATATCACAGTTCTTTTTATCAAATAATCCCATTATTTAAACCTCCTTCAAAGAGTAAGAGAATTTATGTTATTTTTTCTCCAATTTGTCAAAGAATACTTTTACAGTCCAATCAATAGAGTCCATTGAATCTTCACTGTCTTCACTGTCTGCAGCTTCTTCTGTTTCTTCTGCATCATCCATACTGTCGGCAGAGGTGAAACATAATTTGCCATCATCAAGAAGATATAATCTCATGGTATCTGTGTCGACTATTGAATAGTCTTCGGCGTCTTCTTCGACTTTTTCTCCTGTTGATTTAATACTAGGGCATTTGTGTCCAGATCGCCTTCAAGTTCAGTGGTGGTTTCAGTACCGCTTTCAATTGTTACAAGTGTTGCTTTACCGCCATCGATTGTAAGATTAAACTGCATATCAAAGAGTGTTCCTGTTGGTACCTGCATTCCAAATGCAGACATTATGGAACTGCTCCACTCACCATCGAAGTCTTCAAGTTTGGTGTCTGTGAGTGCTTTTCCAGGTTCATAAGGTTTATATTCTTCTTTTTCCTGTCCAAGAGTTACGGTCATTCCATCCATGCTGATTGTGATTTTTCCATCTTCATAGGTGCCTTCCATAACTTCATCATCTGAGGTTATGATAATGTTATCTCCGTCAATCTTCCATTCAAAATCATTAACGTCTGCTTCTTCTGATTCGGAAGATGTTGTTACTTTACCTTTGCCGTCTTCACTGATTTCCATTGACATTTCCATCATGATCGCATTTGGATGAAATTCATTCATACCGTCCATAGAAAGACTGTTTGCGTACCATGTACCAACTACATCTTTGTTGTCTAATGCGTAAACATTTGTACAAACAAGACCTGCCATCATAATTCCTAACGCACCCGCTGTAAAGATTTTCATTTTTTTACTCATACCTGATTCTCCTTTCATCTTTGGAATAAAATGTTGTCAGATTTTTCTGCAAATACTATCTGTAATTATTATTATACGGACATATTTCAGATAATCACTAACACTTCTGCTAGTGATTTCAAAAAAAATGAAAATATCAGGAAAATTGATATAAAAAAGAGGTGATTTCCCGTTGTGGGCTATCACCTCTGTGAGTTTTATTTATGATCTGCAGCTGTCCGTTGCGGCCATTCTGCTGACTTCCGGATTACCATCCAGATGCTGCATATTTAAGGTCTTTCTTTTTAGTCTTTCCTGTTCGGATTGTTTCAGGATAAAATCTTTAATTTCTTTGGCATTTTTTATGTGCTGTAATTTAAGATCAGGATCCGTTACATCTCCAGTGAAGCAGTGAATGGTACCGATACCAAGGATTCGTTCCATCAGAGTGGTTTCCAGACGGACATCAATTACCTTGTACATGTAACAGTCATTCTCTACTTTGTTAAGTAAACCAGAATCGATTGATATGAACTCATCAGTTACGGTATAAGTAGTAAAGGTCCATGGCAGACCAAGAAACATAGAACGCTTTTTTTCTTTGTAAGTCATAAGTAAATCTCCTTTCAAACTTCGCGGTTCAGCACACGGTTGATCTGTCGGAAATCTTTCAGTGCCTGGCGACCAATCTTGAAGATCTTTTTCATATTAATCGAGTTGATACCGCCCTGTCTTGGACGGAAAGTGATTGGCAGATATTTGACGCGGCATCCCTTTTTTGCATAGATTACTGACAAGACCACATTGGACAGATTAAAATCATTAGGGATCAGGTCAATATATCTGCGTAGAGTATCTGATTTCATCAGACGGAATGGCGTGTTGGCATCTTTGACGGAAACACCGAAACAGATACGAATCACAAGGCGTAGAATACGAGTAACAAAGATACGACTGCCGCCATCCTGACGGTTGTTTCGCCACCCAATGACCATATCCCATGCTTCCCTCTGATCCCAAAACTGTTCAAATTCAGAGGGAAGTGTCTGACCATCTGAATCAGTCTGAAAAACAAAATCTGCACCATGATCAAGTGCATAATGATATCCATATAAAACAGTTGCACCATGTCCACTGTTTGTTTTCGTGATAGGGCTGAACAAAGGGTGTTCTTTTGCATATTCCTGCATGATTATGTATGTATCATCCTTGCTTCCGTCATCAATCACAACCAGGCGGGATTCACCGTTTCCGGAATGCGCCTGAATGACAGGATACCAGTCATCAAGTACTTGTCGGATATTTTCTCGTTCGTTATATGCCGGTATGATTATAAAAAGTCTATCTGTCTTTGTTTCCAAGATAATTCTCCTGTGGGATATTCTGCAGACATGGGTTACCTTCTGGCAAGTTCACTGGTAATCTCTTCCCAGGTAACTCCCTTTTCTACCATCAGAACCATGGCATGATACAGAAAATCCGAAATTTCATATTTAATTTCTTCTTTGTCAGGATTTTTGGCCGCAATGATGATCTCTGAACACTCTTCACCGACTTTTTTGAGAATCTTATCAATACCCTTATCAAAAAGATAATTTGTATAAGAGCCTTCTTTAGGATGAATTTTGCGATCTGCGATCACGTCGTATACATCCTGGAAAACATGAAGCGGGTTTGTGTCATTATAATCCTTCTGAACCAGAGGTTTAAAGAAGCAGCTGCGGCTGCCAGTGTGGCAAGCTGCTCCGATCTGATCGACTTTAGCGAGGATTGTATCATTGTCGCAGTCCAGCGCAAGTGATTTTACATACTGAAAGTGACCGGAAGTAAGACCCTTGAGCCAGAGTTCCTGACGACTGCGGCTCCAGTAAGTCATTTTACCAGTTTTCAGAGTATTTTGGAAGGCCTCTTCATTCATATATGCTACCATAAGTACCTGGTCGTTTTTGTAATCCTGAACTACCACCGGAATCAATCCGTCATTGTTGAGTTTGAAATCAGACCAGCTGATAGCACTTTCGAAAGTAATGACCGGAATTCCGGAAGCTTTGCAGTCTTCTTTGAAATTAATAAGTTTCACCTCAAGAGAACTGATATAGCACCGCTTAAAGCATGTACAGATTCTTTTTTGAGAAGATCTTTCAGGGCATCTGTTTTACTCTCTTCTGTATGAAGAATAACCTTCATATCAGAACTCGTTGCGATTTCGTCCTGAATCGTATCCAATGCAAGAATTTCATCTGCATACTTTTCAATCAGTTTTTGGTTATCTGCAAATTCTTCCATAGAAGAAATACTGATGACCATTTTTTCTTTGCCGAAACGTTTGGATACTTCCTCAAGAAGTAAAATATTACTTTCTTTGGAAAAATTCAGAACAACTTTGGCACATCCGGCATAAAGAAGCTTTTTGACATCTTCCATGCGATTGATATTTCCAGCTGCCATAACAGGAATTTCAGCAATCGCACAAATCTGTTTGATATTTGCAATAGCCTGATCATGCTCTTTATCTCCAGACGAAAAGTCAAAAACCAGCAGTTCATCTGCTCCGTTATCTCGGTAAAAACGCACAAGATCTTCTATATTTCCTTCTCCAAAGAGATTTCGTTGACCAAATCCGGTAACTGCCTTTCCTGATTGCAGATACAGGCATGGAATCAGTAGTTTATCTGCCATGTGTATTCCTCCTTATGCAAGACTTCCCTTGGTAGAGAGTACATCTGTAATGCGTGGATCATAGGAAACAGCCTGATCCAATGCTTTGGAAAAGCTTTTGAACATTGCTTCGGCAACATGATGGCTGTTGCCACTGGTAAGTACTTTGATATGCAGGTTCATGCCACAGGAATAAGAAATAGCATAGAAAAACTCTTTTACCATTTCAGTGGACATATCTCCGATCTTTTCGGAAGTAAACTCTGCATCCCATGAAAAATATGGCCGGCCGGAAAGGTCGATTGCACAGAGTACAAGAACTTCATCCATTGGGAGGATACAGCTTCCGTAGCGGCGGATTCCTTTCTTGTCTCCAATTGCTTCTTTGATCGCAGTACCAAGGACAATACCGGTATCTTCAATTGTATGATGGTCATCTACCTCCAGATCGCCATGGACACGAACGCAGAGATCAAAAAGGCCATGTCTTGTAAAACCGTCAAGCATATGGTTAAAGAAACCGATGCCGGTTTCAATATCAGAATAACCAGTTCCATCCAGAGTCAGTTTGAGTTTGATCTCTGTTTCTTTTGTATTACGTTCTACAGATGCTTCTCTTGCCATATCTGTTTCCTCCTACTGTTCTTCGTCTTCAAAACGGACAGCAATAGAGTTGGCATGTGCAGTCAGCTGTTCTGAAGTTGCAAACTGTTCAATGTCTTTATGAATTTTACGCAGAGCTTCTCTTGAATAGTACACGATACTGGATTTTTTTACAAAATCATCGACAGAAAGTGCGGAGAAGAATTTTGCTGTTCCATTTGTCGGAAGAACATGGTTTGGCCCGGCAAAATAATCACCCAGTGGTTCAGAGCTGTTTTCACCGATAAAGATTGCTCCGGCATTTCTTACTTTCATCATTACTTCGAATGGATTGGCAGTTACAATCTCCATATGTTCCGATGCGATAGCATTGGCAGCTTCGATTGCTTCATCCATGTCTTCTGCAATTAAAATATAACCAAAGTTATCGAGGGACTTCTGGATGATCTCTTTACGGGAAAGGACTTTGACAAAACCGTCAACTTCTTCGCTGACTTTTGCTGCAAGTTCCTTACTTGTCGTGATCAGGATGGCAGAAGCAAGCTCGTCATGTTCTGCCTGTGAAAGAAGGTCGGCAGCTACATATCTTGGATTGGCTGTTTCATCGGCAAGAACCAGAATCTCACTTGGGCCGGCAATGGAGTCAATGCTGACATAGCCATAGACCGCTTTTTTGGCAAGTGCTACAAAGATGTTTCCAGGTCCTACAATTTTGTCAACTTTTGGGATGCTTTCTGTACCGTAAGCAAGTGCACCGATTGCCTGTGCTCCGCCGACTTTGTAAATTTCATCTGCACCGGCTTCTTTGGCTGCAACCAGAGTGGATGGATTGACTTTACCGTTTTTTCCCGGAGGAGTTGTCATAACGATCTGATCTACTCCTGCTACTTTGGCCGGAACGATGTTCATCAATACGGAAGAAGGATAAACAGCCTTTCCGCCCGGAACGTAAACACCAACACGTTCAAGTGCAGTTACTTTCTGTCCAAGCATGGTACCATTTGTTTCACTGGTGAACCAGCTGTTCTGGCGCTGTTTTTCGTGATAGCTTCTGATATTAACAAGTGCTTTGCGGATAACATCGATCAGAGCCGGATCGACTGCCTCATAAGCTTCTTTTATTTCTTCTTCAGTTACTTTGATCGTATCTGCACTGATCTCTGTTTTGTCGAACTCTTTTGTATAGGCAAAAAGAGCGGCATCGCCTTCTGTTTTTACTTTGTTCAGAATTTCGTCAACTGCTGCTTCAAATTTGCCATAGTTGTTTGGGCTTCGTTTCAGGAGATTTTCCAGAATATCTTTTGTACTTTCTTTTGTAAGTGCTACTGTACGCATTATGTTCATCCCTTCTGTTGGTTATTATTTACTGATCACATTTCTGAGATCACGGATCAGGTTACGGATTCGTTCATCTTCCATTTTCATGCTGACCTGGTTTACGACCATTCTTGCAGAAAGCGGGCAGACTTCTTCAAGAACATTCAGACCGTTTTCACGCAGGGTGCTTCCGGTTTCAACAATATCTACGATCACTTCGGAAAGTCCGACGATCGGAGCCAGTTCGATGGAACCGTTCAGCTTAATAATCTCTACTGTCTGATGTTTCTTATTATAAAAATAGTCTTTGGCAATGTTTGGATATTTGGTTGCAACACGGATCAACTGGTTGTTCTGAAGCAGTTCACGGGCACTTTCCGGTCCACAGACACACATACGACATTTCCCGAATCCGAGGTCCATTACTTCATAAAGCTTACGTCCTTCTTCAAGAATGATATCCTTGCCAGTGACGCCGATATCGGCAGCACCGTATTCAACGTAAGTTGGTACATCAGGTCCTTTGGCGAGGAAAAAGCGCAATTTCAGATCTTCATTGACAAAGATCAGTTTGCGGGTATCTTTGTCACGCATTTCTTCGCAGGTGATTCCAATCTGTTCAAACATATCCAGCGTTTTCTGTGCAAGTCTTCCCTTCGTAAGGGCAACGGTAAGATATCTCATATCAGCAGTCCTCCTTTTCACGGCGAAGAGCTACAGCCGTTCCTTCGCTTCTCAATTTCTGCGCTTCCAGAATGGCTTCGCGGCGATTAGCTTCTGTATAGGTAAGAATGACCGGTGCTTTTTTTTCAGGAAGTGAGAGCTTCTGTCTGGACAGAGCCATAAGGAGATTATCGACAGTGATGCCAAAACCAATGGAGGCAGCAGGTTTGCCGAAATGTTTCAGAAGATTGTTGTAACGTCCTCCTTTTACGACTGGTTCACCGGTTCCATAAGTATATGCCTGGAAAATGATTCCTGTATAATACTGAAATTTGCTGAGCATACTGAAATCAAAGCTGACATACTTTTCATATCCGTAAATTTTGAGAATTTCATAGATTTCTTCCAGCCGTTCTACCGCTTTGATTGCACAGATATTGTCTGTCAGACTGCGTGCTTTCTGAAGAACTTCTGAAGAGCCGAACAGGTGTGGAAGTTCCAGAAAAGCTTTTTCCAGAGATTCCGGAATATTCTGGCTGCGTACAAGATCTTCTACACCAAAATAGTTTTTCTGGGAGATCAGGGAACGGAGATTTTCTTCTTCTTCGATATCCAGACTGGCATCCTGAAGAAGAGATTTGAAATAGTCAACCTGTCCGACACTGACCTGAAATTCTTTTAATCCGGCTTTCAAAAGGCATTCAACTGTCATGGCGAGAAGTTCTGCATCTGCTTCAGCAGAATCATCACCGATACGTTCTACACCCATCTGAGTGGTCTCTTTGAGTCGACCCTGATAGCTGGAATTATTGATAAAAGTGTTTCCTGTATAAGAAAGTGTTATAACCTGGTGCTCCGGATTAAAATAAGTAGCGCAGGCTCTTGATACGGATGGTGTGAAGTCCGGGCGTAATACCAGGGTATTTCCTTCACGGTCAAAAAATTTATACAGATCCTTGGAAGGAATTGTACCTACTTCTCTGCTGAATACTTCAAAATATTCAAAGGAAGGAGTTTCAATCTCCTCATATCCATAGGAATCAAATACTTTGCGGATTTCTGTCTGAAGATGATGCTTCTGGCTGCACTCTCCATTATAAATATCGCGAACACCTTCAGGTGTATGAAAAATTCGCTGCATAGTCGTTTCCTCCTCATTACAGATAAACACTTTAACGTGCTACCATGGTACTATGTAAAAACAAGAAAATTATAGTAGAAAAAATAGAAAATGTCAATCCCGCAATTTCAGATCTGTCTGGATTCCATCCAGATAGGGAACAAGAAATCCATTTTTTTTCTGTAAATAGTAAATGGAATTCAATTCTTCGCGCCGAAAGCTTTTGCGCCCTCCGGACTGCATGCGATTCCAGAACTTCATCAGGTCACGGAGCGGAAGGTAATAAAACAGATCTGCATGACTGAAAAAAATAAGAAAAAAAGCAATTCCGCCCTGCTGCTCAAAGGCGTTCATGAATTCGACCTGATGCGGGTGGATATTGCTTAACGGAAAAGTATCAACACTGCATTCTTTAGCATCAAAGCAGACCGGGATTCCCTGAACAGCACCGATATAATCGACTGTACTGCGTTGCTCAAAGTATGCGAGTGTGATATGACGGTTTTCTTTGTCCATGCGGACTGGTGTGATCGGCGTTGGAATTTTCTGAATCAGAGCAAGGTTTTTTTCTGCATATTGTTCATTGGTTCGGTTCACGAGATCCTCCAGGGTTGAACCCCGGAGGCCTCTGCTGTTCCAGGTTGCCATATTGGAAAATCCTCTCAGTTCAGAAGTTTGATAGATGGATAATAGCGTACAATGGCTTTTCCGACAATCTCATCAAAGGATACAAATGTGTTTTTCCAGAATCTTGAGTCTCTGGAATATTCGCGGTTGTCACCGAGCATAAAGTAACTGTTTTCCGGTACCTTATAGGGACCATAATTTCCGGTCGGAACCTCCGGTACGAAGCTGTCATCCAATGGTTCATCAGAGCCATTTATGTATACTTTACCGTCACGGATTTCAACGGTTTCACCAGGAAGTCCGATCAGACGTTTGATGAACAGCTGGCTTTCATCATCCGGAAATTTGAAGATGATGATATCAAAGCGTTCCGGATCTTTGGTTTTGTAGGAAATGTGTTTGCCGAAGAAATCGAAGTTCAGACCATATGCCATGCGGAAACCGAAGATACGGTCACCGGTCATAATCGTATTTTCCATGGATTCAGACGGAATTTTGGCGTTGATGAGAACAACATTATTTACAACAAGAACTACTACTACAACAATGATGATCATTTTTACATAATCCCAGATTTCATTCCAGATTTTCATAACTACACTCCTCTAAATGTTCTTCTTTTAATATATGTTGAAATTGCACTGGTAAAACTGCCTCAAAATGTTTTTCGGACAGGTTATGCAATTTTCCTTCAAGTTCAGGAAAAGTCAGGCGATAAGCATGGAGAAGCTGATGTTTCAGCCCATAATGATCACGGAAATATCGATTGAATTCCTGGCTGCCGTATTTTGCATCACCGGCCAGAGGATGTCCCTCAGATGCCAGATGCGCACGAATCTGATGTGTACGGCCCGTGATCAGTCGTACTTTCAAAAGAGTTGCATGCTCATTATTGCAGATAGGTGTGTACTGTGTTTCGATTGGCTGGGCATCTTTTTCTTTTGTCGGTGAGACACTTACTTTATTCAGGTTTGCATCTTTATGCAGATATCCACGGATATGCCGCGAGCGGGTAAGCTTTCCCTTAACGATGCATAAATAGTCTTTATGAACGGTACGGTCATGAAATAACGTTGACAGTTCCTGCAGTCCTGCAAGAGATTTTCCGGCTGCGATAACACCGCTTGTATTTTTGTCCAGACGGTTGCATACGGAAGGATGAAAGGTCCGCAGATTTTCTTCTGTCAGTGAACCATTTTGAAGAAGATATCCAATCAGGTATTCTACCATGGAAGGTTCTTTGGTATCATCTGGCTGAGAAAGCATACCTGCCGGTTTGTTGATCAGAAGAATATCAGTGTCTTCATAGATGATATCCAGATCAGTTACGGCCCTTGCTGTCTGTTCCTGCTGACTGAATTTTGAAAAAGTTTCATCACTGAGAAACAGTCTGATCTGGTCTCCGGTGTTGAGCTTTTCGTTTCCAGTTGCTTTTCTGCCATTTAATGTGATGTTTTTTTTGCGAAGCATTTTATAAAAAAAGCTTTTGGGTGCATTTCCGGAGTAGTTTTGCAAGATATTTGTCAAAGCGCTGTCCGGCCTCGTTTTCGGTGATTTGGAATTCTTTCATAAAGCTCCTTTACAGACAGATTGCCAGAATAGTGTGTTTGATCAGTTCATTTCTGGAAAGTTCCGGATATTTTTCGTCCGGGCGGAATTTAATTCCCTCCTCCAGAGATTCTTTGTGTGCATTCATGGAATCAAGACGTTCCAGAAACGGATCCAGTCGGGTAAAAATCTTGACGGTTGCTTTGAAACTGTTTCCTCTGAGAATCTTCTGACATTCCCGCTCCATGAAAGCTACGTCAATTTTAGGATCACTGCTATATCCGACAACAGTGTTTCCACAAATTGCAAATGCGTCAATGTTTGCACTTTTCTCATAGAAAGTCATGTACATTTCATAAGACATGGTAAGTTCGCCGGCATGTTCATGAATCCTACGGTATACAGATGTTTCTACTTGTCTGGCGCGAAAGATCATGATCAGGCTGACCAGAGATTTGCAGGCTGGAAGGCAGCCGACAACAGCTATCACAGTCCAGATAGTCAGTCTTGTATGAAAATATAGCATTGCTGAGAAAAAAATCAGCAAGGGTACTGCAAATAAAACAGCTGTAATAAGAATCCGCCGTTTCTTTTCGGAGGCAAGATATCCATAATCTCCCTTTCTGGAAGAATTACGTTTTTTTTGTTTTACTCATGTAATGCTCCTTTAAATGTTTTATTTCTTCGTTTTTTTCTTATGTGTATTGCGGATGGTGGTTCTGTGAGTTGGTCTGCGTGAAGAACCAGAGTTTTTGTTTCCTGAAGAAAAACTGTTTTTCTTTTCCGGACGAATTAGGCATTTCGGACCAAAACCGACCAGATCCATGCGTCCGGCACGCTGCAGTCCTTCCAGAACCAGCTTACGGTTGGCTGGATTCTTGTACTGCATCAACGCACGTTGTATCGCTTTTTCATGAGGATCTTTCGGTACATAAACCGATTTTCCGTCCAGTGGATTGATACCGGTATAATACATACAGGTAGAAAGTGTGGATGGTGTTGGATAAAAGTCCTGCACCTGTTCCGGGGTGAAGCCAAGATCACGCACATATTCAGCGAGTTTTACAGCATCTTTGATCGTACATCCTGGATGAGAAGACATAAAGTATGGAACAGCATACTGTTTCTTGCCGGTAGCTTCATTTGCTTTGTCATATTCTCTGAGAAACGTCTGATAGATTTGATGAGATGGCTTACCCATATAGTGAAGTACCTGGTCTGAAACATGTTCCGGTGCAACACGAAGCTGTCCACTGATATGATATTTGACCAGTTCCTGCATAAATACAGGACTTTTATCTGCGACAACATAATCAAAACGTACACCAGAACGGATAAAGACTTTTTTGACACCGGGTACTTTGCGCAGTTTTCGAAGAAGGGAAACATAGTCTGTGTGATCTACCTGAAGGTTTCCACATGGCTTCGGAAAAAGACACTGGCGATTCTGACAGACTCCTTTTGTCAGCTGTTTCTGACAGGATGGTTGTCTGAAATCTGCGGTCGGACCGCCTACATCATGAATATAACCCTTAAAATCAGGATCCTTTGTCATTTTGATGGCTTCTTTCAGAATCGATTCATGGCTTCGGGTCTGAAGGATTCTGCCCTGATGAAATGTCAGTGCACAGAAATTACATCCACCGAAACAGCCACGGTTGCTGGTGAGACTGAATTTAATTTCCTTCAGTGCCGGAATACCGCCTTTGGCATTATACATCGGATGCCAGGTGTCAGTATATGGCAGATCATAGACATCATCCATTTCCTGCTGTGAAAGCGGATGTGCCGGAGGATTCTGAATAATATAGCCTCTGGTTCCATAACTCTCAGCAAGTGGTTTGGCGGTAAAAGGATCTGTATTACGGTATTGAACTGCGAAACTGTCAGCATAAGTGTGTTTGTTAGACGAAACTTCCTCATAGGAAGGGAGAACGATTGGTTCGAATGCACGGGACAGATCTTTGCACTTGTACACAGTACCAGGAATGTAAGTGATCTCTTCAACTGGCAGTCCACTCTGTAGTGCTTCGGCAATCTGAAGAATTGAATGCTCTCCCATTCCGTAAGAAATCAGATCCGCACCGGAATCCATAAGGACACTTCTACGCACGCGGTTATCCCAGTAATCGTAATGAGCAAGACGTCTGAGGCTTGCCTCAATACCGCCAAGGATAATTGGAGTATGTTTATATGTCTGACGAATCAGGTTGCTGTATACGACCGTTGGCATATCCGGCCGAAGTCCCATCTCGCCGCCCGGAGAATAAGAATCTTTCTGGCGATGTTTCCTTGAGACTGTGTAATGATTGACCATGGAATCCATATTTCCGGCTGTTACAAGGAAACCAAGGCGCGGTTCACCAAAAGTCTGAATGCTTTCTTTATGACGCCAGTCCGGCTGTGGGATGATTCCCACACGGTATCCACGACTCTCAAGGAGACGGCTGATAATGGCAGAACCGAAAGAAGGATGATCTACATAGGCATCTCCTGTGATATATACAAAATCGACCTGATCCCATCCGCGCTGCTGCATTTCCTGCTTTGTTACGGGTAAAAAGTTTTGCATTATATACTCCTAAAATGAAACGGACTGGGCTCTATAACCCTCCGCAATAATGTCGAGCTGACGATGAAAACGGGCAAGCTGCTGAAGATCTTTTGTGCGGAATACCCGTAGAAATTCATCCTGGATTTTTTCAACTTCTCTTTTATTGGAAATCTTGTACAGGTTTTCAATGCTGAGCAAAATGTCTTTTACCAGATTGGACTGTGTCTGTGAAGAATTCTGCGCATCCATAATCTCATCACGAACAGATGACATTTCACGGTCCAGTGCAATGATTGCATCAGCTGCGTTGCTCAGTCGCTCGGCTACATGTAAAGGCATCTCGCCTTTGTACTTATACTGCAGAGAATGTTCGATCGTAGCCCAGAAGTTCATAGCCATTGTACGAATCTGAATTTCGGCCTGAAGGCGTTTTTGGCCCATTGATCGTATCTACAGTATAATAAATGATCAGATGATAACTCCGGTAACCACTCTGCTTGATATGTTTCAGATAGTTTTTTTCACTTTTGATGGTCATATCACTGCGGCTACGGATAATAGAGGCTACGGTATCAATATCTTCTTCAAACTGACAGATGATGCGGATACCGGCAATGTCTTCGATCTCTTCTTCCATCTTTTCCATGGGAATATGTTTGCGCTGCATTTTTTCCAGGATACTTGGAAGACTCTTGACACGCCCACTGACCTGTTCAATCGGAGAATACAGGTCATTTTGCTTGTGTTCATCTATAATATGTTCAAACTTTACCATCAGTTCTTTGACAGCAAGTTCATATGGACATAAAATACTTCTCCATAACTGTATTTCCATAAATATCGCTCCTTGCGTAATCAGGATAAGCTGTTCAGATGAAAGTCCGACAGCGTGAAGATGCCGTTTTCATAGGGAGATGGCAGCGGTAATCTCCGCCGCATACCAGTCATAGGGGATTTCCCTCCCCTCCAACATCGCAGAACCCGTAAAGAAAAGATCGCTGCCGTTCCCATCCGTACCGGATTGCACGGAAAAATTGGCCCATCTTCCGGTAGAGGCGTCCTCGATCATGGCCGGATTGAGGTCCGGAAACTGTGTCTGGATCTCGTCTGTGAGGTCCACCAGATCCGCGCCCAAGACGGTGTAGGTCCGGTCCCCGTCCGACACCACCGACAGCAGGCCGGAGAGGTCCTCCTGCCACAGTGACTCCGGAAAGCAGTAGTCCGTCAGGTGCCGTCCCCGTCTTTTTTGACCCCGTGAAGCTCCTCAATAGAAGTCCCGGTGCCGCTGTCCACATGATTGATGACAACGACCTCCTCCTGCCCGTCGGAGTCCACATCCCAGCACCAAGCTGCGGCTCCACAATCAACGGGCCGCCGAAGGACCAG
>ENA-OQDM01000900-OQDM01000900.1-human-gut-metagenome-genome-assembly--contig:-NODE-900-length-14076-cov-3.759624_pt1 | contig 14076 bp, 11 predicted proteins | sample MGYA00242772_ERZ504605 | MGnify/ENA primary metagenome ERZ504605 (study PRJEB26092, sample SAMD00036348) | human gut metagenome | host: Homo sapiens | study: EMG produced TPA metagenomics assembly of... | reverse complement strand
CCAAGGTACGCCACCGCTATTTCCCCATCCTGGACGAGGACGGCAAATACTGCGGCATGGTCAGCCGCCGCAACATCATCAATCTGCAAAAACGCCGCATCATCCTGGTGGACCACAACGAGGCCACCCAGGCCGTGGAGGGCTTTGACCAGGCCGAGATCCTGGAGATCATCGACCACCACCGCATCGGCAGCCTGGAGACCAGCGGCCCGGTGTACTTCCGCAACCAGCCGGTGGGCTGCACGGCCACCATCATCACCCAGATGTACGACGAGAACGACGTGGAGATCCCGTCCCAGACCGCAGGCCTGCTGCTGGCCGCCATCCTGTCCGACACGCTGGCTTTCCGCAGCCCCACCTGCACCGCAGTGGATGTGAACGCGGCCAACCGTCTGGCCGGCATTGCCGGGGTGGACATCGACGAGTTTGCCAATGAGATGTTCGAGGCCGGCGAGAAGCTGGACGGCAAGACCGCCGAAGAGGTGTTCCTGCAGGACTTCAAGGTGTTCATGTGCGGCGACATCCGCTTTGGTGTGGCGCAGGGCAGCTACATGACCCGCAAGAACCTGCTGGCCGCCGAAAAACTGCTGCGCCCCTATCTGGAAGAGGCCCGCAACAAGCAGAATGTGGAGGACATCTACATGCTGCTCACCGACGTGCCCAAGGAGGAGAGCGTGGTCATCAGCGACGGACGCTATGCCGCCGAGGTGCTGGCCGACGGGTTCGACACCCACCCGGCAGAGGACGGCAGCTGGACGCTGCCCGGTGTGGTGAGCCGCAAAAAGCAGTTCATCCCCGCATTGATGACGGCCTATCAGGAATTGTAAGAATGATGCACCGCACGGTGCGCAGCACATCATATTGCACGCAGTGCGATCCATCATTCCCCAAGAGGTTGCGATGTTTGATTTTCTGAAACAGAAGGACCGCACCCCGCCGGTTTTGCCGGAAGGCACGGTGCGGCGGCACTTTTCCATCTCCGGGCAGGTGCAGGGGGTGGGCTTCCGCTACCGGGCGCGCTACGCGGCCCAGGCGCTGGAGCTGACCGGCTGGGTGGAAAACGAGGACGACGGCAGCGTGACGCTGGAGGTGCAGGGCGACCCGGACAAGTTCCCAGAATTGTTCGCCATGATCCAGCGCAGCGACTATGTGCGCATCACCGACATCCGGCAGAAGGACCTGCCGCCCGACCCCTGGGAACGGGGCTTCTCGGTGCGCGGCTACTGAATCACAGATGCATGCAAAAACGGCGGACGCAAGTGCGTCCGCCGTTTTGCTCTTTCTATCTTCAGCCTGCAATTTTGAGGGGAGAGTTGGCAGTCCAGATGGTGCCGTCCAGCAGCCGGGTCAGCGCCAGCGTTCCGTTGGCCGAAACACGGGCCGGGTCCAGCGCGTAGAAGTCGCTTTCCTTCAGGTTATCGGGGTCTGCCGTGGGGCTTATACCCACCACACAGACCCAGTGCCCATAGGTGTCGCTGGTGGCAATGTGCGGGTAGTTCACCTGGGTCCAGCCGGAGCCGGACAGGTGATACTCGTAAGTAGAGGTGCGGTTGGTGTGTTTGTTCACACCGCTCACCGTGGTATTTTTTAGGTGCACGATCACCGGCCGTCCGGCCGAGAGCTCGTTGTAAATGGTATGCAGGCAGGCGGACAGATCCCCGGAATACCCGGTGTAGCCGCCGGCGGACCACACGGCACCGTTGGACCACATGCCGCTGCCGGAGCAGACCCGCCCGTCCAGAATGGTGCGGGCGTAGCGCAGTGCATACCAGCTGCATTTGCCGGAGGTCTGGTTGCCGATGGAAAGGATCTGGCTGTGGTCAAAAGTCAGCAGCCGGATGCCGTGTTTTTCCTGTAAGGCGGCGGCGTGGGCGCGGGGCGCGGCAAGAGCAAGCAGCAGCACCAGCGCAAGTGCTGCTGCCGCCAGCTGCCGGGCTGCCCGGGCGGGACAGTGCTGCATGGGGAGATCATCCTTTGCCTGTTATTTTTACGACCTCATTTTACCATGAAAAAATGGTAGAACTGTGTAATTTTTAAAAGTTCCGGCACGAAATCTGAAAAAAACTGCGCATCCTCCTTCCATGGGCGCAGAACAGGGTGTTCCGGGCATGGTGCACCCGGCTCCGGAGGGGGGTAAACCGATGACGGAGCGCTGCACCGCGGCGGCTGCTGAGATGGCTGCAAAATAAACCCGGATCTTCCTGCCCCGGAGAGCACCCGCTCCCGGGGCTTTTTTGCGCCTTTTTGTGACAAACTCTGCCGCTTGTGATACAATAAAACCGTATTCTGATGCGAACAGAAAGGAACATTCCATGCAGCTGTTTGAACTGGTCAGCCCACGGCTGTTCCGCCCATTGGCGGGGCCGAACCGGGCGTTTTATGCGGAGCTGCTGCTCCTGCTGTGGGAAGAGTGCCGCCATACGGCCGACTACAGCATTTCCCGTGCGGAGGCCGTCTCCCGCGCGGAGGATTATTTTGCGGCACTGGCAAAGCCCCTGACGCTGGACGCAGACGGTGCCGGCGATGAGGAGGAACAGCCCACCCGCGACCCCCATACGCTGGCGCTGGGCTTTCTGCTGCGGCTGCGCCGCACCGGCTGGCTGGAAGAGCAGCCCGGCAGTTACGAGAGCGAGCCGACCCTGGCCTTTGTGCCGGAAGTAGCCCCGCTGCTGGACGCGCTGGAAGAGATCCTGAATCCCCGTGTGGTCACCTACACCGGCAAGCTGTACAAGGCCTGGCAGCTGCTGCAGGGCGTGGGGGAAGAGAAGAACCCCTACGAGAATGTGCTGCGGGAGGTGGCTTCCGATCTGGAAGCGCTGAACAAATCCCTGCGGGCGCTCAATGCGTCCATCGGACACTACATCGACCGGCTCACCCGCAACCGCACCCCGCAGGAGGTGCTGGAGCTGTTTGACCAGTACGAAGAAAAGGTGGTGGCGGCGGCTTACCATGCTTCAAGACCAGCGACAACCTGTTCAATTACCGCGCCTATCTGGAGGAAGGGCTGGACGCCTGCGAGGAAACGTATCTGCCCCAATTGGCACTGGATTACGCCCGTGTGGAGCGCTGCGCCCCCGGCGAGGCCGCGCCCCGTGTGCGGGCCCTCATCCAGCAGCAGCGGGACGCGCTGGAAGAGATGAGCACCCTCATCCGGGAGATCGACGCCAGCCACATCCGCTACCGCAAGCGGGCCGTGCAGCGGGCACAGTTCCTGCTGCTGAGCGACCGCTCGTCTCAGGGCAGCGTCACGGCCCTGCTGCGCCGCTACGCCGAGGACATCCGTACCCCGGACCAGCTCTTTGAGCCGGATGACGGCCCGGTGGCCGCCCATCTGCATCTGTACCCGGCGGCTGCCTTTGGCGAAAAGTTCCTGTACCCGCCCGCCGCGCCCCGCACGGCGGCCCCGCTGGCCCCGGTGCAGGCGGAAACGCTGGACCCGGACCAGCTGCGCAAAGAACAGCAATTGCTGCTGGACTACGCCCGGCTGGCTGTCACCGAAGAGAACGTGGCCCTGCTGGCACAGCAGGCACTGGCTGCCCGCCCGCAGGTGGAAGCATCCACCCTGGCGGAGGAATACCCGGGCGATTTTGCCCGCATCATCGGCCTGCATACCTATTCCCAGTCGCCGCACCGGAACTATGACATCCGGCTCACGGGCAACTGGGTGGAGCGCGGCGGCTTCCGGTTCGAGGACTTTGTCCTGACCCGCCGCAAGGAGGAAAACGATGGCAACGATTAACATGCTGGAAGAGACCGCAAACTACCTGCTCAACCACTGCTTCGTGCTGGGCAGCGTGGAGGATCAGCGGGCAAAATATCTCTATGTGCAGGATCATCTGCCCGAGGTGCGGGCAGTGTTCAAACCGCTGGGCTATGCTGTGCTGCTGTACCCGGCCCCGCTGCAGGCGGCGGCCCTGGTCAACGAGCACGAGGGCAGCCAGGCCCGGCTGCTGAAATACGAGAGCATCCTGCTGCTGGTGCTGCGGCTGCTCTACCTGCAAAAGCGGGAGAGCCTTGCCGCCAGCGCCGATCAGGTGCTGGTGACCGTGGAAGAGGTGCAGACCGAGCTGCAGAAGATGAACCTGCCCCGCAGACTGGACCAGCAGACGCTGGAACGGCTGATGCGCACCCTGCGCCGGTACAATCTGGCCCGACCGGTGGGCCGGCTCTCCGGGCTGGACAGCCGCATCGAGGTGTTCCCGACCGTGCTGCTGGCCCTGCCGGATGCCGATCTTGCCGACGCAGCGGCAGAGAGCGCCCGCACCCGCACCGAGCTGGGACTGTATGAACGGCCGGAAGGGGCCGACACCGCCGCAGGGGAGGCAGAAGAATGATCGAACTCAAACGCCTGAAACTCATCAACTGGCACAACTTTGAAAACGTCACCTTTGACTGTGCCGCCTGACCTATATGATCGGTGTGAACGCTGTGGGTAAGACCACCATTCTGGATGCCATCCGCTACTGCCTGACCACCAACCGCAACTTCAATGCCCTGGGCAATAAGAAGAGCGGCCGCACCCTGCAGGCTCAGTCCACGCGAAGCAGCGCGGGGAAAACGCTTACCGCCGCCCCGGCCATACCGTGGCCTACATCGGCGCGGAGTTCTACGACAGTCTCAAGCGCGCCCCCTTTGTCATCGCGGTGCGGGTGGAGTCGGAAGGCCCCATGCAGGAGCTGCACCCCGGCGACCAGACCTGGTACCTCTCCGAGGACGGCTGCACGTTGGAACAGCTGCCCTTCATCGACCCGCGTACCGGTGCCCCCAGCGCCAAGGAGGACTTCAAGCCCGCCGTCGGCCGACTCTCCTACACCCGCAGCCCCAGCGAAGCCCGTGACCGCATCTGCCGGGCGCTGGGCATCGGGCGGGCGTCCAGCCCGCTGGGCAAAAAGTTCAACGAAGTGTTCCAGATGGGCACCAGCATGGACGAGATCCCCAACTTCCGGGAATTTTTGTACCAGTACATCCTGCCGCAGCCGGAGCTGGATCTGGAAGCGCTACAGGGCGACCGGCTGGAGCTGGAAAACCTGCACGCTGTGCTGGCCGAAGCCCAGACCCGCGCCGATGCACTGGAAGAGATCGTGAACGATGGCCGCGAAGCCGCCGGAAAGCAGACCGAAGCCCTTGTGAACCGGGGCGCGGCCCTGCTGGCCCGTGCTGCTGCCGATGGCGGGGAACAGGACGTGTGGCAGGGCCATCTGGACGCCGGGCACCGCCAGCTGGAGGCCCTGAACGCCCGCTATGCCGAGGCCAAGAACGCGGAGGCGGAAGCCCGCCGCGCCTACCTTGCCGCCCACAGCGCAGCCGGTGCCAGCGGCGAGGGCCGGGCACTGGATGCCATGGAGGAAGAACTGTCCCGCCGCAAGACGGCGCAGGATGCCGCCGCCCGCAAAGCCGCGCAGGCCGAGGATGCCGCATCCAAGGCCGAAGCCCTGCTCACGGCCCTGCGCCGCAGCGGGTTTGCTTCCGGCTGGAAGCTGGAAAACCTCACCGCCGACACCCTGCCGCAGCTCACCGACTGGCTTGCCGCGCAGGAAAAACCGCTGGAAGAAGCCTACTTTGCGGCCCGGCAGAACACCGCCGCCCTGCGCAAAGAGCAGGCGGACAAGCGCGCCGAGCTGGACGCCGTGTCCGGCGGCAAGTGGGTGTACCCCCACGGCGATGCCGCCACCCGTGTGCGGGATGCCGTGAACGCGGAGTTGAAGAGCCGCGGCATGCAGCCGGACGCCAAGATCTTCTGTGAGCTGCTGGCCGTGGCGGACGAGAGCTGGCAGGACTGCGTGGAAGCCTGCCTGGGCGACCGCCGGTTCGACATCCTTGTGCCGCCCGCCCATTACGAGGCCGCCAAGAGCGCCTTTGTGGCCCTGAAGGACAAGGTGGGGCCCATCAGCCTGCTGGACACGCCGGGCATCCGCAAGGCCAACCGCCATGCCGAGACTGCCCCGGCGGACAGTCTGGCGGCACAGGTCACCAGCGAAAACCCGCTGGCGGCCCAGTACGCCGACACCATCCTGCGGCGCATCGTCTGCTGCGACACCCCTGAAACACTGGAACAGTACCCGGACAGCGCCACCCGCGACCTGCTGCGGCACCATCCCTTCCGGCTGGAGCGCCTGCGCACCCCGCAGCGTTATATCGGCCTGGAAGCCCGCCGCGCCCGCGCCGGGGCACTGGCCGAAGAGCTGGAAGCTCTGGCCGAGCGCACCCGCACCGCCGCCCAGGCCGAGCAGAACCTGAAAACCGCCTACGACCAGTACCAGAACTTCCAGCGCGGCACCGCGCCGCAGCAGCTGGCCGGCCTGTGGGAGGCCCGCACCGCCGCCGAAAAAGCCCGGAATGCGGTGGCCGAACAGGAGGGCAAGTTGGCCGAATACCGCGAGAACCCCCTGCTGCAGGAGATGTACCGCGAGGAAGGAACGCGGGAAGCCGCCTGGGAAGCCGCCCGCACTGCTGTGGAGCAGGTGGGCGGCGACATCCGCGTGTGCGAAAAACAGATCGCTTCCTGCGAAACCGAACAGAAAAAGGCCGGGGAGACGGCACAGCAGAGCGCCGACGCGGCCCGGAAGTTCTTTGCGGCCCATCCGCTGCTGGAGCCGCTGGCCCGCACCCGGATGCAGGCCCTTGCTCCGGCCGACAAGCCCGCAGCCGCCGCACAGGCCGCCGAAAAGGCACAGGCCCGGCTGGACGATGCCCTGACGGCCTACCTCACCGGCACGCTGGAACCCGCCCAGAAGGCCTACAACGAGCACTACGTCTGTGATTACCCGCTGGGTCTGGCGGGGCTGGACCAGTACCGCGCCCAGCACGAGAGCCTTGTGCGCATCGACCTGGAACGCTACGCCGCCCGTCTGGAGCAGGCCCAGCGCGACTGCAAGGACCGCTTCCGCAAGGACATCCTGTTCCGCATGAAGGACGACATCTTCAATGCCCGGCGGCAGTTCCGGGAGCTGAACAAGGTGATGGAACAGCTGACCTACGGCGAAGAAGTCTACCGCTTTGAGCTGGAGCCCAGCCGTGACCCGCAGCTGGCTGCGTTCTATCAGGTCATCGTGGACAAAGGCAACCAGCAGATGACCGAGGGCGACTCGCTGGACAACCTTGCCGCCACCGCCGACCCCGCCTACGAGCGGCAGGTGGATGAGCTGATGGAAAAGATCATGGCGGATGTGGACGAGAACACCCGTGCCCGGCAGGAGGGCCGCACCGGCACCACCACCCTGTCGGATTATGTGGACTACCGCACCTATCTGGATTACGACATCAAGGTGACCAACCGGGTCACCGGCCAGCAGGCATACCTGTCCCGCGTCAGCCGCGACTCCTCCGGCGGCGAGAATCAGGCACCCTTCTATGTGGCCATCTGCGCATCCCTGCTGCAGATCTACCAGAAGAGTGAGAACAGCATCCGTCTGGTGCTGCTGGACGAGGCTTTCAGCAAGATGACCAGCGACCGCATCCGCCCCATGATGGAGCTGTTCCGCCGTCTGCAGCTGCAGGTGCTGCTCATCTCCACGGTAGAAAAGAGCACCGCCATCCAGCCCTACTGCGACATCACCTATTCCATCGTGCGCCATGGCGACGCCAACGCCATTGCGCCCTTTGTCCGCCTGTCGGCGGAATGAGGTGTGCGCCAGAGCATCCCAAACAAAAAAGAAGCACGCTGCGGCGTGCTTCTTTTTTGTTTGCTTATCGCAGCGGCAGAACGTCCTCGTCCTCGTTGATCTCCTCCAGGGTGCCGTCCGCAAAGTACCAGGCTTTGCCGTACAATGCTTCGTGCCCGTCGGAGCACATCAGGTAGGAGCCGTCCGGCAGGGCGAGGAAATGCCGTTTTCTGCTGTCGGCCAGGGCAATGTCCTCCATCCGCTGTCCGTCCAGGATGTGCTCCCGGATGAACTGGTAGTGGGGCAGGATGCGGGTCTCGGTCAGGCCGAGGCCGTTCAGCCAGCGGCAGTAGCCGGGGTCGGCGGCTTCGCCCGGCTCCTCCGGGGCGGCATACACCAGCCGGGCGGCGTTCATGCTGCCGGCGCTCACGCCCAGCACGATGCCGTGGTAATTGTGGAACAGCCCCGGCAGGCCCAGCTGGGCAAAAAAGTGGTTCTGGGTGGGCACATGGCCGCCGCACAGCATCACAAAGCCGCTGCGGGGCAGCAGGGTGCCGATCTCTTCCTGATTGCGGGCGTCGCAGGGCACAAGTTCGGTCAGGGGCAGGTGGGCGTCCGCAAAGCTCTGCAGGAATACCCGGCACATCTCGTCGTTCTGGGCGTAAGCGTGGGGGTCTGCCGCGATGGCAAGGCCCCGCACCGGGTGGTCCGGCCACACGGCCCGCAGGTTTTCCAGAAAATGATTGCGCTTGTCCAGCACGGGTATGGCCGGGCCGGGCTCAAAGGGGCAGCCGCTGGGGCTGCTGGTCAGAAATAACGTCATAGTTCTTCCTCACAAAACGGTGAATAAAAGCTATGCCCATTCTAGCACGATTCTCGCCCCGGCGGCAGAGCCAGAATCACCAAAAAAATCCCCTGCTTTTCGCCGTTTCGCAAAAAGCAGGGGAGGAGGTTACGCCTTGCGGTAATGGAATACCTTGTCTTTGGTGACGAACATGGCCGCGCTCACGGCCAGGGCGGCCAGTTCGGCGGCGGTCACGGCCAGCCAGATGCCGTCGATGCCCAGAATGGCGGGCAGGATGAGCACCGCCGCGATCTGGAACACCAGCGTGCGCAGGAAGGAGATCAGCGCACTGGTCACGCCGTCGCCCAGCGCGGTGAAGAAGGAGGAGGCATACACGTTGAAGCCCATGATGACAAAGCTCAGGGCGTACAGCCGGAAGGCCCGGCTGGTCAGGGCCAGCAGCTCCGGGTCGTAGCCCACGAAGAACCGCGCCACATAGGGGATGATGACCATGGATGCGGCGGTCAGGGTGACGGCCACCACCGCAATGAGCCGCAGGCTCTTTTCATACAGGTTGTGCACCTCGGCGCGGTTGCCTGCACCGTAGTGGAAGCTGACGATGGGCGCACTGCCGAAGGCGTAGCCCACATACACGGCAATGAACAGGAAGCAGGCGTACATGATGACGCCGTAGGCGGCCACGCCGTTTTCCCCGGCAAGGCGCAGCAGCTGGTAGTTGTACAGGATGTTCACCAGCGACATGGACAGGTTGGTCATCAGCTCGGAGGAGCCATTGATGCAGGCGTCCAGCAGCACCTTGCTGTACAGCTGCGTTTTGCACAGGTGCAGGCGGCTGGTATTCTTGTGGTCGAGGAAGTAGAAGATCGGCAGCAGGCCGCCCACGATCTGGCTGAGGAAGGTGGCAATGGCGGCACCCTCTACGCCCCAGCCCCAGACGCCCACCATCAGCACATCCAGCACTATGTTGGTGCAGCCGGCAGCCACCGTGAAGTAAAAGCCGAGGTGCGGCTTTTCGGCGGTGACAAAGAAGCTCTGGAACATGTTCTGCAGCGCAAAGGTGGGCAGCGACAGCATCAGGATGCGGCCGTAGCGCACGGCGTAGTCCAGCAGCTCGCCCTTGGCACCCAACAGGATGGCAATGGGCCGCAGCAGCACAAGCCCCAGCACGGCCAGCACCGAGACGGAGATGGCAGCGGCCAGCAGGAACATGGTAAAGTAGCGGTCGGCCTTTTTCTGGTCGCCCTCGCCCAGCGTGATGCCCACGATGGCGCTGCCGCCGGTGCCCAGCATGAAGCCGATGGTGGCCAGCAGCTGGGGCAGCGGCATGATCAGGTTGACCGCCGCAAAGGCTGTTTTGCCCACAAAGTTGGACACGCACAGGCCATCTACGATGCCGTAGATGGAGGTGAACAGCATGGTGCCCACGGCGGGCAGCACGAACCGCAGCAGGCGCGGGTAGGTAAAGTGATCCGACAGTTGGATTTTTTGCTTGGACACGAAAAACTCCTTTCGACAGGAAACAAAACGGGCCGGATAAGCTCCGCGAGTGCACGCCCGGCCTTCCTCTTCTTCCTCACTACGGCAAGGAAGCCTCCGGCGGGGCGCTGTCTGCACGGCATCTTATCCGGCCCGTCCAAATTACGTTGGAAACGGTCCTCCGATGACCGAAAAAGAGTATAGCAGAATCCATTTATTTGTCAAGAGCAAAAAATACGCCCAAAAGCGAAAATTCATAAAATATCTCTTTTCCATTTTTATCAGACCTGTTAGAATGATAAACAGTTTTGATTTTTCCGGAAAGGAGTTTTCCTGTTTTGCTGAAACGATTCTATACTGCCGTCGTGCACCGGCGCAGAGCGGTGCTGGCCGCGTTCGTGCTGGCCGCCGTGCTGAGCGTGTTTGCTTCCCGGGCGGTGCAGGTGGACTACGACATCAACGACTATCTGCCGCCGGATTCGCCCTCCACCCTTGCACTGGAGCAGATGAACAGCGCCTTTACCGGCGGCATCCCCAACATGCGGGTCATGGTGCGGGACGTCACGGTGCCCGAGGCACTGGACTACAAAGAAAAACTTGCCGCCATCGACGGCGTGGAGGCCGTGACCTGGCTGGACGACAGCCTGGACGTGACCGTGCCGCTGCAGATGCAGGACACCGCCACGGTGGAGACCTATTATAAGGACAACTGCGCGCTGTTCACCGTGACGGTGGAGGATGCGAAACGTCTGGAGGCTGTGGCGGCCATTCAGGACCTGATCGGGGAGGACAATGCCCTGGCCGGGACTGCGGTGTCCACCGCTGTGGCTACCAACTCCACCGTCACCGAGGTGGCCAAGATCGCGGCCATTGCGGTGGTGTATGTGCTGTTCATCCTGATCCTGACCACCGATTCCTGGGTGGAGCCGCTGCTGGTGCTGGCGGGTCTTGGGGCGGCCATCCTCATCAACAACGGCACCAACCTGATGTTCGGCACCATTTCCTTTGTCACCAACGCCGCCGGCAGCATCCTGCAGCTGGCCGTGTCACTGGATTACTCGGTGTTCCTCATCCACCGCTTTGCCGAGTGCCGGGCCGCGCGCCCGGACGCCAGCGCGGAGGACTGCATGGTGGAGGCCCTGTGCAAATCCACCGGGTCCATCCTGTCCAGCGGCCTGACCACGGTCATCGGCTTTCTGGCGCTGGTGCTCATGCAGTTCCAGATCGGCCCGGACCTGGGCCTTGCGCTGGCCAAGGGCGTGGTGCTGAGCCTTGTCACCGTGTTCACCTTCATGCCGGCGCTGACGCTGGTGTGTTACCCGTGGATGGATAAGACCCACCACAAGCCTCTGCTGCCCAGCTTTGACAAGTTCGGGCGGTTTGTGTCCCGCATCATGCTGCCGGCGGCGCTGGCGCTGGCCGTCATCATGGTGCCCAGCTATCTGGCCTCCAACAACAACGAATACTACTACGGTGCCGCCCATATGTTCGGCACCAACACCCGTCTGGGTGCCGATACCGCCGCCATCGAAGAAACGTTCGGCAAGAGCGATACCTGGGTGGTGCTGGTGCCGGAGGGCGACACCGCCACCCAGGCCGAGCTTTCGGATGCGCTGCACGCCATCCCGGAGGTGACGGGCATCCTGTCCTATGTGGACAACGCGGGCGCATCCATCCCGCCGGAGTTCGTGCCCCCGGACACCCTGAAACTGCTGGTGTCCGGCGGCTACACCCGCATGGTGCTCACCGTGAACGCCAACACAGAGGGCGACGCAGCCTTTGCACTGGTGGAAAAAGTGCGTGCCACGGTGCAGCAATATTACCCGGATGCATATGATCTGGCCGGGCAGGGCGTGAGCACCTACGACCTGATGGACACCATCACCGCCGACATGGTCAAGGTGAATCTGCTGGCCATCGGCGCCGTGTTCCTGATCCTGCTGCTCATGAAGCGTCAGCTGCTGCTGCCGGTCATTCTGGTGCTGAGCATCGAGACGGCCATCTGGATCAATCTGGCCATCCCGTATTTCTGGGGCCGCCATGTGTTCTACATCGCTTACCTCATCATCAGCACCATCCAGCTGGGTGCCACCGTGGACTACGCCATCCTGTTCTCGGACCGGTATCAGGAGTTCCGCGAGACGCTGGGCAAAAAACAGGCCATTGCCGCTACCGTGTCCACCGTGACCACCTCGGTGATCACCACGGGCAGTGCGCTGGCGGTGGTGGGCTTCCTGATGGGGGCCATCTCCACCAACCAGCTGCTGGGCCAGCTGGGCAACTTCCTGGGTGTGGGCGGTCTGGTGTCGCTGGCCATCGTGCTGCTGGCTCTGCCGGGCTATCTGTATCTGGCCGACCCGCTCATCATCAAACCGAAAAAACAGCCGAAGGAGGCTTGACGAGATGAAACAGAAGATTGTGCGCCGGGCATCGGCGCTGGTGCTGGCAGGCTGCCTGCTGGCCGGGGCGGCTCTGCCGGCCCTTGCGGCCTCCGCCAAGGAAGAGGTCATCTATGCCAATCTGGATGCGTCCGGCACCGTGACCGGCGTGTACGCTGTGAACAGCTTTGCCGTGCAGGCGGGGGACACCGTCACCGACCGCGGCAGCTACACCGCCGTGCGCAACATGACCACCACCGACCCGCTGGAGCACAGCGGCGACACCATCACCGCCACCGTAGCACAGGACGGCAAGCTCTACTATGAGGGCACCATGGACACCGCCACCGCGCTGCCGTGGCTCGTGAAGCTGACCTACACGCTGGACGGGGCCGAGATCGCCCCGGAAGAGCTGGGCGGCAAAAGCGGTGCGCTGACCATCCGCCTGCAGGTGAGCCGCAACCCGGATTGCACCGGAGATTTCTTTGACCAGTATGCCCTGCAGGTGACCATGACGCTGGACACCGACCGGGCACAGAACATCGTGGCTGATGGGGCCACCATGGCCAATGTGGGCAGCAACAAGCAGCTCTCCTACATCCTGCTGCCAGGTTCGGACAGCGACGTGACCGTGACCGCCGATGTGACCGACTTTGCCATGAACGCCATCTCGCTGAACGGCGTGAAGCTCCGGCTGAACCTCGGCCTGGACGGGGCCGACCTGACCGGCATGCTGGACCGGCTGCAGAGCGGTTCGGTACAGCTGGACGACGGTGCCAACGCGCTGGCAGACGGCATTGCCAGGTGCAGGCGGGTCTTGACACCCTGAACGGCAAGTCCGGCGAGCTGACCGGCGGGTCCGCCAAGGTCAAGGCGGCCCTGACCCAGATGCAGACCGCCCTGAACGGCGTGTCGGCCTCCACCGACCAGCTCACCACCCTGCTGGACGCCTCCACCCAGATCCAGAACGGCATTGCCCAGCTGGACGCCGGTGCCGCCCAGCTGGATGAGCAGGTGAGTTACGACGCTTACAAGGCCATCCTGAAGGGAAACGGGCTGGACCTGGACCAGCTGAAGGACGGCAACGCGAAAGCTATGGAGCAGCTGGAACAGCTGGCCAGGGTGATGCCCCAGCTCAAGGATGTCATCCTGCTGCTGAGGGGCTCCAGCGCCAACATCGACGCAATGGAGACCTACCTGAACACGGTGCACGACGGTGTGGCCCAGCTGCACGCGGGCAGCAGCACCCTGAACAGCCAGTACGGGCAGTTCGATGCCGGGGTGCGTCAGCTGGCCAATGCCCTGACCGGGATGCTGGGCAACCTTTCGGTGCTGACCGACGGCGTGAACCGGCTGGCCAGCCAGTACGGCCAGCTGGACAGCGGTCTGAACGCCTACACCGACGGCGTGGCCCAGCTGAAAGCCGGAGTGCAGCAGCTGACCGACGGTGCCGCCCAGCTGACGGCCGGCACCGGAGAGCTGCGCAGCAATGTTTCCGGGATCGACATGAGCGACCAGCTGGACAGCCTGCTGGCCGGTCTGAACGGCAGCAGCGAGGTGGAGAGCTTTACCTCTGCCGAGAACACCGATGTTTCCGCCGTGCAGTTCGCCCTGCAGACGGTGGCCATCGAGGCCCCGGCCCCGGCGGCAGAGCCGGAGGCCGCCCCCGTGGCGCTGACTTTCTGGCAGAAACTGCTGAAGCTCTTCGGGCTGTATAAGGGTTAAAGAAATTCATTATGATAAGAGCAGGATCGGCAGCCGCGGCTGTCGATCCTGCTCTTATTTCTTACTTACTCAAAATGATACTCCACCAGCT
>ENA-OQDM01000899-OQDM01000899.1-human-gut-metagenome-genome-assembly--contig:-NODE-899-length-14100-cov-1.240678_pt1 | contig 14100 bp, 16 predicted proteins | sample MGYA00242772_ERZ504605 | MGnify/ENA primary metagenome ERZ504605 (study PRJEB26092, sample SAMD00036348) | human gut metagenome | host: Homo sapiens | study: EMG produced TPA metagenomics assembly of... | reverse complement strand
TGATAAAAAAAGAATATCCGAATTGAATATGTGCAATGTTATAACGCAAAGGTTGCATCGTACTTGATGTGCAAAAGAGAATCCGGTGAGAATCCGGAGCGATACCGTCACTGTGTATGGGAGCTGCTTTTCAGAAACCACTGGGAAACCGGGAAGGGAGAAACAGCGATGATCGAAGTCAGGAGAACTGCCTTGGCGTAGAATTTAAGGTCTGCGGTATACAGAACCTGTATTCTCATAACGATACATAGCTCTTTTATTAAATGAATCAGACAGAATCGAAATTACAGATATATCTGGTACATATAAACCATGTATTTATGGGAAAGCGGTAGCTGCAGAATATGCAGTTGCCTTTTTTGTGCATACAATTGTCCGGAAATACGAGAAATAAAAGAGGAAAAACGAAATGAAAAGAAAATCCATGTTAGCCTTATTACTGGCAGTATCCATGACCTGTTCCATGACAGCAGCAACAGGTACAGTTGCTTTTGCATCTGATGATGCAGCAACAGAAGAGGCTGCAGATGACACAGAAGCAGCTGCAGACGATGCAGATGCAGCAGATACAGAGGAAGCATCTGATGATACAACAGAAGCTTCTGATGATGATCAGAAAGCCGCAGACGAAGTTGGTGCCCTGATCGATAAGATTTATGTTCAGGAAAGAACAGACACAACTGACGAAGACTGCAAAGCAGCAAAAGAAGCATGGGACAAACTTACAGATGCTCAGAAAGAACTGGTAACAGGTGAAGAAGCAAGCCCTGAATACTTTGGACGTGACACAGGTGATGCTTCCAAAGATGATCCTCGTAACCAGGATGAGATTGGTGAGAATGAACTTCTTGTAGTAAGTTTTGGTACATCCTTCAACGACAGCCGTGCAGAGGATATCAAAGGAATCGAGGATGCCCTTGCAAAAGCATATCCGGACTGGTCAGTAAGACGTGCATTTACAGCACAGATCATCATCAACCATGTAGAGGCAAGAGATGATGAAGTGATCGATAACATGCAGCAGGCTCTTGACCGTGCAGTAGCTAACGGTGTTAAGAATCTTGTTGTACAGCCGACACATCTGATGCATGGTGCAGAATATGATGAAATGACAGAAGCAATTGATGGATACAAAGACAAATTTGAATCTGTTGCAATTGCAGAGCCAATGCTCGGTGAAGTTGGTGATGACGCTACAGTAATCAATGATGACAAGAAAGCAGTTGCTCAGGCGATCACAGATGAAGCTTGCAAGGAAGCTGGATTTGATGATATGAAAGCAGCAGCAGATGCAGGCACAGCATTTGTATTCATGGGACATGGTACATCCCATACAGCTAACGTAACCTATGACCAGATGCAGACACAGATGGATGATCTTGGATTCACAAACGCTTTCATCGGAACTGTAGAGGGAGAACCGGAAGACACAGCATGTGACAAGGTTATCGAGAAAGTAAAAGAAGCAGGATTCAAGAATGTAATCCTTCGTCCTCTGATGGTTGTTGCCGGAGACCACGCTAACAATGATATGCTGGTGATGATGCAGATCCTGGAAATCTCAGTTTGAGGCATCCGGTGATTTCGACAGTGTTGACTGTCAGATCGCAGGTCTTGGAAGAATCGCAGCAGTAGAAGATCTGTATGTGGCTCATACAAAAGCAGCAATTGATTCTCTTGGAGCATCTGACGATGCAGCAGCAGAAGATACTGATGCCAAAGCAACAGATGACAGTGCAGACGATGCACAGGCAGATGACGCAGCTGAGACAACAGCTGATACTGCAGAGGCTGACGCTGAATAAAAAATATTGTTCAAACAAGATAAACTGCCCGGAGAACTTGCAAAAGTTTCCGGGCAGATATATTATATGATAAGAAAAAAAGAAGTCATAGCAATTCCATAAAATACTGCAAACAGTTCGCACGTTTCTGTTCATTCCGTTCACAGTAACGTGCGCACATCTGAGAAAGATCCAGAGGAACTGTCTTAATTGCATTATTTTCTGGAATTACTATAATATATTTGCCATCACCTGTTCAAAAGCCTGTTGCTCTGCAGCAGATGGGTTGAACAGCACGATAGAAAAAACTATAAAAAATATGAAGATAAGGGAGAAGAAATAATCATGAAGAAACGTTCATTTACATTATTAATGTCAGCACTTACTATTTCAGCTACTCTGATCGGTACAAGCCCGGTTGCTGCAAAGACAGATACTGATACGGCAACAGAAGAAACCACTGATAAAGAAGAAACAACTGCAAAAGATGCTGATTCAGAAAACACAGAATAATAAAGAAACAGATGCATCCAAGAGTGATACATTAGAGGATGGCACCTACACAGCAGAATTTGATACAGACAGCGGAATGTTCCATGTAAATGAAGCAAACGATGGAAAAGGAACCCTTACAGTAAAGGAGGGCAAGATGACTATCCATGTAAGCCTTGCTTCTAAGAAAATTGTAAACCTTTTCGTCGGAAAGGCAGAAGATGCACAGAAAGACGGGGCAGAGGTTCTTGAGCCAACCACAGATACTGTTACATACAGCGATGGAATGAGTGAGGAAGTATATGGATTTGATATCCCGGTACCCGCAATTGATGAAGAATTCGATGTAGCTTTGATCGGAACAAAAGGAAAATGGTATGACCATAAGGTAAGTGTCAAAAATCCTGTAAAATCTGATGATACAGATGCAAAAAAAGATGATAAAGAAAATAAAGATGCAGATTCCAAAGCAGATGACACAGACAAAGATGCGAAAGACAGTAAGACAAGTGAAGGTAAGACTCTGGCAGATCTGAATCTTGAAGACGGCGACTATACCATGGATGTAACTCTTACAGGCGGTTCAGGAAGAGCAACCATTGATTCTCCTGCAGCCATTAATGTAGAAGGCGATAAAGCTACAGCAACTATCGTATGGAGCAGTCCGAACTATGATTATATGCTTGTGGATGGTGAGAAATATGAGCCGGTTAATAAAGACGGAAACTCCACTTTTGAAATCCCTGTCAGCGTATTTGATGCAGAGATGGAGGTAACAGCAGATACAGTAGCAATGAGTGAGCCTCACGAGATTGACTACACCTTAAATTTTGATTCCACAACTGCCAAAGAAGCAGAAAAAACAGCAAAATAATCACATACAAACAAAGAAACAATTATGAAGATGAAAACATAATAAAGAAACAGCAAAAACAATAATTTATCGGTTTTATGTCAGTTGCATTATTTATTATCTGTATATGCACTGTCTGTACAGCATACGCAGCAGATAAAGACAATGCAAAAACTCCTGTGGATATCCCGGGACTTACCTATGACCACAGTATGGAACTTTCCTACGCAGAAGAATTCAGCGTAGACTATTACAATGATGGCTATGCTCTGATTACTATCGATCAGGAAGGACAGTTTCTTGTAGTTCCAGAGGGAAAAAAGGCTCCAAAGGGGCTTGAAAAAGATATCACAGTTATTCAACAACCGCTGAACAACATCTATCTGGTAGCAACCTCTGCCATGGATCTTTTCCGCGCAATTGACGGTATTGACAGCATTCGTCTTTCAGGAACTCAGGAGAATGGATGGTATATCCAGGAAGCAAAAGATGCCATGGAATCCGGAAAAATGATTTATGCAGGCAAGTACAATGCACCGGATTATGAACTGATCCTGGATGAAGGCTGTGGTCTTGCCATTGAATCAACTATGATCCATCATAATCCGGAGGTGGAAGAGAAACTGGAACAGTTTGGTATCCCGGTAATGGTAGAACGTTCCAGTTATGAGAGCCATCCTCTGGGAAGAACTGAATGGATGAAACTCTATGCTGTGCTTCTCGGAAAGGAAGATGTAGCTGAGAAGGCATTTAAGGAGCAGACAGACAAGCTTGACAAAGTTCTGACCTCTGATGATAAAGATACAGGTAAAACAGTAGCATTCTTTTACATTAATTCCACAGGTGCTGTCAATGTGCGAAAGAATGGTGATTATGTTTCAAACATGATCGAGCTGGCAGGCGGCAAATATGTTCCCGAAGATACAGGAGAAAGTGATAACGCTTTGTCTACCATGAATATGCAGATGGAAGAATTTTATGCCAAAGCAAAAGATGCGGACTATATCATCTATAACAGTACTATCGACGGTGAACTTTCTACTATTGATGAATTGTTGGCAAAAAGTAATCTTCTGGCAGATTTTAAGGCAGTGAAGGATGGAAATGTGTGGTGTACGGGTAAAAATCTTTTCCAGGAAACCACCGAACTTGGAACCATGATCGAAGATATTCATACAATCCTTACTACAGATGATGATTCGCTGGATGAACTTGCATATATGCATAAGTTAAAATGATATTTATAACTTTTCGGCACACTCGAATCCGCATCCTATGCGATTGGTATAGTTATTTACGAACGGCACTGAAATATGTTTGCGGGATTCTGCATAACTGCCAAAAGCAGGAAATATAAAAACAAAAGGAACAAAAAAATATGGATGACAAAAAAACGTACAGCCAGATACTGGATGGCATTTCTTATACTGGCGGTGTTTCTGATGATTTTATTTGTCTGGAATGTAAATGCCGGAAGCATTCATCTTTCAGTGAGTGAGATTCTGAATATTATTTTCAGACATCAGGGAGATGCGACTGCTTACAATATAATATGGGAAATCCGTCTTCCCAGGATTCTGTCAGTGATCATTCTTGGAGGAGCACTTTCTGTATCCGGATTTCTTCTTCAGACATTTTTTAATAACCCTATTGCAGGTCCCTTTGTACTTGGAATTTCTTCAGGAGCCAAGCTGGTAGTTGCACTTCTGATGATTTATTTTCTGAGCAGATCTATTTCCATGGGTTCTGCAGCCATGATCATTGCAGCATTTATCGGTTCTATGATTTCCATGGGATTCGTCCTGCTGGTTGCAAAAAAAGTCCACAACATGTCCATGTTGGTTATCAGCGGTGTCATGATCGGTTACATCTGTTCTGCAGTTACAGATTTCGTAGTTACCTTTGCGGATGACTCCAATATCGTCAATCTTCACAACTGGTCACTGGGAAGTTTTTCAGGAATGTCCTGGGGTAATGTGAAAGTAATGGCAATAGTAGTTCTGCTCACAATGGTGATCGTGTTCTTTATGTCTAAGCCTATCGGTGCCTATCAGCTGGGTGAAGTTTATGCCCAGAATATGGGAGTGAATATCAAGCTGTTCCGCATAGGCTGATTCTCTTATCCAGTATTCTGTCTGCCTGTGTGACAGCTTTTGCAGGACCAATTTCTTTTGTTGGCATTGCAGTGCCTCACATTGTAAAAAGCCTGCTGAAAACAGCCAGACCGCTCCTTGTGATCCCGGCCTGTTTTCTGGGAGGGGCAGTATTCTGTCTTTTCTGTGATCTGATCGCCAGAACCGTATTTGCACCTACAGAACTCAGTATCAGTTCCGTAACAGCAGTGTTTGGCGCACCGGTTGTAATCTATATCATGATCCGCAGACAGAAGAGAAATTGATATAAAAAAGCAGGAGCAGAATACGTTATCCGGGCAGATTACTATAAGATGCAGCATAAAAAAGGAAAACAGGAAAAAATATGTCAGAGAAAATAGCAGATGTAATAAAGGAAACAGAAAATAACAAAGCAGACCGGCAGGAACAGTATTTTTTCCGTACGGATCAGCTGACTGTGGGATATGACGGAAAACCTCTTATCAGAGAAATCAATATTCAGCTGAAAAAGGGAGAAATCCTCACTCTCATCGGTCCTAACGGTGCCGGAAAATCCACTATTCTTAAAAGCATCACCAGACAGCTTGCCACGATCAGCGGTACTGTTTATCTGGATAAAGAGAAAATGGCAAAGATGACCAATAAAGAGGTTTCTCAGAAACTGGCAGTCGTGCTCACAGAGCGTATGCGTCCGGAACTGATGACCTGCGAAGACATTGTAGCCACAGGGCGTTATCCTTATACAGGAACTTTGGGAATACTCTCCGCAGAGGATAAGACAAAGGTAAAGAAATCAATGGAAACCGTCCATGCATGGGATTTAAAAGACAGGGATTTTACAGCCATCAGTGATGGTCAGAGACAACGAATCCTTCTTGCCCGGGCTATCTGTCAGGAGCCGGAGATCATTGTACTGGATGAGCCGACTTCTTTTCTGGATATCCGTCATAAGCTGGAACTTCTTACCATTTTGAAACAGATGGTGCTGGATCATCAGCTTACAGTGATCATGTCGCTGCATGAGTTGGATCTTGCACAGAAAATATCTGATAAAGTTATCTGTGTACATGGAGAATATATAGAAAAATATGGTGCTCCGGAAGAAATCTTTACTTCTGAGTATATTCGGAAGTTGTATGGAATTACCAGAGGAAGCTATAATGCTGCTTTTGGATGTGTGGAGATGGATCCGCCCAGAGGTGAACCTCAGGTGTTTGTAATTGGCGGTAATGGAAGCGGAATTCCGTATTATCGAAAACTGCAGAGACAGGGAATTCCATTTGCGGCAGGAGTGCTTCACACGAATGATGTAGACTGTCAGGTAGCCGGTGCACTTGCAGACCAGGTGATTACAGAGAAACCTTTCGAAAGTATTTCACAGGAATCTTATGATAAGGCTGTGGAATTGATGAAAAAATGTCAGAAAGTGATCTGTCCTCTGAAAGACTTCGGAACAGTGAATGCCGCAAACAGGGAACTGCTTCGCCTTGCGCGGGAGCTGGGAATACTGGCAGAGCTATAGGTTACTGTTCACTCCGTTCCCAGCAACACGCTTCGCGATGCACAGAATTTATGCTAATCGCATAAATTCGCGCAGTATGTCTCGGGTTTTCTGTGACCTTCGCTCACAAAAAACACCTCGCGGGATATTAGCAGTGAACAGTGACAGCTATAGTACATCGTTTTCGAAATAATATTATTATTTCATGTATATGTATGCTATAATGGATACCATCAATCATCCAAAGGAGAGAAATATGGATAAGTTATACATTGTTATCCCGGCATACAATGAGCAGGATAACATTGAACAGGTCATTAATGACTGGTATCCTGTTATAGAGAAGCATAACGGAAACGGTCAGTCACGTCTGATTGTCATTGATGACGGGAGCAAAGATTCTACATATGAAAAACTGAAACAGTGTACAAAGACACGCCCTCTGCTGATTCCGATAACAAAACCAAACGGCGGTCATGGTGCAACTGTGCTTTATGGCTATAAGTATGCACTCAAAAATGGTGCAGATTACATTTTCCAGACAGATTCAGACGGCCAGACACTGCCGGAAGAATTTGAACCGTTCTGGAAACGAAGACAGAAATATGATATGGTCATCGGTTGGAGAAAAGACAGACAGGATGGAATATCACGTGTTTTTGTAACAAAAACTCTGAAACTAGTTATCCGTATCTGTTTTGGGGTAAATCTGACAGATGCCAACACTCCGTACCGTTTGATGAAAGCAGAGACGATGGCCAGGTACATACATCTGATTCCGAGGACTTTAATCTTTCCAATGTACTTCTGGCTGTTATTTATAAGAAGAAGGGATGCAGCATCAAATTTCTTCCTGTCACATTCAGACCTCGTCAGGGCGGGGTGAATTCCATTAACATGAAGAAAATCTGTAAGATCGGAAAACAGGCGGTAATAGATTTTGTGAAATTGAACAGGATTATCCGCCGAACATAAAAAATGATGAAAAAAAACTGTTGTTCCTACAGTGATCGTGAGGAACAGCAGTTTTTTTGTTGTTATATTTTCAGATAAATGTCGAATCATATCATAAGATGTCGGACGAAATAAATTGACATTTTCTTTAAACAAAATTACAATTATAGTTGTAATAAAACAGAAAACGGTATGTACGATCTGCACACATCGGGTACATAACACACATAACACAACAAATCAACATATAACAAAACAACACACACAGGTAACAAGGTTGCCACAAATGTAAAAATAATAATAGGGAGAAAAGAATAAGATGAACAAAATGAATGAATTGTGCGAAATGGAATTAACAGGTCGTTACGAGGAGAAACTTTCTGCTCTGAAAGCGGAAATCAGTGCAGCAGATGAGTATATCAGGCAGGATAACAGTGACCTGACGGAATTTGAGAACCGATATGAGCGCTTAGATATCCCGTATCGTGTAAAAAGATTTCTGGATGACTATATTGCGTGTATGCAGACAAAATATGAACGTCTTGCAGACCTGTGCTATCTGGCAGGAGAACAAGGATTATAAAAAAAATCTTGTTTTATCTGTCGAAATAAAGTATTGTAGTAATATACTATATTTACGACAGATAAGGAGAAAATGCGTTATGTACAGAAAGAAAAATTTTATAAGTCTGGGAATGAGCCTGGTTCTGGCAGCAGGAATTACGGTAACACCTGTAACAGCAGCAGATTTCACAGATGGTACAGTTTCTGAATTTAATTCAGATGATGCAACAGAATTTGATGTACAACAGGAAACTGCGGATAATGCGGAGTTTGCATCAGATACAGAGGATAGCATTTCGGACAAAGAAGGTTCAAATGAAGCAGATTCAGACGAAGAAGTCTTTGCAGAGGCTGTAATTCCGGACGAAAACGGTGCTGTGGATAACAGACAGCTTCTGGAGAAATATCTGAATGACATTCTGTACGGACAGGATCCGGACACACAGCCAGCAGCTTCTCTGGGTGAGGATGTACTGAATGGACAGCAGCAGACCTTATATGAGGAACTTAAGAGTAAAATCAGCGCAGTGGCATCGAAAGGTGGTTCTACCAGGTTTAAAGTCAGTTCAGATCTGGGACTGACCTGGCAGACAACAGCAAGCGGTAATGCGCTCAAAAGAGAAGTAGCCGCACACCTTAATGAACTGGATATTTCAAAGATTATCGATTGCCTGGCTGTAGATTGTCCATATGAATTGTACTGGTACGAAAAGACTGCAGCTACTACCTGGCAGTATGGTTACAGCACAAAGGCAGCAGGAAACAAAACAACTGTAAAAATTGAAAATCTTTCCATATCTATGCCGGTGATCAGCAGTTATGCTTCCGGTAAATATAAAGTAAATGCAGGGATTGTACAGCTTGCAAAAAGTGCAGCAGAAAATGCCAGAATGATCGTAAAAGAATTTCAGGGTTATACAGAGACAGAAAAGCTGTACGGATATAAAGAAATGATCTGCTACCTGACTTCCTACAATGATGATGTGACGGAGGATGATGAATACGGAGATCCATGGCAGTTAATCTATGTTTTTGACGGAGATGACAGTACTAATGTGGTCTGTGAAGGTTATTCCAAGGCATTTCAGTATCTGTGCGATCTCAGTGACATTACCTGCTATACAGTGACCGGTATAATGAATGGCGGTACAGGTGAAGGTCCTCATATGTGGAATATTGTGGCAAATAACGGTAAATATTATATGGCAGATATCACAAACAGCGATGAAGGAACAGTTGGAGAAGACGGAGGTCTGTTTCTGGATACTCCGATTTCAGGAAGTATTTCCCGGGGCTATACATATGCGACAGACAGTGCGAATATATATTTTGCATATGACAAAGAAGCAAAGAGCTTATATGGAACCGGAAAAAATTCCATTCTTTATATGACGCAGGAAACGTATTCTGCTGATGATCTGACTGCAAAACCGGCAAAAACTTCAATTACAGGTATATCAAACAGGACTGCCGGGAAACTTGTGATTACATGGAAAAAGGCAAAGAGTGCAGACGGATATGAGATCTATCGCCGGGCAGGAACCACTAATCCATACGTAAGAGCAGCGGTAATTAAATCCGGTTCAACTACAAAATACACAAATGCAAAACTGAAAAAAGGACATACATATTATTACAGAATCCGTTCATACAGATATGATGAGAATGGAAGAAAGATATACAGCGGCTGGTCAACAGTAAAGAAGCAGAAAGTAAAATGAAATCGGTAATCAGAAAAAGACACAAAGGATAACGTGGATAAAACAATGATGAAAGTACTTTCGTAAAAACAGAGTACACAGTTTCAGGGGATTTTCTTGCCATATGTGGAACATCATGATACAATGAGACACGATATGACAGAGAGAACCCCTGAATTTATTATATATAAGAAATTACTCCATAATGCTCTTATAATATAATAAAGCAGTATTTTTATAATGCTGTAAATATCTGGAAAATATGGGAGGAATAAATATAAATGTGTGGAATTGTTGGATTTACAGGTAATCATCAGGCAGCACCTATATTATTATATGGTCTGTCCAGACTTGAATACAGAGGTTATGATTCAGCGGGACTTGCAGTTCGCGACGGCGAAGGTGATACAGAGGTTATTAAAGCGAAAGGCAGACTGAAAGTTCTTGCAGATAAAACTAATAATGGAGAATCTGTACCTGGAACATGTGGTATCGGACATACCCGTTGGGCGACACATGGAGAACCATCTGAGACAAATGCGCATCCCCATATGAGTGATGACGGTAACGTAGTAGCAGTTCATAATGGAATCATTGAGAATTATCAGGAACTGAAAGACAAACTGATCCGCAATGGCTATGAGTTTTATTCATCTACAGACACTGAAGTAGCAGTTAAACTTGTGGATTATTATTATAAGAAATATCTCGGAACACCGGTAGATGCCATTAACCATGCAATGGTCCGTATCCGCGGTTCCTATGCTCTTGCGATCATGTTTAAAGACTACCCGGGAGAGATTTATGTGGCAAGAAAAGACAGCCCGATGATCCTTGGGGTGGAGAACGGTGAATCTTACATTGCATCCGATGTTCCTGCAATTTTAAAATACACCAGAAATGTATATTATATTGGAAATCTGGAGATGGCTCGTATCAGAAAAGGGGAGATCACGTTCTACAATCTGGATGGTGATGAGATCCAGAAAGAGCCGAAAACAATTGAATGGGATGCAGAAGCGGCGGAGAAAGCGGGATTTGAACATTTCATGATAAAAGAAATTCATGAACAGCCGAAAGCAGTTCGGGATACTTTGAATTCTGTACTCAAAGATGATCGTATTGATCTCTCAGAAGTAGGTCTTACAGATGAGGAGATCAAAAAGATCAGCCAGATCTATATTGTAGCCTGTGGCTCTGCTTACCATGTGGGAATGGCAGCCCAGTATGTGATCGAAGATCTGACAAGGATTCCGGTACGTGTGGAACTGGCATCGGAATTCCGATACAGAAATCCGATTTAGATCCGGAAGGTCTTGTGGTCATTGTCAGCCAGTCAGGGGAAACAGCAGACAGCCTTGCGGCACTTCGTGAGGCGAAACAGAGAGGTATCCGTACACTGGGAATTGTCAATGTGGTAGGTTCTTCCATTGCCAGAGAAGCGGATAATGTTTTTTACACTCTGGCGGGACCGGAAATTTCTGTAGCAACTACCAAGGCATACAGTACTCAGTTGATTGCCTCCTATGCACTGGCAGTGCAGTTTGGAAAAGTCAGAGAACAGATTACAGAAGAAAAATATCAGGAGCTGATCGCAGAGCTGAAAACACTTCCGGATAAGATTGCCAAGATCATTGAAGATGACAAAGAGCGTATCCAGTGGTTTGCGGCTAAGCAGGCAAATGCCAGGGATGCTTTCTTTATCGGGCGTGGTATTGACTATGCCATCAGTATGGAAGGCAGCCTTAAGATGAAAGAAGTCAGTTATGTACACACAGAAGCTTATGCGGCCGGAGAACTGAAACATGGCACAATCTCTCTGATTGAGGACGGAACTCTTGTGATCGGTATTCTCACGCAGAATCATCTCTATGAGAAAACAGTCTCCAATATGGTAGAATGTAAGAGTCGCGGTGCATACCTGATGGGACTCACCACATATGGACATTATAATATAGAAGATACTGCAGATTTCACAGTTTATATTCCGAAAACAGATCCACACTTTGCAACTTCACTGGCAGTTATTCCTTTGCAGCTGCTTGGCTACTATGTCAGCGTAGCCAAAGGCCTGGATGTAGATAAGCCGAGAAATCTGGCTAAGAGTGTAACTGTAGAATAGTGCCGGGAAAACAATACAATATGTAGCGTAATGCCACAGACTGTAAAGGATTAATACGGTCTGTGGCATTCTTTTTCAAAATCCCAGAATCTCATGAAAATAGATCTGATTTTGAATAACAGAAGGATGTTCCGGTTTCAGTGTTCTGGCTTTCCGGTGAAATTCAAAAGCTTCTTTGTGCATTCCGGATTTGTCCAGACATACACATAATTGCAGAAATGGTATGAAATTATGGCAGTCCGGAATATAGAATCCTCCGTTTTGGCTGTTGTCCGGTGCAAGAAGTGCCTGATGATACCAGTGAGCTGCCATGGAAAAGTTCTGTTTCATAAAAAATATTTTCCCAATCTCACAGCATATTTCGGCTCTTGGAATATCTGACATGAAACTGTGAAATAGTATCTCAAGAGCATGCTGGTCATTGCCTGATGCCTGATAACAATAGGAGAGAACCAGACAACTGTCCAGTCTGTTTTCAATCCAGCCGTCCGGCTCTTTCAGAAATTTTTTCAGAACACAGATGGCATACTCGTATTGCTTATGATAAAAAAGTTCCCGGCCATAATAAAATAAGTCTCTGGGTTCCAGAGGCTCTCCTTCTTCGATCATCTGTTGATAGATGTGCAGATTTCGAAAGGAAGAGCAGGGTTTTATTTTGCGATGTTCAATCTGTATGGGAGAATAAAGGATGTTCCCGGTGGGAATGATGGATTCATGAACTCTTCCCCGCCATCTGAAATTTCGGGAAGTTTTTAAGATGCGTTCTCTGTAACAGGAGAATGCAGCATGATTCCATTCATCGAAATCTGTGACATAATCCATCATAACCATATCTGTGTTCGGACTCAGTGTTTCTTTTAATTGTTTTAGTCTGTACAGATTTTCCTGAGTGATCATGTCGTCTGCATCCAGCCACATCCAGTAATCAGTACTGACTTTTTCCGAAATAAAATTCCGGGCAGCAGAAAAATCATTTTTCCATGGAAAAATCATAAACTTCTGCTGTAAATTCTCTGATAATTTCTTTGGTCCTGTCTGTAGAACCGGTATCACAGATAAGAATTTTGTCTACAATTTCTTTCATGGGTTTCAGGATACGTGGCAATACTTTTTCTTCATTTTTTACAATCATACAAAGGCTGAGAGAAATCATGGAAGATAATTTAAAGCACCTTTTGAGAAAATCAGGAGGAGCATTTGCCCCTCCTGAGGTTTAAGCTGCAAGAAGTCCGGCTGCGCGGAGATTTGCGAGAAGCTGATTAAACTGGGTTACAATATCTGTCTGACCTGTGGCATCTGCTACGGCCGCTGCCGGAGCTACAGTACCGGCAGGTCCGGTAGCACCAGTGGCTCCAGTAGGTCCGGCAGGCCCGGCAGCACCAGTAGGTCCGATAGGCCCGGCAGGGCCAGTAGGTCCGATAGCTCCGGAAGGTCCGGCAGGGCCAGTGGCTCCGGTAGCTCCGACAGGTCCGGTAGCGCCAGTGGCTCCAACAGGTCCGACAGGACCTGGGTAGCCTTGAAGTCCGGGTTCACCCTGGGGGCCCTGAGGTCCCATTGGACCAACGGGACCGGGACAGCCTCTGGGTCCGGTAGGACCAGGACAACCGCGCGGCCCCTGAGGTCCCTGACAGTCACAGCTACAGCGATTGTTATTGTTACAACAGGATGTACCGGATAATTCCGGATCATCTGAGGTATGACGACTAAACAGCATAGAAAAGTATCACCTCTGGAAAAATCTTATATCGTCAGACTAGACAGTCTGCCCGGCAGACTGTAATTTTACAGGACATTCCGGCAGTTGTCGTGGAATCTGACAATAATAGATTGCAGTTCTCGATATTAGTATATGTTTCATATGTGAGTTTGTGACTTACTATTGTATAACTGTCAACTACCCATTACCTAAAGGCAATGGGCTTGTAACTGCCCAGTCGTAGTAACGGCTTACGCCTCCGACCTTTTATCCCCAATAGGCATTGCTGCCTAAAGTGGCGCTACATCATAGGGTGGTTG